>JAEEGH010004145.1_pt1 | contig 37455 bp, 27 predicted proteins | sample 9134181 | NCBI WGS metagenome assembly JAEEGH01 (sample SAMN16246544, study PRJNA631951) | gut metagenome | biome: gut microbiome; feature: rumen; material: DP-attached | host: Bos | place: Iran: Karaj | collected 2018-10
CCATTTCTCCAGCCCGCTCACCGTCGATGCCCCGCGTCCCAAATCCCTAAACCTCCCAGGTGCCGACGAAGCCTTCTCCGAAGCCAACCTCTACTGCAGCAACATCTTCATGGTGCAGCAGGCCGACTACGACAACCAGTATTTCCTCTGTTCTCTCCCCATCGCCCGGCAGCTGCTCGGCGACACGCTCCTCACCTCGGCCTACGAACTGAGGCTCCGACCTGGGGCGAACGTCAAGAGGACCAAACGCGACCTCCTTGCGCTCATCGACCGCTTTACGACCTCGGATGCAGCCAATGAGAATCCATCCTCAGACAAGACGAATGGCAGCGCCCTCACCATCCTCACCCAGCACGAACAGCAGGCCGATGCCTACCGCATCATGCAGATCGAGAAGTGGCTCACCTTCCTTCTGGTCTTCTTCATCCTCCTCATCGCCTCATTCAACGCCATCGGTGCCCTCTCGATGCTCATCATCGACAAGGAGGCACAGATCGCCACACTTCGAAATATGGGTGCCGACCAGTCGCTCATCCGCCGCATCTTCACCTGCGAAGGATGGCTCATCACCGGCACCGGGGCCCTAGCAGGCCTCGCACTTGGCATCGTGCTCTGTCTGCTCCAGCAGCACTTCGGCCTCATCTCGCTCGGAGGAGGCGACACCACGCGCTACGTCATCGCCGCCTATCCCGTCGTGCTCCAATGGAGCGACGCCCTCCTCACGCTCCTTGCCGTAGCGGCTGTCGGTTTCCTTTCGACCTACTACACCGTCAAATCCACGTTGTAGGCTACGACAAAAATCCCGACACAAATGTGCCGGGATAAAGCCTTGAAGAGCGTTTGCCGTTCAGACGACAAACATCAAAAGCGAACGAATGGACTTATTCCTCGTCGTCCCAGATGCTACTCTTGCCACGAGCAGAGCCGTTGCCACCGCCGCCATAGCTCAAGCCAATGTCGCTGGAGGTGCTAACCTTACTTACAGAGGAGGTGCATGTGATCTGGGACATGTGATACTCTACCACGTCCATCGTGGGCTTTGCATAGAATTTCTTGTTCATCTTGCAGTATTTTATATGATATTACTTATTATCTATATTAGAAAATCGGTACAAAGATATTATTTTTTCCAAAACGATGGACATACCACCCCCTACTTTTAACATTTATTTAACATTTTAACTCCATTTCTGTCTAAATATATCCAAAAAGCTATGACGATTAAACACTTTTTTGTCGCACTGGTCAGCCTGATGCTGATGACTTCGGCTTTTGCCCAGGACGAGAACCGGGCCGATGACACCGCGCTGGTTTCGGACGAAACAGCGTGGGTGGACGACATCGACACCCTGACTTGGGAGAACGACTCGATCGAAGCGGACAGCATCGCGCCGGAAGACCTGGAAATACCGGACCTTGACCTCTCGGCCTACGACTACGGCCCCGAATCGGGCGACACGGGCCTCGTCATCCTCATCCTGCTGGGTGCCCTGCTCTCTTTCGTCGGCGTCTGCACGGGCCTCTATCTCCTGGTGGCCGAAATGGCGCGGAACCGCCGGAGGAACGTTGCCGCCTGGATTCTGCTGAGCATCTTTCTCACCCCGCTCCTTGCCCTTCTCCTCCTGCTCCTCGCCGGCAAAACCGACAACAGGCTGCCAGAACAGGGCTATAACAAGAAAGAATGAGCAAAAGATTTCCTAAGAAACAAAAAACGTGAATTTGCAGTTTACATTTGCGTCAATTCGACATATAATAGTGTAAGCCCACGGTGGGTTTATAAAAATAAATAATGTGAGGATATGATTTTGATTGAAAACAAGAGAACAAAGGTTGAGATTTTGAAGGAGAAGTATCCGGGTGCCCAGATTATCGATGTAACCAGCAAGTCGAACGACGTCTGGGTGAAGCTGAGTCCGTTCTTTCCTGTGGGTGGCATTCCTGTTCCATTCAGCCCCGAGCACGAATCGGCTACGGTGGAAGGTATCTGGCAAGGCCTGAAGGTCTTCGAGAACCAAGGCGTTGATGTGACGAAGATGCAACGCCGCGACATGAGCAAGATCAAGCGCACGACGCGAACCCTTGGTCCCTGCCTGGGGCATCAGAAGGGCCTGGAATCGGAGGAGCTGCTGGGTTACATCGAAGCCCGCAAGCTGATTTATGTTCCCTCCTACAACTGGATGCTGGAGAATCGCTGCCAGAACCTGTTGCTGAAGCTCAAGGATTTGAGCGTGAAGGGATTTGTGGTGCTGCTCGACTACGACACCAATCCCGACATCGACGACCCCCGCAAGCCATTGAGCCACGCCTCGCTGATCGTCGAGGCCGTCAAGAAGCTGCTGACCGAGGAGGAGCTGGCCGACTGGCCCCGTCAGGTGAAGGAGATGAAGGCGCGTGCCAAGGAGAAGGCCTCGCAGAAGAAGGACTGGAAGGCACGCTGGCTGGAGATGAAGAAGCAGGCCGCCGTGGTGGGCAACCCCTCGCAGTACAATCCCGTCTGGGTATGGGAACAGCAGAAGGCCGGTAAGAAGTTCGACTTCGTCTTCTTCTGGGAAGCCGGAAAGAACACAAAGCTGCTGGAAAATCCCACGAAAAACTGCCTCAGCCAATGGGCGATGTGCAATTTCGAGGTGGACGGCGTGACCTACAACTGCGCCGAGCAGTACATGATGGCCGAAAAAGCCCGTATCTTCGGCGACGAGGAGGTGCGTGCGCAAATCCTGGCTACGGATTCACCCGAAACGATCAAGAAGCTGGGACGCGAAGTGAAGGGCTTCGACCCCGAGGTCTGGAACCAGCACAAGTTCAACGTAGTGGTGAAAGGAAACCTGGCAAAATTCAGCCAGAATCCCCCGCTGATGGAGTTCCTGAAGAAGACGGGCTCGGCCGTGCTGGTTGAAGCAAGCCCCTACGACAAGGTCTGGGGCATCGGCATGAAGGAAGGCGACAAGGACATCGAGGACGCCGAGAAATGGTTCGGCATCAACCTGCTGGGCTTCGCACTGATGGTGGTCAGGGACCAGCTTTGATGTTTGCAAGGTTGAAAATGTTTTCGGGGGCAAGGGAAAGCGTTTATCTTTGCCCCCGAATTATCACTTAAACACAAGGAATAGGATGAAACAGCTACAAATTACCCCAAGCATCACGAATCGTGATGACGATTCGCTTGACATCTATTTGAACGCCATCTCGAAGGAGAAGGCAATCACCACGGAAGAAGAGAAGGAGCTGGCACGCCGCATCCATCAGGGCGACAAGCAGGCCCTCGACAAGCTCGTAAGGGCCAACCTGCGCTTTGTGGTGTCGGTGGCCAAGGCGTACCAGAACCAGGGCATGAGCCTTGCCGACCTCATCTCGGAGGGCAACATCGGCCTGGTGAAGGCGGCAAGGGCCTACAACGAGAACCAGGGCGTGAAGTTCATCTCCTACGCCGTATGGTGGATTCGCCAATCCATCATGCAGGCGCTGACCGAAGACTCGCGCATGGTCCGCCTGCCCCACAACCAGGACACCCTGCTGCGTGCCATTCGCCGCGTCGCCAACCGCATCGAACTGACCGAGGGACGTCCGGCCACCTCCGACGAGGTAGCCGAGGAGCTGGGCATCGACGAGGAGAAGGTCGTCGAACTCCAGCGTGCCGGCCGACGCAACTCGAGCCTCGACGAACCGCTCAGCGACGAGGACGGCGGCACCCTCATCGACGTGACGGCCGACAAGGACAGCGAACGCGTGGACAGGAACCTCGAGACCGAATCGCTCAACACCGAGCTGGAGAGGCTGATGAAGGCCATGCTCAAGGAGCGCGAGATCACCGTGCTCAAGCTCGTCTTCGGCATCGGGTGCACCATTCACAGCCACGAGGAAATCAGCCACATCCTCGGACTTACCCGCGAACGTGTGCGCCAGATCAGGGAACATGCCATCCAGAAGCTGCGCAAGAGCACCCGCATGAACCACCTGAAGGTCTATAACAACTAAAAAAAGACAAGTTTCGCAGGCCCAAGCCGTCACTGGGCACCTGCGAAACTTGTTCCATAGGTGTATGAAAATAATAATGTACTCTTGTTTACGTAGGGTATAAAAGAAAGAAATAGGAAAAATTAATCTGTTTTTAGTAGAGGAAATTGCAAAGTGGAATGTGCGATTCCGTGCTAATTTCACCGTTTACACATTTTTTTGGCATTTTTTGGGGCAAATTACAAAAAAAACTTGTATCTTTGTCACACAAAAAAATGTGAATTAATAAGCATATTATGATTGAATATTTTAAAGTCACGAATTTCAAGTCTTACAGAGATGAGACTGTGCTGTCGTTTGTAGCATCCCGCAAGGAGAATAGTCCGAATAACGACCTGCCATTGTCGTGGTACAAGGAGATTGATGGAAAAAGAATTCTGAAACTATTGATTGCCGTAGGTTTGAACGGCGCGGGCAAAACCAAAATGATCAATGCCATTGGATACCTGAAGGAGAAGGCAACCATCCGCCCGCAGCTGCCTACTATCTTACCCGACTATCAGCCTTACCTGCTCGATGCCGAATCGAAAGAGAAAAACACAGAACTTGAATTGTCTTACTACATTGATGAAGTAAACTATATCTATACGCTGAGTATCTCCCGCGATCGCATCGAAGAGGAGGAATTGAAGATTAAAGGACGTGGAATGCGTATTTATCATCGAAAATATGACAAGGATACCCAAACGATAAGAATTACCTTCGGAAACGCCTGCGACTTGAACGAATCCGACCAGCATGACCTTGAAATCAATATCTGGAACAACGCCACCGTACTTGCTACATTTGGAGCTATGAATCTGGAAAGCAAATTGTTGAAGACAAATTTCGACTATTTTGTGAACAGAGTCAGCCTGGTGCATAAATCGAATATTTCATTGGCAGACAAATTATCGACAGGAGATCTGGAAAGAGACAAGAAGGTAAAAAGCCTGCTGATACAGCTGCTTCAGGATGTCGGTTCGAGAATTATTGATTATAAGATAGAGGAAGTTAGCATCCACCTGAATGAGCTGATAAAGACTGAAACACCCGACATCGTAAAAAATGTTTTGCAGCAACAATATCCCGATGGCAAACTGAGCCAGAAAGTTGTTCGACTTTATTATGAATTGAAGGAAGAACTGCCCAGGGAGAACGAGAACGACGAACCCCGCTATAGGCTCGTCATTCGTCCGCTGGATTTCGAACCGGAATCGGATGGCACGAAACAAATTATCAAGCTGGGCCTGGTTCTTTATGATATTGCTGTGGGCAATAAGAGTGCCTGCATCGACGAATTTGAAGGGTTGATACATTCGAAGGCAGTGGAATTTATTTTAAAGATGTATCTGACTTTGGTTGACGACAAGGAATGCCAGCTCCTGGTGGCAACGCACGACCTGATACTTTTCGACAGCAAATTCATCCGACAGGATGCCGTGCGCAAATTCCAGAAGGGACAAGATGGTGTAACCAGAATATTGAAAAGAAAGTATGTTCATCACACGATGAACTTCCTGAATACCTATAACGAGGAGCTGGAAGAAGAGATTGGACGTGAAGAAGACGAGTTCACAACCCTCAGCACCTATCAAGGCTTCAGCTGATTTCGCAAAAAAGAGAGAAAAATCCACGGGAAAGCCGCGATAAAATCGCCAAATTTTGCCTGTAATCGACGAAATTACGTGGCTTTCTATCCATTTTTGATATTTACGCATATCAAAAGGGGTATATTCGCAAAAAAAATTACGTTAATTTTCCACTTATTTCAAATTTCTTTTGGATTGTTTATCCAGAAGCATTATCTTTGTGCCAGAAAATAAAGCTTGTTGGTTGATGATGATTTGGAATAGGGGAAACCTTTTTGGAACAGGAGATGCTAATGGAATAGAGAGAAGCGAAGAGAAAAGAGAAAAGAGAGAAGTAAAGTAAAGAAATGTCGAACTAAAAAAACAAAAAGGAAATGGACTTTTGGAAGCTGTTTGGAATTGGAGAAAAGATCACCCCAATACCGCAAGAGAAGAAAATGATCTTGATGAGTGTCAGGCCTACTGTCAACCGGCCGAGTATGAGATGGGGCGGCCGGAACCACCGGAATGGATAGGATGGCAGCAGTAGCGTCTTCGCAAAGAGTCCCGACGAGTGTCGGGGCTCTTTGTGTATTTTTTAAGGCCGAAATCCTGGCATAACGGTATAACGAAATCCCGGAATACTGGTATAACGGAATATCGGAATACCGAAAAAGCAGAAAAAAGCCGAAACCCGTCGAAACCTACCCTTTCCCAAACGTCTCCGCCCGATAGCGGCAGTCGCGCGCATAGCGCAGATATTCGAGCTTGCGGTCGAGCGGGAGCATCTTGAGCGTGGAGTGATAGGTGGGGCTGCCCTTGTAGCTGTCGCGCCAGACGTAGTAGTTGTCCTCGAGGGGCACCACATCGATGGCCTCGTAGTAGAAGATGAGGTCCTCCACACTCTTGCGGCTCGCGCTGGGGTAATACTGATGCACCTCGTCCATGATCTCGTCGATGGGGACAGGGTAGTCGGGCATGTCGCGGACGATGTTCTCGACCACATCATAGACCTCCAGCGGGTCGGCGCATTGGTTAGAGGCATACATGCCCGAATAGCCGCAGGCATAGACGTCGTCGCTCTGGTTGAGCAGCTTCTTGACCGTAGCCACATCGTCGAGCGCCCACTTGGGATGCTGCGTGTTGAAGGTCATGAGCAGCTCGCGCAGGTGCATCGGGATGCCGTTGCGGTCGAGGATCTCGATCAGCGCACGCGTCTCGTCGATGCTGTTGCGGGTGAAGTGGAAATGATGCTTCTGCTGCGTCTCGATGCCGAACAGCTCGTAGGCCAATGTCGCCATGATGTCGAAGACGGCGTCGCGGATGTCGGGGAACAGATTCTCGACCGTAGGCAGCACCGACTCGAACGGCTCGTCGGTGTCGCGTTCGTAGCGCAGCTTCGAAGCCACCAGCACGGCCTTGCAGCCAGCCTCCCAGTTGTAGGCATCAGCCAAGGGGGCGGCAATGGCATACGGTTCCTTCCGGATCTTGCACAGGGTGAACTTCCCCAGCAGGCCGACCATACCCAGGAAGCCCTCGAATTCGGTCGAAAGCCCCTCATCGGCGGCAATCTTCTCGAAATCGGAAGTGGTAGGCGTCAGGATGATTTCGTCCATCAGGTCATAGCGGTTCCAGTCGGGGTTCCTCATCAGGAACGTGTCCTTCTTCAGGATGGGCTTGCCGAGGTACAGGCGCACCCTTTCGCTCGAAAGCCCGATCTCCTGGGCAATGTCGCGGCGGTCCTTGGCTCTGTACTTGCCGATGCCATAGAACATGGCGAAGATCTTCTCCTCCTTCCGGGTGGCCTTCGAAAGGCGCTGCTCGAGCAGGAAGAACATCGGATAATAGCCGCGTTCCGCGCGGAAAGTCTCGACAAACTGCGCCTCCTGCGGCCCCAGATAGGGGAACTTCTGGATGATCTCCTCCACATCGAGCTGCTCGACGGGGATGTTCATCACGCGGTCGTAGATGCGCTGGAAATCGCGCACGCGGAGGTACAGCAGCTTGACGTCGATCGAGCGCAACGGGCGATCCACCTTCGCCGCAAACTCCTCGAACGTCAGGTTGAAATAGGGCTCGATGGCGCTCACCTTGAAGAACATCGACATGAAGATCACGCGCAGCCTCAGGTTGGTGATCTTCGTCGTGAAGTCGTGTAGTTCATTCCTTAGATAGGCCTCCTTCTGCGGAGACATTTGCGAAGTCTGCTCTGCCATAATCATCCTGCTTTATTCGTGTTCGACAGATTCTTTTCGATACGTTCGGCAAGCCGCATTTCCGCCTCATGCACCTCGCGCCGGTACTCTTCGACGGCCGCCAGGATGCCCGAATAGGCTTCGTCCGACAGGCAGTCGTAGCCTTTCTCGAGCAGCTGATAGACATTGGCCTGCAGCGTATCGGAGAACAGCTCGACGGGCATGCCCGAGCGGGCACATCGAATGATCTTGCTTTCGAAGGTACAGTTGCCCAGCGAGCCATCGGTCTCGACCACCCGCAGCATCTCGGTGTAGCGCGTCGAGCCCTCCTCGTCGGCGGTATATTGCTTCACCAGGCAGTCGCCCGTCGCCACTGTACGGTACTGGTCGGCCTCAAACTGACGGAATAGGGGCCAGCGTTCGGTGCGGAAGTGGGCGTGCTTCAATCCCTTGTGAAGCTGGACATAGACTTCGGGATACATGCGCATGAACTCGGCCGCGCCGATGATCTCGCCCTGCAGGTTACGATACGCCACCAGATGCTGGCGCACGTAATACTTCACAGCCAGGTTGTAGTCGGGCGCCATGTCGATGGCCTGGATGTCGTCGGGGAAATAGGCCAATACGCTTGCGATCAGCCCATTCTCGTCGCAGACAACATAGACATTCCGGATCTTGCCCGACAGGGCTACATTCCCCTTGCCTCCGACATCCTCACAACCCATCGCTCCTTCCCGTTTGTAGAAAGGAGCCTCCTCGAGTTTGATATCCAAGACACTAATTTGATTTTCCATGTTAAGATGCTTTCATTGATATTGACGATGCAAAGATAATCCATCCGAACGAAAACACCAAATTTTGTCTTGGAAAAATGCCAAAATAGAAAGAAAAACAGGCAAAAGGCAAGTGCAAGTGCCACGCGGCGCAGGTTATTTCCTGCGCTTGATGATGATGCCGACGTAGGTGAGCAGCACGACGTTCATCATCAGGGCATAGATGATGGCGGGTATGGCGATGACGCCATTATTGAAAATGAACGGGCTCGAAGCGATGGCGATGGCCTGTGCCGCGTTCTGCATGCCCACCTCGATGACGATGGTTCGCTTCTCGCGCGTGGCAAGGCCGCATAGGTGACCGGCCAGCCACGAAACGCCGATAGCCAGCAGGATCAAGGCGGTGAGGCAGAAGCCGAGGACACCGAAATTGTCAGCAATCGTGGCATGATGCTGCACGAAGAAGATGCCCGCCAACAGCATCAGGGCGGGGAAGGCAATCTTCGAGAGCACGCGTTCCATGCGCGTGGCAGCCACCGACCAGAAATGGTTCACGGCGATGCCCAGCACGATGGGGATGAGCATGGTGACGAGGTTCTGCATCAGCAGGTTCCCGACAGGCAGATGGATGCCCACCGCTTCGCCCACCTGCATCGTCGTCCAGTCGAGGATGAGGGGCACCGTGAAGAGCGTGATGATCGAACTGAGCGCCGTGAGCGACACCGACAGGGCGACATCGCCTTTGGCCAGCATCGAGAAGACGTTGCTCGACGAACCGCCCGGGCAGCAGGCAATCAGCACTACGCCGATATAGAACAGGGGGGACAGGTCGAAGATCTCGGCCAGGGCAAAGGCAATCAATGGCAAGACAATCAGCTGGCCGGCAAGGCCCAGCAGGATGGCCTTCGGCTGCTTGAACACCAGCATGAAGTCGTTGGGGCGCAGCGTCAGGCCCAGGTCGAACATCAGCAGGGTCAGGATCGGAAGAACAATGAGGATGCTGTTCATTATTTTAAGCTTCGTGGGAGATAGCGGGAGTTAATGGGGGTGATGGGAGTTAATGGGAACGATGGGAGTTATCGGGAGTTAACAGACGATACATTCGCCTTGTAAAAAGGAACCCGAGACACATTGTTCCCTTTCGGTCACGTCCAAGAGAAGCGTCCGTTAACTCCGTGCGTAGTGCTAACTCCAGTTTACTCCCGCGCGTAGCGCTAACTCCCGCTAACTCCCGTTTACTCCAAAAATATTCTATTTCTTGCAGAAATGCAGCGAATTGAGTTGACAGATGGATTGCTTCTTGGTCTCCGAACTGAAGACGAAGAAGAGGGCGTGCTTGCCGTTGTAGTACTTCAGCTGCTCCACGTCAATGGTTGCAGTGGTCGGCTTCCCGACGCCCTCGGTGCCCACCTGAAGCGCAGCCAGATGCACGCCGCCTTCGGCCTCCGACGGACGGTCGAGGAAAATGTCAATTGTACCGGCAACGCCCTCTGGTGTGTAGTCGAGCACAAGCTGCAGGCCCGTCTGTCCGAAAGTCTTGCCAAAATTATAGTACTTGTAGCCGACCACCGAACCCGCCGTGTTATTGACCATCGGGCAACGGTTCACCGCGAGGTCATAGACGTCCTTTCGGCCATCGTACTGGTTGCGCACAATCTCGGTGTGGGAACCCGAATAGATGACGTTCGGATAGCTCTGCACGGCCGGCTCGGGGCCGGTGAAGTAGCAGGCGATGCCGGCGGGATAGGTCTCGAAGGGGTCGAGGCCCTCGAGGAGGAAGCCCTCCGACGTGAATTCGGCCTCCGAGATGCGGACGTAGCCGTCAGCACCCGGCACCACCTCGACGCGGATGGGAGCCACCGTTGCCTGTCGGCCGTACTCGTTGACGCCCGCCTGGCGGTGGTAGAAGACGTACCACTGGTCGCCGATCTTGCAGATGCTGCCGTGCGTATTGCCGAAGGGCGTGGCGGTGGCCACCGTCGTGCCGTCGGGGCGATGCTCCTTGCCGCGGCCGTCGATGATGGTGCCTCCGTAGGTCCAGGGGCCGAGGGGATGGTTGCTATAGCAGTAGGCAAGCGTATAGTTGACGCTGGGCAGGCCGTCCTCGCCGTCGTTGGTCACGCGGCTATAGACGAAGACGTACTTGTCCTCGATCTTGCGCATCGACGAAGCCTCGAAGAAGCGGTAGGTATGGTCCTGCTTGCTGCTGGGTATCATGTTCTCGACAATCTGCGTGCCGGGCTTCACTGTGGCCATCGTCGCGGGGTCGAGCTCGGCGCCGTTCGACTGCTCGAAGCCCCAGTAGCCGTAGGTGCGGCCGTCGGTGTCGGTAAAGACGCCCGGGTCGAAGTAGAGGATGCCTTCGGTCTTCGTGGGGTCATTCTTGCTCCAGTTGCACACCTCGAAAGGCCCGTCGGGGCGGTTCGACTTCGCCACCATCGTCTGGCGGCCGCCTGCCTGGTTGTTCGGATAGAGGTAGTAGGTCTTCCGTCCATCCTTGTCCACCACCTCGTTGACATCGGGGGCAAACAGCACGTCGCCCTTGCCATCGGGACGAAGCAGTTTGCCGTTGGCGTCCTTCTTCGATTCGAAGATCACCCCGTCGTAGCGCCAATGGCGCAGGTCATCGACCGAAGCCGACCAAACGACCTGATCCAAGCCGCAGTACATGGTCACCAGGTTGTCGTGCGACCCGTAGATATAGACGCGGTATTGTCCCGGATTGTCGGGGTCTTCAAACACGTACGGTTCGCCATCGGGGATGAACTCCCACAGCGGCAGGTAAGGGTTCTGTGCAACGGTCGTCGCAGCCAGCAGCGACAGCAGGCTCACGGAGAGTAGTCGGAAGATCGTTTTCATAGGATATTTATTTAACAGGAGTTAGCAGGAGTTAATGGGAGTTAGCAGGAGTTAGCAGGAGTTAGCGGGAGTTAGCGGACGATACCTTCGCCTGGAAGAATCCCGTTCAAGCCGACAATTGTTAATTGTTAATTATTAATTGTTAATTGAAGAATTGTCCGCGCAAAGATAGATAGTTTTTTTGTCAAAAGCAAATTTTCGAACGAAATATTTGGAAGAATCGAAAAAAGTCAGTATTTTTGCAGCAAATTATAGCACTATAGCTAATATAGTCACTATAGCCCCTATCGCCAATATAACCCCTCAAAAAACACCAAAAACCCCAAAAATATGAGAAAACTGTTTTCAATGATTGTTGCCGCGCTGGTATGCGTGTCAGCAATGGCCGAGATACAGCGGCCCAAGCTTGTGGTAGGTCTCGTTGTCGATCAGATGCGCTGGGACTACCTGTACTACTATTACGACCAATATGGCGAAGGCGGACTCCGCAAGCTCGTCGATGACGGCTTCAGCTTCGAGAACACCATGATCAACTACGTGCCCACCGTGACCGCCATCGGCCACACCAGCATCTATACGGGTACCACACCCGCCCTCCACGGAATCTGCGGCAACGACTTCTATATCAACGGAAAGCGCACCTATTGCTGCGGCGACGAAACCGTGCAGAGTGTCGGCTCCAACAGCAAGGAGGGACAGATGTCGCCCCGCAACAACCTCGCTTCGGGCATCGGCGACGTGCTGAAGATTGCCACCGACTACAAGGCCAAGGTCATCGGCGTAGCCCTCAAGGACCGTGCTGCCATCCTGCCCGCCGGCCATGGTGCCGACGCAGCATACTGGTGGGACGGCTCGGCCGGACACTTCGTCAGCTCCACCTACTACATGACTGAGCTGCCCAAGTGGGTGCAGGAGATGAACAAGCAGATTGGCGTGAAGCCCGGCACCGACATCAAGCGCTCGCCTGAAGGCATCGTCAAGACCTTCCAGATGGCCATCGCCGCCCTCGAGAACGAGCAGATGGGACAGGATGACATCACCGACATGCTCGCCATCAGCATCTCCTCGACCGACGTCATCGGCCACGCCATCGGCACACGCGGCCCCGAGAACCAGGCAGCCTACATGGAGCTCGACCGCCAGCTGGCCAACTTCTTCCAGGTGCTCGACCAAAAGGTGGGCAAGGGCAACTACCTCCTGTTCCTCTCTGCTGACCACGGTGCTGCCCACAACCCCAACGTGATGAAGGAGCACAACATCCCATCGGGCGGTCTCGAGATGTGGAACAAAATGAAGGTAATTGAGGAGACCGTCAAGGCTCAATTCGGCTTTGAGGGCGAAGAGAAGGTCATCCTGGGCGAAAATGCCGGACGCATCTTCCTCAACCACGCCTACATCGCCGCCAGCGGCAAGAAGGTCTGCGAAGTGAAGCAGGCCGTCATCAACGAGCTAAAGAAAATTGACGAGCTGATCTATGTGGTTGATTTCGAGAAAGCCCTCACCACCACCATGCCCAAGCTCCTGCGCGAACGCATCGCCAACGGCTACAACCCCGCCCGCAGCGGCGACATCTTCATCGTGCCCAAGGCAGGCTGGGAGAACGTGAGCGACAAGCCCGACTACGTGGGCACCACCCACGGTATGTGGAACCCCTACGACGCCCACATCCCCTTCGTGCTCTACGGCTGGCACGTCAATCCTGGCGAGACTCCCGAGCCCACCTACATCGTCGATATTGCCCCCACCATCTGCCAGATGCTCCACATCCAGATGCCCAACTCCTGCATCGGAAATGCCAAGGAGATGAAGTAAAAAAGATTGGAGACAACCAAACAACAGCCTGGCCTGAATGCAAATCGGACCAGGCTGATTTTTATAGTCACTATAGCAATTATAGTTACTATTTCATCCTACAGCTCCACTGCCTCATACTCAAGCCCGAACGCCTCGGCCACCGCCTTGAAGGTGACCTTGCCATCGACCACATTGAGTCCCAGGTAGAGCGAATGGTCGTCGCGGCAGGCCTGCTGCCAGCCCTTGTCGGCCAGGGCGAGCGCATAGCGCAGTGTGGCGTTGGTCAGCGCCAGCGTAGAGGTGTGCGACACCGCGCCCGGGATATTGGCCACGCAGTAGTGGACGATGCCGTCGATCGTATAGACGGGGTCTTCGTGCGTCGTGGGCCTCGAAGTCTCGAAGCAGCCGCCCTGGTCGATAGCCACATCGACGAGCACCGTGCCCGGCTCCATCAGCTTCAGCATGTCGCGCGTGATCAGATGCGGGCACTTCGCACCCGGGATGAGCACCGAACCCACCACCACATCGACCGTAGGCAGCAGCTTGCGGATGTTGTGCTCGGTGGAATAGATGGTGTGGACATTGGGCGGCAACTCCATGCCCAGCTGGCGCAGGCGCGGCAGGTTGATGTCGGCAATGAGGACATCGGCGCCCAGCCCGGCAGCCATACGCGCAGCAGCCTCTCCTACCGTGCCGCCTCCCAGGACGAGCACACGGGCAGGCTCCACGCCCGGCACGCCGCTGATCAGCTTGCCCTTGCCGCCCTTGGTCTTCTGCAGGTAGTAGGCGCCGTTGAGCGTCGCCATGCGTCCTGCCACCTCACTCATCGGGATGAGCAGCGGCAACGAGCGGTCGGCCTTCTGCACGGTCTCGTAGGCGATGCAGACGGCTCCGCTCTGCAGCATGGCATCGGTCAGCTCACGCTCGCACGCGAAATGGAAATAGGTGAACACGATCTGACCCTTGCGGATCAGCGGGTACTCGGGGGCAATGGGTTCCTTCACCTTCACAATCATATCCGAAGCGGCATAGACCTCCTCCATCGCAGGCAGGATCTGGGCGCCCGCTGCCACGTATTCCGCATCGGGGAAGCCGCTGCCGTCGCCCGCTGTATGCTGTACAAAGACGGTGTGCCCGTGCTTCACAAGTTCGGCCACTCCTGCGGGCGTCATGCCGACACGGCTCTCGCCCTGCTTGATTTCTTTTGGAATTCCAACTTTCATAGTATTGTCCTTTTAAAGTGTTGTGTTTATATGGTTATCTGGGGCAAAGATAATAATATTTTCGAATCTACATAATAGAAGCCTTCGTTTTTCGTTGCAGTTCACTCATTTTTAGTGTCATTTGTCATGTCCACTTGCGACATGAACAATCTCTCTTAAGAAGAAGTACTCTGTCGGCCGACAGAATATTTGCTACAACGGATAGAGTACTCTAACGGCCGACATAATGCTTGCTCCAATCGGATAGAGCACTCTGACGGGCGTCACGATGTTTGCTCCAATCGGATAGAGCACTCTAACGGCCGACATAATGCTTGCTCCAATCGGATAGAGCACTCCGACGGCCGACATAATGCTTGCTCCAATCGGATAGAGCACTCCGACGGCCGTCACGATGTTTGCTCCAATCGGATAGAGTACTCTGTCGGCCGTCACAATGCTTCCTCCAATCGAATATTGCACTCCGACGGCCGTCACGATACTTGCTCCAATCGAATAGAGCACTCTGTCGGCCGTCACGATGCTTCCGCAATCGGAGATAGCACTCTGTCGGCCGACAGAGTGCTTTATGATGAAAAAGAACAGATTTACAAACAAAAACTTTGCATTTTCAAAGAAAAACAAGTATCTTTGCCGAAGAAATCAATATACCCAAAACGCAATGAGACTCCTTACCACTCTCCTATCCCTGGCCACAGCGGCGACGCTGGCGGCGCAAGAGTATGCCGTGCCTGTCCTCGAGAACGAAGAACCGATGGCGACGGGCAAGTTTGAACCCACCTGGGAATCGCTCAGCCAATACGAGGTGCCCGAGTGGTTCCGCGACGCAAAGTTCGGCATCTGGGCACATTGGGGCCCGCAATGCGTCGAAGGCTCGGGCGACTGGATGGCACGCGGCCTATACCAGGAAGGTTCGAGCCAATATAAATATCACCGCGAGCATTACGGCCACCCGTCGGAGGTGGGCTTCAAGGACATCCTGCCCCTCTTCAAGGCGGAACGCTGGAACCCCGATTCGCTGGTGCAGCTCTACAAGGAGATCGGTGCCCAGTACTTCTTCGCCCTCGGCAACCACCACGACAACTTCGACCTGTGGGACAGCAAGTACCAGCGCTGGAACTCGATGAACATCGGTCCCCACAAGGATATCCTCGCCGGATGGGCGGCTGCTGCCAAGAAGGCCGGCCTGCCCTTCGGCATCTCGTTCCACGCCGACCATGCCTGGACGTGGTACGAACCCTCGCGGCGCTACGACACCCAGGGCGACAAGATGGGCGTGCCCTACGACGGCTGGCTGACCAAGGACGACGGCAAGGGGCAGTGGTGGGAAGGCTACGACCCGCAGGAGCTCTATGCCCAGAACCACCCCTTGAGCGAAGGCTCCTGGGCGAACGGCATGATACATCGCCAATGGGGATGGGGCAATGGCGCGTGCCCTCCCTCGCAGGAGTTTGCGACCAACTTCTACAACCGCACGCTCGATGCCATCAACCGCTACAACCCCGACCTGATCTATTTCGACGTCACCGTCCTCCCCTTCTACCCCGTGAGCGATGCGGGCATGAAGATCACGGCGCACATGTACAACCACAGCATGGCGATGAACGGCGGCAGGAACCGCGCCATCGTCTTCGGCAAGATACTCGAAAACGACCAGCAGCGGCAGGCCCTGGTGTGGGACGTGGAGCGCGGCGCACCCAACGCCATCCAACCCGAGCCGTGGCAATGCTGCAACTGCATCGGCGGCTGGCACTACAACACGGAAATCTACGAGAAGGGCACCTACAAGAGCGCCGCCATGGTGGCCAAGCTGCTGGTCGATATCGTTTCGAAGAACGGCAACATGCTGCTCTCCATCCCCTTGCGATCCGACGGCACCTTCGACGAGAAGGAGGAGGCCATCCTCAGGGAGTTCGGCGACTGGATGCGAATCAACAAGGAGAGCATCATCGCCACCCGCCCGTGGAAGATCTTCGGCGAAGGTCCCATTGCCGAATCGACGATACAGATCAACGCACAGGGCTTCAACGACGGCAACTACACGAAGGCCGGAAGCGACGAGATACGCTTCACGCAGACGGCCAAGAACCTTTACGTGAGCGCCCTTGCCTGGCCGGAGAACCGCACCGTCATCGTCCGAAGCCTTGCCAAGGGTAGCAAGCTCTTCCCGAAGGGCATTTCGAAGGTCGAGCTCCTCGGCTTCGGTCCTGTCAGATTCGATCGCACCCGTGACGCCCTCGTCGTTACCCTTCCCGATAAGCCCCTCAACGGCATCATGCCGGTTCTGAAAATCCGCAAATAAGAGCCGACTTCGCAAACAAAATCCGCCCTGTCCCGGTCAAAGCGACCACGGACAGGGCGGTTTCTATCGGTAGGGCGAAGGCTCCTATTCCCTCGAAACGGCCTCCTTGAGCACACGCTGGCACTCGTCGAGGTTCGAGCTGAAGAGGGCCTTGTAGATGGCATCCTTGTAGCGGGCGTTCAGCTGCTGCAGCTCGATGATCTGGCGCTGCAGGTCATTGATCTCGTCATCGGCGTCGTAGTAGTCGTTGGGCGAGTAATTGCCCGCTGGAGCCGTATTGACACGGTTGTCGGAAGTGTTGGGCGTGGAGGCGGTGCCGGCCGTCGGGCGGCTACCGGTGGTGGTGTTCTGCTGCTTCTGGCTGCCCGCTTCGTGCAGGTCGCTGAAGGCATTCCAATAGCTGGCATTGCGGTAGGACGAGAAAGAGCCGTAGGGCACATAGAGGGCGAAGGGCACCTTGCCATTGTCGTCCAGCGGGAACGTCGAGGAAACGACGGTGGGCGGCTCGGGGCTGTTGACATAGAGCACCTTCAGGGCATCGCAGTCCTCGAACGCCTCCAAGCCGATGCTCTTGACGCCACGCGGCAGGGTGAGCTCGGTGAGCGACGAACATTCCTCGAACGCCTCATCGCCGATGGTCTTGATGCCATCGGGCAGGTTGACGCTGGTGAGGCTACGGCACTTCTGGAAGGCTGCATTGCCGATGTAGGTGACCGTGGCGGGCACCGTGACCGAAGTGAGGCTGCGACAATGGACGAAGGCCGACTTGCCGATGCCTACGACCGTATAGCGGGTACCCTCGGCGTCGGTGACCTGGGAAGGCACCACCAGGCTTCCGCTCACGTAGGAGGCATTGCGTTCGGTGTAGTACATGCGCGACACTTCGCACTCGTTGGTCGAAAGCACGTTGAAGTAGAGGATGCGCCCATCGTCCATCGTTGCCTGGAAGTCGTAGGCCATCGACAGCGATGCTGCTGAAAGGGCGACAAGGAGAGTGAATAGTTTCTTCATAGTGTATCGTCGTGTTGTGTTAATCTTGAATCTAATTTAAGATAGCCGGAAGGGTAGCGGGTTTAAAGACGGGAGAAAAAAACTGCCCGGGCGCTGCGGCAGAAAGAGGAAAAATCTGCCCAGGCGTGCGGCCAAGAGGCGAACAGCCTTCGCCACAGGACCTGAGCAGAATGGATGAATCGGGAAATTACTGGGTAGCGTACTTGCGACCGTTCTGTACCTTGATGCCGCGCGACTGCTCGCTGGTGCGGGTACCGTCAATGCGGAAAATGTACTGCGTTGGAGCCTGGGCGGAAGCAGCCACCTCCTCGACGGGCACCGTCTGGCCGGTCTTCACGACATATTCCTCCTGGGCCTTTTCCATCTGGGCACGGAAGGCAGGGCTTCCCTGCAGGGCGCAGAAACCGATGCTGGCGGCGGCACGGCTGGCATCGACGTCGCTCTGCCAGTGGGCACCTACGATGACACGGCTGTTGCAGTAATCCCAGCCGCGACGGAAGATCTCGTTGGCACGGGCAGGGGCAATCTGAGCGAGGAGCAGGGCTATACCCCAGCCGCGCAGCGAGTGGCCGGAGGGATAGCTGCCTTCGCCGCGAAGGTCGTCCTCCTCATGTGAGGGCATGGCGTCGTCGAAACGCTCGAAAGGACGCTGACGGCCATACTGAGCCTTGCAATACTTTCGCATGGGGTCGGTGGTGGCGAGGCTGGTCTCCAGCAGCTTCCAGATCTCGGGCGTATCCTCGGGGGTGATGGTCAGGCCAAAGGCTTCGGCATACTGTCCGAAGACCTTGATGTGGTCGTCCCATTCGGCATCGGCAATGGCCAGAGCGACGCGCTCGGGGTCCATGCGCTGCTGCTTGCCCCAGCAATAGCGGACAATGTCGTTGGCAAATTCGGGGCTATCGAATGCGGGAGGCGCGGGCATGATTTCATACAGTTCGGGCAACTCGTTCAGTTCGAAATAGGGCTGCACAGTTTCGTCCTGAGCGCCTGCGGTCATCGTAGCCAAGAGAGCGGCTGCGACCAAGGTCATGAATTTTTTCATTGTGAGTGATAAGTATGTAACCAAAATTAACGATAATTATCTGTGTCTTTTTCTTAACACGAATTATCATGAATTTACATGAATTATTAGTATGAATGGTAGGTCAATATAAACATACTGAAAAATTAACGATAATTCGCGATAATTCGTGTTAAAAGAAAATGTATAGTTACTTGATGACAATCTTGCGGCCACGGTTGACGTAGATGCCGGGTGCCGTGGGTTCGCTGCTCAGTCGGCGACCGTCGAGGGTGTACCATGCGTTGTCCACAGCCGAAGCCTTAGCGACGGAGTAGATTTCGCTGATAGCCGTCTCCTGGCCGTCGAAGTTCAGCACGCAAGAGCGGACGAGGTCCGATGATTCGACATCGCCTGCAGTAAGCTCACCCTGCAGCTCGAAGTAAGCGCGGCAAGCATTCACGGGAACGTCAGATTGCGGGTAATAGAGCATGTTGCCTTCGCCCAGATACAGCTTCTTGGTGTCGCCAGCCCTGAGGGTGACAGGCGAGAAGGTGCCGAGCATGAATACGTCGGTGGCTTCGTAAGAGTCGGGTTCGGTGGCGCTGATGGTTACGTTTCGGAAGGTAGGATCCTTGACATCGCCAGCACCGTCGGTCCACTTCACGAGGTAGGGCTTGCCAGCCTTGACGGAGTTCGGTTCGGAGAAGCCGATGGTGAGCGTAGAGCCGGAGAACGAAGTATCCTTCTTTTTAAACTGCATCACCGTAGCGCCTTCGAGCGGTGTACCCGTATAGTCGGTGATATCGAACGGCAGGCAGAGGGTGTTCCAGCTGCCATCGTGGTAGAAGGTGCGGCCCGTGAGGGTCAGGTCGATGGTCTTGCCGCTGAGGTCGGCGAGCAGAGCCGTGTTGTCCTGGTCGTCGGGGAACGAAACGGTCGAGAAGATGGGCACGGTGGTGGTGCCAGCGGGGCAGACGATGTAGGCGCTGCAGCCGTCGAGGCTGCTCACGGAAGAGTTGGCCTTGAACTGCTCGTTGGCGGCATCGAGCAGCATCGTGGTGCCATCGGCGATGCTGGACTTGAAATAGGTGCCCTTGAAGGCGTATGCGGTATTGTCGGCATAGCTGACGGTGGCAGGATTTGGGCAAGAGAGGGCCACTTCGTCAAACACCAGTTCCTCGACCTTCGAGGGTTTGATGAGATAGGGGACTCCTGCCGCGAGACGCTTGTCTGCGACTTCGGCAAACTGCATCTGGTTGTTGGCGATGGACTTGTACTCCATCAGGACAACGTCATCGCCGAACGTGGCCTGCAGCTTTTCTTTTGTCAGGGAGAAGGGCAGGCAGATGGTGTTCCATTCGCCGACCGTGAAGGTGCGATTGATGACCGTAGTCTTGCAGATCTTGCCGTCATGATCGCCGAGACTGGTGGCGGTGGAGGTGGCATCGTGCGTGTAGTCGGACGCCTCCATGTTGTCCTTAAGTGCCCGGATGTTGGTGTCAAGCCAGGCGATATGGGTCGAAAGGAAACTCTTCACATCAGCAACAGACGCATCATACGAGCTATAGGTTTTCAACCCCCAACCAAGATAATCTGTATTTAATAACCAACCAGCGCCACCCTGTGAGGTTTCTGTATAGTTGAGGAAACGTGAGCCCCCCATCGATTCGGCAATCTCATCGACCTTACCTTGCAAATAAGCGGTCAGCGAGCCATTGTCATACATCTTGTCCCAGCATTCGACAAGGCGGTTGACGAATTCGGGGCTGTTCTGTGTCAAATTCTTTGCTATTTCGGGCATAACACCCCACTGAATCTTACCTGCGTTGAAGATGAAGCCTTCGCTCAGATTTCCGTAATTTCCGTATGCGATGTCGAAGTCCCACAGCGGGCCGAGCTTCAGCTTGTCGCCGGGATTAATGTCACGATAAGCATAGTTGCTGATCAGACCATCAAAATTGCCAGAGATTTCATTGCCGATGAAATAGGCTACGACCGACTCCAAATCGACATATTTGAACATACCTGTGGCCTCGGAAAAATCAGGATTGTATGTGGTTTTTCCACAAGTGATAATGGTTTGAATGTATTCTTTTATGGCATTTTCCACTTCCGTGGTATAGAATTCACCTTCCGGATTCTTTATATTGATTGCACCCCTATCACCGAACCCGTCAATCTTAATATTTACGTCTTCGACAAAGGCTTCATTGGTCGTCACCCCTTCCAGGAACCAACCGTTGTCCTCGTCGATGTTGATGCGCTCGGTCTGTATCTGCGTGTGGTCGGAGATCTGATAAGTACCGACATACACGTTGTTCACGATGAGATCGACGAACTTGTAGGCGGGATAGAAGGGCAGGGCCTTCACGCCGGTCTTCTCCTCGATGCGGAGGCACACCTCGCGCGTCAGTGCGTTGCGGAGCATCGACTTGTCAGCCACGTTGGCCAGCAGGGTCCAGTTCTTGGCGTCGGCATACTCGTTGGAGCCATCACCCTTGGCGAGGAACTTTGTCTTGCTCGGGAACTTCAGTCGATAGGCCTTCTTTTCACTTGACCATGTGGAGTTGCCACGGCCACGAATGGTGGTCAGTTCGTCGCGGCTCTTGATGCTGCCCGCTGCGTCCACCACCTTGATGCGTGCCAGGCGATACTCGTCGGTCTTTGTTTCCCATCGACCATAGTTAGGGCGCAAGGCGACATTGTTGGTGCAATCGGGGTTTTCGGCGATGATGTTGTTGCTGATTTGGGTGTCGTACGACGAACCACCCTGCAGCTTGACCAGATAATAGTTGTCGTTCTTGTCGCCCGTGGTGTTCTTGTACTCCTTCGGCTTGACGGGTTGATTATTCTCGTCATACTCCACTTCAGCGTCGAGCATCCAGATGTAGATGGTCGGGGCTTTGGTCATTTGCTCTCTGGCAGAAATTCTCCTGTCAGCTTCCTCTTTGGAGGGTGGAAGATTGTAGTCGTCTTCGTTCTCTGCTCTCGCGCCTGTAGCAAATGCACAAGCAAGTGCCAACAGACAAATTGTGTTTTTAGTGTTCATTTAGATGTGTTTTTATATTGTGAAAAATAGAATAATAGTCGTGGGTAAAATGATCTGGTTAACGAATAACGTGTGATGTCTGCCAGGGCCGTGTGCAGGTCCTGACAGACATCCCGTCTATTGAATCATGGTCTTTATACCTTTAAATATATATATACCTCGCTGCGAGGGTCTGCCGTTGAGTCGGCGGCCGTCGAGGGAGTACCAAGAGGGGGTTGAGGAGTTTGAGGAGTTTGAGGGGTTTGAAGGGGTTGAGATCTCGCGGATACCCGTCTCCTCGTCGCCGAAGTTGAGGACGAAGGCCTTGATGTCCTGGGCCTCTTCAGCAGGATCGCCCGCCGTCAGGTCGCCCTGCAGCTTGAAATAGGCACGGAAAGCGCCGATGGTTATGGCTTCGGTGGGATAGTAGAGCTTGTCGCCGGCACCGAGATAGAGCACCGTGCGGTCGCTGTAGTCCTCCTCTTCGCCGACAGGCTGTTCATAGGTCGGCTTCGTCCCCTGCGTGAAGTAGCCGGGATTGCTGGTGCCGCCGTCGATGCGGGCATACTCTGCATCAACGTGATTAGCGTCAAAAGTGGTACCTGCACCGCCAACGAGATTATTGCTGCGTTCGAACATATAAGCCGATGTTGTCACCTTTTCGGTCGACCATTCGCTGCTCACATAGATAGTCTGCAGATAGGGACAAACATTGAACATATTTTTCATATTTTCAACATTGGCCGTATTGAACGACGAAAGGTCGAGGAACCTGCCTCCGAAGCAATAGAACATCATCTCCATATCCGTCACCTTGCGCGTGTCAAAATGGGAAACATCGATCGAACCTATATATACGCAACTGGCGAACATCCAACGCATACTGACAACCTCAGACGTATTGAAGTATTCCATGCCCGTGAAGTCAGACACTTGAGTATAACTAAACCAGCTGGCACAACTCTTCGGGCGTGCGTTGGCAAAAGAGGGGTCGAAGACAACCTTCTTGATAGTTTTTGGGCCTGAAGCAGGGTTCCAACCAGGTGATGACTGCGTATCTTCGGCATCCCACGATGTCACTCCGTCGGGTGCCACGTCGGTCACCTTGAAGGTCAGAGTCGTGCCGACGAGTTCGGCCACCGCGTAGGTTACGGGCTTCTCCTCTCCCACCGTGAGGGGAGCATAGAGGCCTGCGAACGACACTTCGTCGGTGGTGACGGGCCTCGACGTGTTGCTGACGGTCACGTTCTCGAAGGTGGGGTCGGCGATGGGATTGCCACTCGTCCACTTCACGATGTAGGGCACACCGGCTTCGATGCTGGTCAGATTCTCTTCATCCTTGGTGAAGTTGAGCGTCAGGGTTCCACTTCTGAAAGACGATGTTTCGAGCGTCTTGACCGTTGCTCCTTCGAGCGGAGTGCCAGCAAGGCTGCTGAGTGAGAACGGCAGGCAGAGGGTGTTCCAGCTGCCATCCTTCCAGAGCGTACGGCCCTGAAGGGTGACATCGGCTGTCACGCCGTCGTAGGTCGTGAGGACGGTACTATTATCGGCTCCATCCTGGAGGATAACGATGTCCGTGGCTCCAAGACTTGCCGTGATGACCACATCCTCGGCTGGCATGGTCAGCGTATAGCTGCCGTCTGCGTTTTCGACAACTGTGCCACTGGAGGCCGTCACTTCCTTGACCTCAAAGCCTTCGGGCGTCCTCAGCGAGAAGGTCACCGCCTTGTTCTCGGCCGCATAGAACTTGCCCTTGTATGTCAGGCCTCCATCGTAAACCTCCACCACTTCGGGGTCGGGTTCGACGCCATCGAAGAGGACAGCCAGCCTTTCGCAATCGAAAGTAACGGCATGGGCGGGAAGGGCTCCGCTGCCTAAGTTAGCGCTCGTAAAGTTGCCAATACCCATGGTGGCTGGTGCATCGCCAAAAGAACAATTATAATAGAGGGAACCCGACACCAGCTGCTGGTTCGCTCCCACCATGGCGCCAAGAGGTTTTTGCTGCCAATTGGAAATATGAGCAGCGTCGGGCAGCTTGGCTTCGAGTGAGAGGCAGTTGCGGATTGGCCCTTGATTCCTTCCTACGATGCTGCCATAGGGGCCACCTGCTTTATCGTCATCGATACTTAGGGTAGCGGCACTTGTACATCCGCTGACTGTACTATAATTATAACCTACGATGCCGCCGTGGTCACAGCCGCTACCCTTATCATGCAGGCAGACATCGGCCAGCACATGACAATTCTCGATGACTCCGCCCATGGTATTACCTGCGATGCAACCCGAACGGTCATCGGCAGTAATGCGCGTATCGGCCAACGTCAGATTCCTGATGGTAGCTGACACCAGCGTACCAAAAAGACCAACAAAATATTTGTTGGGATTGTAATAACGAATGCCACTGATGGTGTGACCTCCACCGTCGAAGATGCCAGAGAATTGTTTCTCATAAACGCCAATGATTTCGAAATTGCTTTCGGTGCTCGTGACATCATCCCAGGGAGAGCTATAGCTATAGCTGATGTCGTCTGTCACCTTGAAATAGGCACCGGCGTAGGTTTCGCCTGCATTGACACGTGAGGCGAGCTGGTCGAGCTTCTCGGTGTTGTCGATGATGAAAGGATCGTTCTTGGTGCCCATTCCGCTCCAAAGTCCGGCATCCTTCACAAAGTTCGTAGTGGTCACCGCACTCCTGATGTCGTTCATCACGGCGATGGCTTTTACGACCGTAGTCGTATTGATGGAGAAGCGGTTGATATATTTTGTGCTCTGCTCGGTAGGTTTACTACCGTCTGTAGTATAGTAGATGGCGGCACCTGTCTGAGCAGAAATCTGGACGTAGGTGGAGTTCTGGAAAGACGTTTCGCCACTGATGACGGGAGCATCGACAGAGCTCTCGTAGGTAATCTGGAGCTGATGGATGCGGCGATGCCCATTTTTTCCGCCGATCGAGAAGGTGACCGAATTGGCATTACCTTCCCAGACTCCTTCGGCATAGGTGCCGACATCACCGACCTGGATGTCATTGCGACCATCGCCCGAACCGAAAACGATGTTGATTTGGGCGATAGACTTGCCATTGGTGGACGTCACGGTCATGGTATTGTTGACATAGAGGCGCACGGCCTCGCCATTGTCATAGTACTTGGGGTAAGCCCCGTGTGTGTTCTCACCGATGTTGAACGTGACGCGACATCCTCCGCCAGATACCTCATACACAGTTTCGGCATTGGTGAATCCCTGTTCGCTGAAGTCGATAGTCTCATCCTGTGCCCACGCCGCCAGGGCAAACGTGAACAGCAGGATAAGTGATGAAAAGATTGTTCTTAAGTTCATGCTCGTATTATTTGACCAGAATTTTCCGCTTGCGGAACCGCATCCTTCAATAACGCCAAAGTCCCCCTGCCCTATTCGAGCAGGAGGAGGTTGGCGAATAAGCTATACTTGCTTCGCGGATGCATTTAATGGCAAGGTTCGTTTATGGGTATATTATAACGGAATCGTCATTTTGTTGCTTGTGCATCACCCGGGTATCAGCGGCTCAGGTTAAACTTGTAACCCAAGGTGAGCTGCAGGGTGACATTCTGCATATCCTTGTCCTCGTGGGTCTTCTCCTTGTTGACGTTTGTCACACCGAAGTTGAAGCGTGAATCGAGGAAGAGGTGGTTTTTCCATTCGTAGCTGATGCCGACGGGGATGGAGAAATCGAACTTGTTGAAGTCGGACTTGCAGCTTCGGCTCATGCTGAAGGTGTAGTCACCATCGTTGTCGAAGGTCACCTCGCCCTCCATTTTTGCGGCGGTAAGGTAGGCGAACTGCACACCGGCATGGAGTGCCAGGCCGCGCCATACGTAGAAGTTGGCAGTAATAGGAGCAGCCAGATAATGGAGCTTGATCGAAACATCATCGAGCTTGTAGTCGATATTGTTGGTATTCCACTTGTGGTCCTCCCAGCCGGTACCGGCCCAAAGCCAATCGATGCCACAGGAGAGACTGAACTTGCTCGACAGCTGCTTTTCAAGTTCCAGACCTACGGTTTGACCACCTGTAGCCGAAGCTTCCAGTGTACCTGCAGGCAGGACAATGGGAGAATGTGAGCCAAGAGCCGACGAGATTTCGATGTCGGGGGTGTTGGTGAATGCTGCACCGGAGAAACCATAACGAAGGTTGAGAGACCAGGTTCCAGCATCATATTGTGCACTTGCTGTCATTGCGGCCACCATCATCGTGGCCAGAAGGATAATCTTTTTCATTGTTCTGATATTTGATTTCTTGTGAAATTTGAATCTGTCTGTCTAATGTTCTGATTTTTTGAGCATAAATCGCCGCAAAGGTAAGGAAAATTTCAGTTGTTGCCAAATAATTTGTTCATTTTTTTAACAAAAATCGAAGAAAAAACTTCATGCGGTCGTTTTTGAACAACTTTTTTGCCATTTCATCCATTTCAATTACCGCTTTAGCGGTACATCCTGCTGCTCATTCTTTACCCTGCGAATCTCTTCTTTTCGGGGAATCATCTGTGTCTGGGCTCTCAGGAAGGTCAGCCCGCATACGAGCGAATACATGCGAATCATCTTATCTTTTGTTTTGATTGTTAAACGATGTTGTTGTGTCATTGCCTCGCCAAGGGATGCTTGTTCGGTTTTGACGGTGCAAAGGTAAGGGCTTTTTGCGGGTGCTCCAAATATTTTGTTCTTTTTCTTCACGACGTATAGCGACAGGATGGCCAAAAGACGACAGACGCGGCAAGACCCTGCTGGATCTGTCGCGTCCGTCATGATTTTTTGTCCGAAAATGGCTCTACAGGTAGTCGCCTCCTTCGATGTCGCGGAAATAGGCGGTGATGTCCTCCCGTTCGGGAAGTTTGTCGAGGTACGCCTTGCCTTCTGCAGGACTGATCGACTTACCGTTCATCCGGCATTCGGTATAGATGCCATTGACCTTCAGGGCCGAAAACTCCTCGATCTGCTCGCCATCCTTGAAGGCGAAGACCTGTGTGCGAACGGTCATGCCGTCTTCAGGGCTGGAAAGGCACAAGTAGTACACATTGTAGTTACGGTTCATCTCCTTGGGCTTGAGCTGCGGTGTCTCAAGGGCCACAAGCCGGAACTGCCCGTCCTTGCGGATGAAGAAGGCCCCACGCTGGTCGAGGCTGTCGCGCAACCAGATCCATTCGTTGCTCGAGTCAATGTAGCAGTGGGCCCATTTGGTCAGTTCGACATCCTTGTCTTCCTTGGCTGCAGCGTCCCGATACAGTTCCTTCATCTTGGCGAAGTCGGCCTTCCAGACGGGAATCTCCTCGTCGATCATGTACTGGTACATGTCGAACTGATCCAGCACATATTTCCCGTCCCGCACATAGGCCATGCCTACCGTGAAGCTCTCAACCGCCGAGCGGGTATAGCAAAGCTCCAGGCCATTGGGGCCTTCGAAGGCGCATTCGATGCAATTGGGAATGTATTCGCCTTCGTCATCGACATTCCAGCCGAATGAAGTTTCCGATTCGTAATAGCCCAACACCTCGCACGCATAGATCTCGCTGCCATCGACAATCACCTCCAGGGCAAGGCTGCGCTTGTACGATTCGGTCTTCGGTGCGTCCTTGTATTCGCCTTCAAACTGCAGGCATCCCTGGATATAGCGATCGTCGATGGTGTTCATCCAGTAGGAACGCGATGCCTTCATGCCATAGCGCTGCTCGAGCTTGGTCACGATGGAGTCAGGCAAAGGCAGCAGACTCTCATCGTTAATCGGTCCGTTTTTGACTGTAAGCCGACGTCGCGTCTGCAGATAACTGTCGGTGACAGCGACGATGCCCAACGCCTCATCATCCGCGTCACTACGATTGACCAGCTTGTAGCGTGCGCACAGCGAAGGGATCTCTTCGCGTCCATGCAGCTGCCCGATGCTGGGCGTATTGCCGTCGGGATCCTTCAGCACCTCATCGAAGAATGCGATGGGGACATCCGAATCGCCCGAGATCAGGTGGGTATATTGCTTGGCACGGCGACGGAAAGCCTCCTGTTGGCTCCATGCCTCGTAGCATTCCTTGTAATACTCTTCATCAAATTGCTCTTTCGAGGGCTCCTCTACGTCTGTCCAATAGTTCATCTCATAAAAAGACATCCGCTTGATGAGGAATATCGGCTTGGGAACGGTGTCGGTCACTTCACCGAGGCTATCGGTGGCAACTGTACCTGAAGTCTGTCCTTCGGACTTCCCTTTCTGCTGGCAACCTGCCAGTACCGCCATCGCGCAGATGGCCAAGAGTGCAAATCGTTTCATCATTTTCTTACAAATTTATTGCCGTCCCACAGGAGCTTCTCCTGCTTCACACCCGACGGCGTATAGTGCTTCACCACGATGTCCTTGCCGGTGCGGGGCAGCGAAAAGACAACAGTAGCCATATCCTCCAGATCAGAGTAGTCTCCGCTGATGATATCCGGGAGTATTGCCTGATTCATGGTTTTCTTTTGGTTATCGTAGAGGCTGAACATGTAGCCGTCGTACTGCGAACATATGTACATGGAGTTCTCGTCGTAGGTGGCGATGCTCTGTGCGATGAGCTTATGTCGGCGATCGGCACAATTCCAGTAGCACATCTCTGCCACCGAATAATCCCCCTCATCCCATTTCCTTTCGTAACGCATATAGCCGCGGTTCTTGTCGAGGAGGAACGTGGTGTGCGAAGGCAATGTCTTGTTCATCCTGTAGCGATGCCAGGCCGTACGTATGTCGCCGAGCATTTCAGGCAGCACATCGCCATTGCTGAAGCAGGTTTCAACGAAGTCGGCGATGGTGGGTTCGGCAGCCTCTAATTGGACCTGGATATAGTATTCTCCTTCAATCTCGACGGGACCGCAGTCGTAGCACTGGGTGTTCTTTTTGCTGAGCCCGAATTTCGAACCATCCCAGGCAAACCGATACTCTGTGACATCATCTCCGTAATACTCGATCACTTCAAGCTCGTCCCCCGTCTGGGGCAGCTCATGGATGTGCATCATGTTAGGGTCTGTCACCTTGGGCAACCCTTCGATGGCCTTCTCATCGGGAGTAAGTCTGCAGGCCTGCGGGTCATAATCATAACTGAGGAGCAGTTCCACATCAAATCCGTCGTGACTGCCCAGCATGACGACGAGGAGACTATGTCCATTGGCACGCCGTCTGCAGCAGGCTTGCATCGTTCCGCTGCTTTCATCGTCAAAGAAGACCTCGACGTAGCCATTCCTGGAGTCATACAACCCCGAGTAACCCGGCTCCTCGCGGAGCATACCCTGCGTCGTGCCCTTGGCCATCATCTCGAGTGCATCACCCACAGCGTTGGTGTGCCAGGTGCGGTCGAAGGCACGAAGCATCACGGGAAGCGAACCATCGTTGACATCGCGGATGGCCACATCGGACCATTGCTGCCCGATCTCCTCGAGCGAGCGAGCGGTTTGTGCCTGCAAGGTAGTCAAACCTGCCATAATAAACAAAGCATTGATAAAATGTCTCATCATAGGATATTTTCTTCTGGGTCCTGCTTTTCTTCGCCGATGAATCTTCCACTGTACGTGAAGGTCTTGATCACCGAGTAGCGACCACCTTCAGGATAGTAGCGATAATGGCTCAGACGAATATAATTATTCTGAATGTCAAAATCGACGAACCCCTCGTTGGTAGGCAACTGGATGATGCGCTGCATGTAGAAGTCGTAGATATATGACCAGATGTTGCGTCCATCGGGGCATCCTTCTACAAACACCTTACCCGGAGCATTCGGAATGAGGAAAACCTGGTCACAATCCCCGGCGGCTATCTGCTCAAGGGGCACTTCGAGGGCGTTGGCATCGGTCATCTCTTCCCATCGAGGCTCAGCGTCATTGTTCGTCTGGATGAGGAAGATCACCTTGCCCGTCTCCTTGTCCCTGAGCCACAACGACCACTGGTTGGGATGCTCGTCACAGCACTCGATGTCGAGGTTCTTGTATAACTCGAACGAGCCTTTGATGTCACACAGAATAGCCGTCTTTGGCAATGTCTGCAGTATACCTTCTGGCATCGAAGCATCACTCCAGTCTTCTTCGACAATACTGTCTCGAGCCTTCTCATTACCGTCTTGGGCTGCCTCATTGCTGTCGTTTTGTTCTACGGCTTCAATCGATGTTTGAGCCGAAGCATCCCCCTCGGCAGACTCCCCGGTCTGTCGTTTCACGCAGCCGCTCATCATGACAACGAGCACAAGTGAACAAAGTGTCGTATTCCTCATAGGCTAAAATCAATTCTAATTCTCTAATTCGTGATAAAAAGAAATCAGGACGCGACAGATCACCAGTCGTCGTCATCGTTGCCCACAAGGCCGTGCTTGATGGCTTCCTCCACCTTGTCGAGCACAGCGTTCGAATAGGCATGGGTCATGACAAGTGCCTTGGCACAGGTGCGTTTCTGCAAATCCTTGGGCACGAAGGGATAATGCCGGGCAATCTCCCACTGCTCATCGTAAAGGTTGGCATTGGTCTTGTCGTCGGCCTTGCGCTTCGAGTCGCCGTAGGTGCGCTCGTCGGGTTCGGCAAGGCTGAACCAGCCGCCGCTGATGTCGGTCAGAATGTCATAATTCTGGACAGTGTAGGTTACGCGCACGCGTTCATCTTTAATATCTATACGTATCACCGGGGTGATGCTCACCGAATAGGAGTTGATGGTGCCGATATGCTTCACGATGTTGTGAAGGGTCGATGAGATGATGATGCAGCCTGCCTCCTTGTCGTTGAGCGTGATGGCCTGCTTGTCCTGGAAGGTTGCAGTTGCCCAATAGTTGAGCGCCACATAGAGCTGCTGCTTTGTCTTGCCGGGAGCCTGAATAATCTGCTGATAGGTGAGGCTCTCGTTCTTGTCGAGCGTAAGAGTCTCGGCAAGATTGGCTGCAGCATCGAGCCACTTTTCACCGTAACGCTCCTTGGCATACTGCTCAAGGTCAGCTGCCTTCATGATCTGTGCATCTACATGCATTGTAGCCATTATGGCGGCTACTGCCAACAAAAGTATCTTTTTCATTATTATTTGTTTTTTTAGAATAGTATCTATATTATCTAATAGTTACTTTAGTCACTATAACCCGAATTGTTAAATGAAATTCTTCACCTGATCTCCCTCTCAAACGATTCGGTCTTGATCTTTCGAATCTGCTGCACCTGTCGGGGCGAAAGGTAGGGATGGTTGTCAAAATAGTTCTTCTTGCAGCTTTCGGCAAAATCCTCGATCCACTTCGACGAGAACGTCGTGCCGCTGATGAACATCCTGATGATGCCGAAGGCAAGCAGCAGGATAGCCGTCAGGCCTATGGCATAAACAACCTGCATGCCGGTCGAGGCTCTTAGGAATATGCCCAGGGCATATCTTACCCCATCCATTCCCCTGAGCGCTATCAAGCCTCCTGCCATAGCCAGCATGATGAGCACGGTCAGCGCGTTCATCAACGGAGTATGCATACGTGCTTCCCTCCTGTTGGTCTCCTCCTGGTACCGTCGTTGCAGTTCTCCCCAATCGACTGTGCTGAAAAACGACTGGTAGAGTTTGTAGTCGGGACGTTTGCCATCGTCAATCTCAATGATTCCGCGTCGCTCGTAGTCCTTCAGATATGCCAACAGTTGTTCGAAGCTTTTGGGAGCAAACGCATGACGTCGAGCCTGATCGACAAGAAAGACAACCTGCCCGGGTTGAACCTCGAAGGCAAGCATCATCTCTTCGAAAATCACCGGGGTGCAGACGAAATCCAACTTGCCAAGTTCGACATGCAGTCGCTTCACCCCTTCTTCGAAGCTCCATTTACCCGTCGCCGTGCTGCCGTTCACTTTCTTCTGACTCACCACCCCATTTTTTTGGAAAGTTATCACCTCATCCTTCCCTTCTTCGTCAAAGACAATCCATGTCCGGCCAAAGAGGTCAGTCTCGGGAGTGATGGATTGTCCGAAAACCCTGTAGCTGCGATAGGTAACCAGGTTATATATTTTCATGTGACAATTATCAATTGTTATTTGTTAATTGTTAATTGTTATTTGCTAGTTGTTATTTGTTTTTGCTATGCAAATATGAATACAAATTCTTAATTCTCCAAATTTTCAAAGAAAAAGTGGGGTTATTACTACAAAATAAGAAGAATCTTTTGGATTTTGACAACGAAAGTTGTATCTTTGCGGTGCATCTTTCGGCTATTATGTAGAAAAGAAACAATGAAAAAGATATACTTCTTTCTCTTCACCCTCCTCTCCTTGTTCACCGCTTGTCAGTCCGAAAAGGAGAAAGCATTCGTCTCAGGCACGGTCGATCAATGGTCCCCCACCAGCCATCTCTTCCTGAGCATCATGGCCGACGACGAGAAAGCCGTCATGGCCGAGATTCCTGTGGGTGAGGATGGCTCATTCCACTTCGAACAACGCCTCGATAAGCCGACCGTTGCCTCCATCATCGTCAACGAGCCAGGCTTCGGCACCAACCGTGTCTCAATCTTCCTCGAAAAGGGAAAGACATCGACCGTCGATCTCCGTCACGTCCGGCTGACCGACAGCAATGCCTGCGACATCCTTCCCACTTTCGGCGGCGACACTCAAGCCGAATCCGAATTCGTCAATGACAATACCTCGGTCGATCCCCGCGATTTCTCTTCGTTCCACAACTTCAAGGACAGTGTGGATCGTTTCTATGACGACCGCCTGATGCGCGCCAGGAAGATTGGCAATCCCGCCTTCGTCGATGAATACATAGCCGTCAACGACCCTATCAGCCGCAATGCACGACTGGTGAACTACATCACCCACGATGCCAACCTCGATTCGGTCGAAACCGCCTACATGGACTTCATCAACGCCCTCGACTTCAACGATCCCGTCAACGAAGACGCCCTCCAGCAGTATCTGATCACCTATGGTCGCCACATGCAGAAGAAGAACCAGGGCGGCAGCGCCACAATGCCAGCGCTCGAAGAACTGACCCGACGCACGCAGAACCAGCAGATGCTCGACAACATCTCCTCCCACCTGATGTTCTTCTTCTTGATGATCGACACGCCCTATGTCGAAACTGTCTGGGCCAAGTACAATACCATCTGCAAGGACAAGTCCCAAATCGACGACCTTCGTCCCCGCTACGAAGCCCGTAGCAAGGAACTACAGAAAGCAAAGGCCCAAAGGCCCCATTAACCCCTGTTCCGTCTATTGCGATGCCCTCATAACCCCTCATACCCCCCTCTTAACCCCCGTCCCGTCTATTGCGATGCCATCGCAATCCCTCCTAACCCCTCAAACCCCTCTTAACCCTATGAGACCCCTCCTTCCCCTTCTCCTTCTCGTCCTCCTCTCCTCCTGCAGGAATCCTCAGACACAACCCTCCCCTGAGAGATGGGATCTCCAGCTCCACCAGATGATGCCCACCTTAGGTCATCGCAACTGGATTGTCATCACCGACATGGCCTACCCCTGGCAGTCTGGTTCGGGCATCACGACCCTCTTTGCCGACGAACCCTATCCTGCCGTGCTGATGGAAGTGAAACAGATGATTGACAAGGCGCCCCATGTCTTCGCCCACGTCTATCGCGACAAGGAACTCTCCTACCTCACCGATGACGACGTCAAGGGCATCTCCTCATTACGAGCCGAGATGGATAGCATCTGCGGCAACGATGTGCAAAGTGTCCCCCACGAGCAGCTCATTGCTCGCCTCGACGAAGCCGGCCGTCTCTACAATGTCATCATCATCAAGACTCCCCTCACCATGCCCTACACCACTACCTTCTTCCAGCTCGACTGCGCCTATTGGAACGGTGCCCAGCAACAAAAGCTCGACCAGAAGATGGCAGAATAATCTAAATTATCAGAACCTGCTAAAAAAGTCCCCCTAAGCAGGGGAATTTAGAGGGTCCGCTTCCAAAAAAAATAAACTGACCTCACGGCCAGTTTATCCTATAATAACACTATCTATACCTTAGAATAAAACTAATACCATTAATAAACATCGAATGTATAACTAAACCTTGCGATAAAAACAATCTTTGTTGCTAAGTGAGATTCACATCCCTTCTCAGCGCCGCAAAGATAACAAAAAAGCCGTTATACACCCGAAACATTTATTTCAAAAGGTGCAAGAAATGTTTCCTGTACAAAATTATAGGTAAAATGTACAAAAATCCATTACACTGATGGGCTGATTTAGAGGACTTAAGGGGAAAGTCCCCCTAAGCAGGTATTCCGCCCCCGCTGTTCGGGGGATTGAGGGGGGGTGCGGCAAGATTTAGAGGGTCTCTTCTCTCAATTTCGTTGGTATTTGCTTGCCCGAACTGACACCCATGTTCTGCAAGGCATCGAGACGCTTGATGATGTTGCCACGGCCCTCGTTCAGTTGCGACTTGGCAAGGTCGTAGCTCCGCTGGGCAGTCTGCAATTGTGCGCCCACCTTTTCGAAGGTCTCGGCAAACATGCAGAACTTCTCGTAGAGCGCGGTAGCTGCCTCGACGATGCGACGGTCGTCCTCCTCGCGATGTTCGATTTTCCACAGCTGATAGATCAGCGTCAGGGCAAGCATCAGGTTCGTCGGATTGATGAGCAGCACACCCTTGCGGAAAGCCTCGTTAGCAAGGTTCTTGTCCTTCTGCATGGCAAGGATGTAACTGCCCTCGTTGGGCACAAACATCAGCACCGTAGGCACGGCATTGGGGACAAGTTTGCTGTAGTTCTTGTCGGCAAGTTCCTTGATGTGCGTCTTTATCGACACCAGGTTGTCTCGTTCTGCCTGCTGTCGTTCGCTCTCATTCGTCGCATTCACGTAGTTGTAATAGCCGGTCAGCGACACCTTCGAGTCAATCACGATGTTACGTCCGTCCGAACAATGCACCACCACATCGGGACGCAGGTTGTTGCCGTCCTCGTCCTTCACGTTTTCCTGCACTTCGTACTCACTGCCTTCTCGCAGGCCGCTGTTCTCCAGGATCGTGGCCAGCAGCTGCTCGCCCCAGTCGCCCTGCACCTTACCGTTGCCGATCAGCGCCTCGGTCAGACGCTGGGCCTCGGTTCCCAGCCGCAGCGTGCCGTCGAGCATCGCCTTCATCTGTGTCTCGAATGCAGCCGAATTGCGGTGGTTGCTCTCCCTGCTCTCCTCGAAGGCATTCTTCATCTCGGCAAGTTTCTCGCGCAGTGGTGTCAACAGCGCATCCATCTGCCTCGTATTGCCCTGTTCAAGGGCAGCCTGGCGTTCCTCCAGCAGTTTCTGCGTAGCATTCTGCATCTGGTTGCCGAGTGCAGCCATCTGCTGTTCCTGCAGCTCTTGCAGCGTCCTCAACTGTGCCTGATAGCGTTCCTGCATCTGCTGCTTCTCCTCACGATGACGCAGTTCCGTGCGCTCCAGCAGGTCACGAGCCTCGGCTTTCGCCTCGTCCAGACGCCTGGCAGCTTCGTTCTTCTGATCAGCCAGCACACGGGTCGAAATCTCTTTCAGCTCCGCCAATCGCTGTCCCAGCAGTTCCTTCTCCTTGTTCGCAATAGCCAGTTGCGACTCCACCTTGCCTTTCCCTACGTGATGTGCCACCAGGGCAACTATCACCAGCAGCACTACAATGCCAACTACACCTATTATAATATAATACTCCATATAAAATAAATAATACTTTCAAGCCACAAAGATACGCATTTATTCGTCAAAAAGCAACAAAAATCAATGAAAATCATTAAAACTTGATGAAAGTTTGTTTTTCTCAAAAGAATTCATTAATTTTGCGGCGCACATTACAACGAGCCACGCTCTTAGCATCTGATAACGATTCACACAATGATAGCACTCTTTCGAAAGTATCTATTGGCCTCACTGATACTGTATGTCTTCTGTATTGATGCAGCCTTTGCCTTGCCAGCCCACAAATTCACCCAGTACACTTCTGAAGACGGTCTGGAGGAATACGTGGTGCAGAACATCCTGCAGGACCATCAGGGCTTAATGTGGTTTGCCACATGGGACGGACTATACAACTACGACGGATACAAGTTCCGCCGTTTTGAGGCAGGTCCCAATGGCATTAAACCCTCCCACAGCCGCCTCGACCAACTTGACGAAGACCGCTACGGATATCTCTGGATGGTGTCCTACGACGGTGTCGCCTATACTTTCGAGCCACGCTTGGAGCAGTTCCAACAAATTACCTCCGAATCGCACCAGGTCAAGCGGCTGACCCTTATGGACGATGGTACAACATGGCTCATCACGCAGCAGCAGGAACTGCTGATAGCACAAAGGGATTCAACAAACAAGGAGGTCTCGGTGCGCGACTTCTTTGCATCATACGACCTGATGAAGCCTTCTCGCATCAACGATCTGAAGATGGACAGTCAAGGTCGTCATTGGATCCTGACCGAAGAAGGAGCCCTCCGTTACGACCCAGCCACCGACAAGGTGTCCATCGTCTCAAATCTGTCCTCCTACGAGTTTGTCGAAACCAATGACACCTATTTTATCGGCTCAAGAAACGGCATTATCCTATATATTCGCAAGGGCGATCGTGAGGTGAAGACCCATCAACTCGATACCCGTTCCTCCATCAAGCTCCTGCGCCATCACCCCTCGGGCGGCCTCGTAGCCTGCACGGCTACCGATGGTTTCTTCCTCGTTCCCCTGCCGCTCGACAAAGCAAGACACATCACGACAGCCAATTGCAAGGCATTGGGCGACAATTCCATTCACGACATCTACATCGACCGACTGGGCCAATTGTGGATACGCACCTATAAGACGGGTGTCGTGCATTTCGACCCTGCGACCGACTCAGCCCGTCACTTTATCATTCACGGTGTCTATGGCAACGAGATTGTCGATTCTCGTGAAGACCAGATGGTTGTCGAAGACGTCGATGGCCAGCTTTGGATTCATCCCTCCGGTGGTGGATTGGCATGGTACGACCGCGACAAGGACGAACTCGTTCCATTCTACAATCCCAACCTTCAGAATCGCTGGAGCAATGCCAACAAGCTCACCTCCCTCTACAGTGATAGCCAAGGCAATCTGTGGTTTGGCTCCTACGGGAATGGGTTGGAGAAAGTTTCATTCGGCCAATACCCCTTCTCTGTGGAAAGTTATGATCGTAAGGCTCTTGATTTTGCAGGCAACAACATTCGCGCCATCCTTCAAGACCACGACGGATACATATGGACAGGAGGCAAAGACCGTGTGGTACGAGTCTATGATTCCAACTATCATTTTGTGGGCAATCTTTGCCGCGATGGCAATGTGCACACCGACAGGGAAGATGCACTGGGCTTGGCCTACGGGTTCCTGCAGAGCCGCAATGGTACAATATGGATTGGCACCAAGGGCAATGGTCTCTTTATGCTCACACCATCCCAAAACAAGGCCTCAAACTCCAAAGGCCTCTCCTTCCAGCTTCGTCAGTTCACTTCGTCCGACGACAATATCTACAGCCTCAGCAGCAACGAGATCTACAGTCTCTACGAAAGCTCGAACGGTCGAATCTGGCTGGCCACCTTTCAGAATGGCATCAATATCATGGAACGCGACGAACATGGAGTTCCTTCCCGTTTCTTCAGCACACGCAATAAGCTCACCTCCTACCCCCTCATCTCTTGTTATCGCGCTCGTTTCATCACGGGCGACCGACAGGGCAAAATCTGGATAGGCACCACCGGCGGTCTCCTTTCCTGCTCCGAGAACTTCATTTCTCCCGACAAGG
>JAEEGH010004151.1_pt1 | contig 37425 bp, 33 predicted proteins | sample 9134181 | NCBI WGS metagenome assembly JAEEGH01 (sample SAMN16246544, study PRJNA631951) | gut metagenome | biome: gut microbiome; feature: rumen; material: DP-attached | host: Bos | place: Iran: Karaj | collected 2018-10
TCGAAAGGATAGAGGCGCACACCACTTACGCGCAACCAATCGCGACAGCCATTCTAAGCGGACTTCACCGAGTATGCAGTCTACCGAATAAATGTCAGCAGGCCCGTCTGGAGCCATATAGCCCTCTGTGCCGGCAGGGGCTTTCAATATGGCGTGGCTGTTGGTATCGGAAAGTCCGAAATCTATGAGTTTTAAGTGCTGGCCATCGTGAGTCAGCATGATGTTCGAGGGCTTCAGGTCGCGGTGCTGTGTTTGTCGGCTTTGAATATAGGCTAAGGCTTCCATCAGCATATCTGCCACATGGCGACGTTGTTTCAGCGAGTGCTTACCCTGTGCCAGCCATTCTTTGAGGGTTATACCGTCTATCCACTCCATCACGATGCATGGCCCCAATCCCTCAACCTCTTCAAAAGAAAAGGCAGACACCACCATCGGGTGCTGCAACTGGCTGGTAATCTCATACTCCTTCTGCAAAAGGACTTGATAGATAGCATCCTGTCGATATTGTTCCTTGAGCCCTTTCAGCATCCACCATCGTCCATGACGCTTTGCTCGTAGCAGCAGACTGTATCCTCTGCTGGGTACAGTTGAAAAGTCTGTAAACAGCGTTGTGTGGATGACGTTGTCTGGCTTAACAAAACCAGATGTTGGTTCATTACATGCCATAAGTATTATGAATTATGTGTGCAAAGGTAGTAAAATAAATCGAAATACAAGAATATTTAAACTGCCAAACATTGTTTGGAAAAACTATTGCGAAAAATTTGGCGGTTTGGGAAAAAAGTCGTACCTTTGCAGCCGCTTTTACGAGATAAGAGCAGGAAATTCAAATTAAATCATTAAATTTTTAAGTTAACATTCAATTATGGCAACAAAAATCAGATTGCAGCGCGGCGGTCGTAAGGGCTATGCTTTCTATCGTATCGTTATCGCTGACTCAAGAGCACCACGTGATGGTAAATTTACTGAGAAGATTGGTACTTACAATCCCAACACCAATCCTGCCACAGTAGATTTGAATTTCGAGCGTGCACTTTACTGGGTAGAGGTTGGCGCACAGCCCACTGACACCGTTCGTAACATTCTCAGCCGTGAGGGCGTTTACCTGATGAAGCACCTGAAGGGTGGCGTGAAGAAGGGCGCTTTCGACGAGGCTGCTGCCCAGAAGAAGTTCGACGCATGGAAGGCTGACAAGCAGAATGGCCTTAACAAGGTTGCTGAGGCTGAGGCCAAGGCTAAGAAGGAGGCTGCTGCTGCTGCCCTGAAGGCAGAGAAGGCCGTCAACGAAGAGATTGCTAAGAAGGTAGCCGAGAAGAAGGCTGCTGAGGCTGCTGCTAAGGCAGAGGCCGAGGCTGCTCAGGCTGCTGAGGCTGAGGCACCCGCTGCTGAGGCTCCTGCAGAGGCATAATCTTAACAGTGGAACTGATGTAGGGGCGGAAAGTTTTTCCGTCCCTATTTTAATTAAAAAAGCCCATGCATATCCTTGAAATACCCTCGTTTTTCCCGCCATACGGTGGCCTGTTCTGTTTGGACCAGGCCAAGGCTCTCAAGGCTTTGGGGCATGAGGTGCGTATTCTGAGCAATGTCCAAATGGGCTTGTCTGTCGGCTGGAAGGATTATCTGACTATGCCTTTTGGCCGCTATGAGCACGAGATGGACGGCATCATGGTGTGCCAGTCGTACCAGCGTGGTCTGCCTAAGCTGATACGCTATAATGTCCGCCGCTGGGTTGCCATAGTCCGTTCGATGTTTGAGGCATATCTGGCGCAGTACGGCAAACCTGACATCCTGCATGCCCATTGTGCCAAATGGGCGGGCTATGCGGCGATGAAGATTGGTCAGGAATACGATATTCCGTATGTCGTGACCGAGCATCTGCCCCTGATGCTTTTGGAGGAAGAATATGGTAAGGCTCCCAGCAATGCCTGGCAGATTCCCCTTGTGAAAGAAGTCTATGAACGGGCGGATATGGTGATTCCCGTTTCTGAAGAACTGGTCGACGATATTGCCTGTTATTATGGCAAGGACTACAGGTGGCACTATTTGTCGAATACCATAGACACGGATTTTTACTGTTACCGGGCTCGTGCTCCGCGAGAGGGTAGGACATTCAGGTTCTGCTGTCTGGCTGACTATTATTACCGCAAGGGCTACGATGTTCTGTTTGCTGCTGTCAGACAGTTGCAGGAGCGTGGTCTTTCTATAGAGCTGCATGTGGCCGGGTTGTTCACGGATGGCAGCAAGTGTCGTGCGGAGATAGAGCGGATGGGGCTGAAAGGTGTGAAGGCTTATGGCCGTATCAATAAGCATGGCGTGCGTGACTTGCTTTATCAATGTGACGCCTTGGTGCTGGCCAGCCGCAGCGAGGTTCAGCCGTTGGTGTTGCTGGAGGCTATGAGCACGGGTATTCCTGTTGTCTCGACAGAATGTATTCCACAGTGTCTGCGCATCAAGGACGGCTGTACCATTGTTCCGATTGGTGATGCTGATGCTTTGGCTGCAGCCATGCAGTCCGTAATGGAACATGACACGGACGGTCGCGCTTGTTCGGAGGCTGTGCGTCAGATGGCTTCGCCCGAAGCCGTAGGGAAAAAGCTGGAAGATATCTTCAACGAAGTAGTTGCTTCGCACTGACAAATATCTTGCGGGATAGTAGTCCCAGTTGCCAAAGCCATTCATGCCGCATGACGGCAAAAAGGATGCTTGTCTTGGCGTTGTCAGGAATATGCCATGCCTCTTGGCATTGCAGTGTCTCTTGGCATAATGACTTGTCGTGCATCCTGAAAGCGTGCATGCCAAGTTCAAAGAGGCGCAGTTGGAAATAGTGCTCAGTCTGGCTGCTTCTGATCTGGTATTCTTCCGCGAGACAATGGCTGAGGTAGGTCACGCGCTTGGCAAAGCGGAACTGTTTGGCTTCGTCGGCAGAAAAGGAAATGCTGTCATGCCCTTGGCTGTAATGCAGCGTGACGTCAGGGAGATAGGCAATGTCACCTTGTTGAGCCATCAGAAAGGTGATGGGTACGTCCTCGCATCCGAATTCCGTGTTGCGTAACAAAGACGGGTTTTCTTTTAATGTCTGCCAGACGATGGCTTTCCGGTAGACAGCGGTGCAGAGGTGTACTACGGGAATGCGCGTTTGTGTGATGATGGCCTCAAGCATCGTCTTCCCCTGAGTGACAGGTTCGGTGAAGAGCTTGTCGGGACTGCGACGAACAAGACCTGTTGCCTCGTCATAGTAAGCCCAGTCGCTATGTACCAGAGTCACGTTGTCGTGCGCCTCCAGTATGCTGACTTCCTTCTCCAGTTTCAGCGGGTCAACCCAGAAGTCGTCGCCGGCACAGTCGGCGATATATTGTCCTCGTGCTGCCAGGATGCAGTCGAAATAGTTGTCGATAAGTCCTTTGTTCTGCTCGTTGCATAGCAGTCGGATGGTATCGGGATGCTGCCCTGCATATTGTCGACACATCTCCCGCGTCCTGTCCGTCGAGCAGTCTTCGCCGATGACGATTTCAAACGGGATATGGCATTGTTGCATCAGGATGGAGTCCAGCGTGCGGCCGATGGTGCCTTCCTGATTGTAGGTGCAGACGATGACCGATATCATGTTCTCCATCATCTTTCCTTTTTCATGAGGGGCAGTGTCGTGAGCAGAATCCTACGACCCATGGCGCTGTTGGTCATCCGGCGGAACCACGTATATTTGGTGCTGTAGTTCTGGTCGGGTAGGGGGAAGAGTCCTTCGGCCCGCAGTTCCTCAATGCGCTGGTCGACGCATTTGGCTGAACGGGTCAGTACCATTGTGTTGTAGATGTAGTCCATCGTCAGCTGTGCCACACGGCGCTGCAGGGCCAGACGGTCGTTCAGGGGCAGTCGGTCGGCCTTCAGGTGCAGGTTGAGGATGGTGTTCTTGGTGTCGTCTAAGCGCTTGTCGATGCTGGCCTCGTCGGTATGGCTGACGGCTGATGCAGGATGCTTGCGGTAGTAGTAGGCCTTGATGTCCGTGGCGTACACCACCTCGGCTCTGAGCAGCAGTTGGGGGGTGAACTCCTCGTCCTCAGAATAGGCGACGCCGGGGGTAAACTCCAGCCTGCTGCGAACTGACTGCCTGAACAGGCAGCACCACACAGCACCCCGGATGTTATGGTTCTTCATCAGTTCAGCTCCGCTGACGGGCTTGATGGCAGGAAGGGCTGACGACGTAGCAGTTTTATGGCGTGTGAAGTCGAACATCACCACCTCGGCATCCGGATGTTGGCGGATGATGTCAAGGCATTTTTCGTATGGTTCTTTGAGCAGGCAGTCGTCACCGTCGACGATTTGGATGTAGCTGCCCTTGGCCATTCGCAAGGCGGTATTCCTGGCAACGCTGACACCCTCGTGCTTTTGGCGCACGTAGATGATGGTGTCACCATACTGCATCAGTCCGTTCATGGGACTGGTGTCTGAGCCGTCGTCCACGACGATGATTTCGCGTTCCTCAGGAGTCAGCGACAAGGCGAGGATGCTGTCTATGCATTCGCACAGCATCTGTACGGGCAAGTTGTAATATGTCAGGATGAAACTGACTAAGGGCTTTTCTTCTTTCATAATTTCATTTGCAAAGGTAATGCAATTCCGTGGAATCACCAAATTTCTGCCGCATTTAAAATAAAAAAGCGAGTTCATGCGTTATATGTTAAATGAACAAAACCAACGAAGAAGGCTACGGCCACATACTGAAATATACTGGCATCTTCGGGGGCGTACAGGGACTGATTATTCTGATTGGCCTTGTACGCAATAAGGTCATGGCCTTGCTGTTGGGTGCTGGCGGTATGGGTTTCAATGCCTTGCTCGTGTCGGTACAGAATTTTGCGTCGCAGTGTACGAGTCTGGGTATCTCCTTCGGTGCTGTTCCCCGCATGTCGGAATTGTACGAACAGGAAAACCGTGAGCGCCTGGAGCATTTCATCCAGACGGTCCGCCTGTGGAGCGTGATGTCAGCGGTGCTGGGCTTCCTGTTTTGTATCCTCATCAGCCCTCTGCTCAATGAAGCGACCTTCACCTGGGGTAACCATACGCTACACTATGCCGCATTGGGTTTGTCGGTGGCCATGATGGCCATCAGCGGCGGTGAGACAGCCATCCTGAAAGCCACCCGCCGTTTAGGGGCATTGGCCAAGATACAGATTTATGTAGCTCTGTTTACGGTATTGGTTTCGATACCGCTCTATTACTTCTTCTACCATTCCGGCGTGTTGCCTGTCATCGTGCTGACGGCTTTGACGACCATGGGGGCCAGCATCTTTTATTCCTACAGTTTCTATCCGTTGAAGCTGCGTGTCAACCGGCAGGCAATGGCAGAGGGGATGGGCATGGTGAAGCTGGGGCTGGCTTTTGTGTTGGCCGCGGCCTTTGGTAGTGCTGCAGAGATGCTGATACGGGCTTTTCTGAATGTGGAGGGCGGACTTGACGACGTTGGTCTTTACAATGCCGGCTACATGATTACCATTACCTATGCAGGCATGGTGTTCTCGGCTATGGAGAGCGACTATTTCCCGCGCCTGTCAGCCGTCAATCAGGACATACTGAAGACCAATGAGACCGTCAACAAGCAGATGGAGGTGTCGCTGCTGCTGCTGTCGCCGATGCTCGTCGCGCTGCTGATGGTGCTGCCCATACTGATACCGCTGATCTTCTCGAAGGAGTTTCTGTCCATTATCGGCATGACGCAGGTTGCCGTGCTGTCCATGTATTTCAAGGTGCTGACGCTGCCTGTGGCCTATATCACGCTTGCCCGTGGCCAGTCCATGTCGTTTCTGCTGTTGGAAGCGTCTTACTTCATCGTCTTTGTTTTGATGATGGTCTTTGGCTTCCGTACGTGGGGCATCTACGGAACTGGTCTTGCCCTCGTGGGAGCCCACATCTTCGACTATCTCATGATCAACGGTTATGCCTATTGGAAATACGGGTACCGCTGTACGCCGGCAGTGTTCCGCTATGCTGCCATTCAGTTGGTCATTGGCATGGTGGCCTTCGCCGTCTCGTGTCTGGCAGAAGGCTGGCCCTATTGGATAGCAGAAACCGTGCTGGTGGTTGCCAGCACGGCTTATTCCGTTCACATTCTGCGTCAGAAAACGCACTTGTGGGAAGCTCTCGTACGTAAGTTCAGAACCTGAAGTCAAGCTCTACGTCTACCAGGTTGTAGTCGTGCTTGGCCAGCGTGCGGTCGTTGACGCGGGAATATTCTAAGTGCATCTCCAGATTCTTGGTGAAGTAGTAGTTCAGACCACATTCTATCTGGTTGACTGATGTCGCCCAGTTCTTCTGGTTGCGATAGCTCTCGTAGCGGGCCTTGGCGTGCAGCTTACCCTTGATGACGGGCACGATGCCGAAGACATACCAACCGTCGGCCTTGTCGCCATTCTCGTAGCAAATCTCGCGGACGTTATTGCCAGGAGTGGCAGCACCCCAACCCTGACTGTGGATGTACTCCGCACGGAACGTGTACTCGTTCAGGTCGTACTCGGCAGAGATGGCATAGCGGTTCTTCTCCACGCTGCGCTTCTCGCCGGTCAGCGGGTCGAGCATGGCACCACGGCTACCAGTCCATCCGAAGGCACCGATGCGAACACCCTTGATAGGCATTACCCATGCACCGGCGATGATGTCCTTGCGGTTATCCATATCTTTCTGGTTGACGCCTTCACCATTGTAGACACCTACCTGATAATGGAACAACCTGCGCCCATTGGCATTGGGGAAGAGGTCACCCGAGATTTGGATACCGATGTCACGGCCACCTGACGACCTCTCACCGGTACGGTCGCCGAAGGCTGACAGTTTGTTAATCACGTCGGCATAGCCGCGCCAACCCTGTGTGATTGGGTGGGTGGGGTTTTCATAGGTGAAGGCACGTTTGAACTGTCCGGCACGAACCTTGAACTCTGGGAATTTCCGCCACTCGGCATAGAGGTCGACGAGCTGTACCGTAGGCTGTCCGGGACCTGTGGCGTTGGTACCCTGAATCTGGGCGCGCCAGTCGAAGTCGCCAATCTTGCCGTCGAGGATGAAACGGGCCAGACGCAAGTTGAAGGTGTTCGAGTGGTTACCTTCAGGGTCTTGCCCCTGATATTGTAGCATGGCATAGCCGCTGAACTTGATGTTCTTGATCCATTGAGGAATCTCAATAGTACTCTTTTCTTTTTTCTCTTGTGCATTGGCTGTCAATGCGAAGCCCGTCACGAGGAGGGCCAGGATCATTAGTTTTTTCATAAAGCTTATCGTTTGGTTAGTAATACAACATTTTCAACGTGAGGGGTATGTGGGAACATATCTACAGGCTGCACCGCGGCCACCTGGTAGGCTGCGTCGAGATCCTGCAAGTCGCGGGCCTGCGTGGCAGGGTTGCACGAGACATAGACAATACGCTGGGGTGCAGCTCTCAGGATGGTCTTCACCACGTCAGGATGCATGCCGGCGCGTGGCGGGTCGGTGATGATGACGTCTGGCCGTCCGTGCTGGCTGATGAAGTCGTCGGTGAGGATGTCCTTCATATCGCCGGCATAAAACAGCGTGTTGTCAATGCCGTTCAGTTGCGAGTTGATTTTAGCATCCTCGATGGCTTCAGGCACATACTCTATGCCGATGACCTTTTGTGCCTGCCGTGCCACGAAGTTGGCAATGGTGCCCGTACCGGTATAGAGGTCGTAGACGAGAGGTTTTGAGTGTTGAGTTTTGAGTTTTGGGTTTTGGGTGTTGAGTGCTGCAAATGCAAACTCACGAGCGACCGAGTAGAGATGGTAGGCCTGTTCGGTATTCGTCTGGTAGAACGACTTGGGACCGACCTTGAACTTGAGGTCTTCCATGGTTTCTATGATATGGTCCTTACCCTTGAAGGTCAGTATGTCCTGGTCGCCGATGGTGTCGTTGCACTTCTGGTTGTCCAAATACATCAGCGAGGTAATCTGCGGGAACTTGTCAGCCATGTGTTGCAGCAGCCCTTGCGCTTGCTGCTCATCGGCTTTCAGGCTTTCCTCGGAACTGTGGTCGTAGTGGAACTGGAAGATAACCATCCATTCGCCGGTGTTCGAGTTGCGGATGATGACATCGCGCAGCAACCCTGTCTGCTGTCGCAGGTCGAAGAACGTGAGACCGTTGCTCACGGCATAGTCGCGCACGGCATTGCGCATCTCGTTGTGCAGGTCGTCCATCAGCCAACACTTCTCAATGGGCAGTATCTTGTCAAAGGCTCCCGTGATGTGGAACCCGATGGCGGGTGTGTCCTTCACCAGCGTCTCGTCTTTCAGCTGTTCGCTGGTCAGCCAGCGCTTGTTGGCACAGCCAAAGTCCAGCTTGTTGCGGTACTCCTGTGTCTTGACGCTGCCCAGGATGGGGCGGAACTCAGGCAGTGCCACCTTCCCGATGCGTGTCAGCTGGTCCTGCACCTGCTGCTGTTTCATCCTCAGCTGCTCGTCGTAGGGTATCTGCTGCCACTTGCAGCCGCCACATACGCCGAAGTGGCTGCACATCGGCGTTACGCGTACCTTACTATATTCGTGAAATTTGGCTATCTCGGCTTCCATGAAGCTATGCTTCTTGCGACGGACCTGCAGGTCTACCACATCGCCTGGTACGGCCCAGGGTACGAACACCACCATGTCGTTAACCCGTGCCACTGCCTTACCCTCAGCGGCATAGTCAGTGATGGTCACCCGCTCCAATAGCGGCAATGCTTTCTTGTTTCTTCCCATATTGGCTACAAAGATACGAAATTAACATTTAAATTCCAAACTTTCAGATACTTTTTTGTAACCTCAAGTTGTCAAAAAAATACGTCAACATGTCAGGACGCGGTTCTCGCTTTGATATAAATCAATTTCGCAACCGATTTTTAGCCTAAAATCTTGCGCCAAATTTATAAACTTCCTAACTTTGCACCGTCAAAAGGTGAAAAACCGTTGGCAAACAAATTTTGCATTTCATAGAAAAAGAAATATTTTTTGATTTGTTTTAGTAGATTAGTTTTTAAGTAGTTTGTTTTTAAATCGGATGTCGTGATGACATTCGATTTTTTTTTCTTTCATTATTTACCATTTTTTTCAGGGATAGCAGCTAATTTTCAATTTTCAATTTTCAATTTTCAATTTATTTCGTATCTTTGCAGGCAAATGAAGAAGATTGGCATATTCCTCCTGTTGGCGCTGTCGTTGGAAATGGCGGCTCAGCACTATCGTCCCGAAGGCAGGGCGTTTGTATGTATCAATGGTCATAACCGCTTTACCCGAGCCCTTTACGGCAGTCATACCGACTGGCGCATCGAGACCAGCGACCGTCCTGTGTTTGCTGTATGTCAGAAGGGTAACAGCCGGCATGTGGCATTACGCATCAATGGCGTAGCCCTCGACGAAGTGGACTATTGCGAGGCACGCTACGAGGACGGCATGCGCAACTATGTCCTCAGCCATAAGGCCTGGGGGCCGAAGGCAAAGGTCCGACTGAAGGTCGTGGCATCGCAGACGGAGGAGAAGGCTTACTGGCGTTTCCTGACGGCAGGCTTTGAAGGAGATGTCACCGTCGACGTCGCCGTCAGTCATATCCTTTATCCTAAACTCTCCCGCAACGGCGACCTCGGTGCCGATCCGAAGGATGCCTTTGAAGCCGACGGCAAGACGCCTGTACAGCAGTTTTCCATGCTTGTCGACGAGGCAGGCTATATCTGTTGTGACGGTTCGCAACTACGTGAACTGCCGGAGCGCGAGGGGGAGGAGCTTTTCGACGCTGCTGAAGAGGCCATGACGCTTCTTGCCGGCCGTGTGCAGTTCAATACCCCCGATGCATATATCAATACGTTGGGTAGTGCTTTGGCTGTCGCTGCTGACGGGGATTGGGATGGCAAGACGTGGCTGCATGGCTGCATCGGCTGGCGTGTCACGTTGCCAGGCTGGCGTGCCGGCTATCTGGGCGATGTCCTCGGATGGCCCGATCGTGCTGTTTCCCATTTTAATGCCTACGCTAAAAGTCAGGTTACTAACGTATCGGCCAAGACACCCCATCCGACACAGGACGAAAAGCAACTGCTGAGCCGCGCCAAGAAAGAGTGGGGCACGCAGATGTACTCCAACGGCTACATCTGCCGTAATCCCGAGCGCAACGACCAGATGCACCACTACGACATGAACCTCAACTTCATCGACGAGCTGCTATGGCATTTCCAGTATGATGCCGACCCGCAATACATGCGGGACATGTGGCCAGTGCTGCGTCGGCATCTGCGTTGGGAGAAGCGCAACTTCGACCCCGATGGCGACCATCTCTATGATGCCTATTGCTGCATCTGGGCATCAGACGCCCTCTACTATAGCGGTGGAGCCGTCACTCACTCGTCGGCATACAACTACCGCGCCAACCTGCTGGCGGCACGCATCGCATCCATCATTGGTGAAGACCCGAAGCCGTACGAGCAGGAGGCAAAGGCCATCCTGCAGGCCATGGACGAGCGTCTGTGGCTGGCCGACAAGGGACACTGGGCAGAATACCAGGACCTGATGGGGTTGAAGCGCGTTCATGAGAGTGCTGCCGTGTGGTCCGTCTATACGCCTGTCGACTGTGGCGCATGCACACCAGAACAGGCCTATTGGGCTACGAAGTATGTCGACCGCGAAATCCCGCACATCCCTGTCAATGCAGACTATGAGACGATAGCCACCTCCAACTGGATGCCCTATTCCTGGAGCATCAACAACGTGGCAGCGGCTGAAGTGATGCATACCGCATTGGCCTACTTCCAGGCAGGACGCGCTGAAGAAGGCTACCGGCTGATGAAAGCCAACATCCTTGACCAGATGTACTACGGGCAGTCGCCTGCCAACTTCGGACAAGTCAGCCAGCATGATGCAGCCCGTGGTGAGTGCTATCGTGACTTTGGCGACTGCATCGGCATCTCTGCCCGCACGCTGATACAGGGACTCTTCGGCATTCAGCCCGATGCGCTGCACCAACGCTGCGTTCTCCGTCCCGGTTTTCCGCAGTCTTGGGATTCGGCAAGTGTCCGTACACCTTATATATATTATAAGTATCAGCGTATGGGCGATGAGGCGGTCTACGACATCACGCAGCACTTCCGCCAGCCGCTGAAGATTGTCATCCGTCAGAACCTGGGTATGGGAAAGTACCGTGACATTGTCGGAACGGCCGAGCAGCATCAGGTGATACGCGTCAAAATTCCTTCCAAGTATCCTGAGATACAGTACGAGGACGCTACCCTGATACGACATGATGCGACCGCTGCTTTGTCGGAAGAGCCAACCTTCGACCAGAAGTTCCGTCCCCAAAAGATGGACCGCCTGTGGAATGCTGATGTGGCTGACATCTTCCGCAATGACTATCTTTCGCCTCGTCCGCCCTATACCACCTTGCAGATTCCGCTCCATGGAGTAGGCGAGTGGTGCCATCCCACATACATGCCGGAAATCAACGACTACACTTTCCGCTCGATGATTGTCAACGACGAGTTTGTAGCCGCTGGCGTACCCTTCCGTACCCCTGCTGAGGGGCATAACATTGCCTATACCTCACTATGGGACAACTATCCTGACAGCATCAGCGTCCCTGTCAGCGGTAGCGCATCAACAGCCTGGCTGCTGATGGCAGGCAGCACCAACCACATGCAGAGCCGTATTGCCAACGGTATCGTGGTGGCTCAATACAAGGACGGCACTGCCGACACGCTGCAGTTGGTGAATCCCGACAACTGGTGTCCCATCGAGCAGGACTACTATATCGACGGTAAGGCATTCCAGACTGCCCAGCCTCGTCCCTATCGCATATCGTTTGAAACGGGAAAGGTCAGTCGCGACCTGGGACGCTTGCTCAACATTCAGGGCGTCTATGGCCGCGAGATTCCTGGTGGCGCAGCCACCATGCTCCGCATGCCGCTGAATCAGCGTAAAAAACTGCGTACCATCATCGTCCGCACGCTGTCAAATGATGTTGTCATCGGACTGATGGCTATTACTTTACAATAGCCTAACAAAAAAGTCCCTCATGGGGACTTTCTTGCATTTCTTGCATTTCCTGCATTTCCTGCACCAGAATGGAGCGTGGGGTGACAACTTTCCCTTCCTCTATTCGCGGCTGCTGAGGTAGTAGCCATGAATGCCGTTCTGGGAACCCTGTGGATAGTGCATGCGCTTCAGTGTCCGCCCCAGCACGCCTAAGGTGGGGACATCGGAGGCACTTAGCCTCTGGCGTAACTGCTGCTGGATGGCAGTAGTAGTCCGAAACAATCAGCAGCCCTGTCATTCCCAAATGGCAGGGCTGCTCTTCTCTCGTCAGTTCCCGTTTACGTTTTCGTTATCGTTATCGTTATCGTTAACGTTAACGTTCCCGTTTTTAGGGCTCCTGCTTGCTCTCGGCGATGGCCGTCTCGATGGGCGTCAGCTTCTGGTAGCGCTTCTCCTTGCCGTCCACGGTCAGGGTGACGCTCTCCACGATGTTGCGCAGCTCCAGAGCACAGGCATTCTTGAATGCCGGTCCGGCGATGTTGTCCAGCTTCGTGGTGTCGGGCAGGAAGCGGATGTGGATAGCCTTCACGCAGTCGCGGGGGTCGAGACCCTCCATGGCGGCGATGTTCACCACGGGGTTGCTCACCTCAGCCGTGGGGTAGAAGATGCCCAGCGAGCCCAGCTGTACGGGTACACCCTGTGCCACCAGTTCAGGCAGACACTCCGTGATCTTGATCAGCACGCCCTCCACGATGTCGCGGCCGTAGATGCTGCCGTGGTCCACCATGTGCTGTGCGAAGCCGCGCAGCGAGAGGGTCTTCTGCTGGTCTACTTCGGGGTAGTACTTTCCGAATGCCAGGGACTTCGAGTTCGTGTTCTTTCGCAGGTTAATTCCCAGCTTGATTTTTTCACTTGCCATAATTCCTCTGTGTGTTTTTAAATGGTTACTTTTACTCTTTTTTACTCTTCACTTTTCACTCTTCACTTAGATAATGCAAAGGTACGAAATCTTTCCGACTCCTGCAAGTAAAATGCCCAAAATCCGCCTTTTTTGAGGCCTATTTTTCGCCCGTTTTTTGCAAAAAAATCCGCGCCGCCTCCCGCCCGCCGTTTACTACGGGTAAACGCCCCTTTTACTCCGACTAAGCGCCCCGCTTACTACGGGTAACCTATTTTTCGTACAAAAACCAAAAAGTGGACAAGTGGACAAGTGGACATGGACATTTTGGTGGTTTTTGATTTTCACGGACGAAATAGCTATTATATATATAATATATATATTATATATATAATAGAATAATAATTATATGTAAAATTATTTTATTCTCCCCCTCTCCGCCTTCCTTGTCCCATTTTCCCGTGCCGCCCCTTCTGGAACATAAAATATTAGCAAAACGTCCTTTCGTCCTCGTCCTTTTGTCCACTTGCGAGCCGAAAAATGGGGTTGAAGTTGACTATTTTTGCCTCTTGAATGATTTCGTGGCCTATTTTCTTTGCAAAGTTCCAGGGAATTAGTATTTTTGCAAGACGAAACCCTGAAGCAAGCAATATTACGACAAGTATTTGAATGACAGGCCATGACTTTCCTCGACTGGTTTAAATATAGCGAAAACACCATTGATGGACAAAGCCGCAAGAAGGCTTATACCCTTTGGGAAAGCCACCTTGTGGCAGACAAGGATGTAGGCAAAGTAAAAGCTCTCCAGCAGATTCATGCTTATCTCTTCGGTGGTCTGTACGACTTTGCTGGTAAGATACGTACAAAAACCATTTCTAAGGGCAACACGCTGTTTTGTCTGGCAGAATATCTGCATGATAACTTGAAGACTATTGAGCAGATGCCACAAACGACGTTTGATGAGATTGTGGACAAATATGTAGAGATGAACATGGCTCATCCGTTTATGGAGGGCAACGGCAGATCTACGCGTATCTGGCTTGACATTATCCTGAAGAAGCAGCTCGGCTTATGCGTAGATTGGAGCAAGATAGGCAAGCGCGACTATCTGGATGCGATGGTAGAAAGCGAGATGGACAGCAGCAGAATACGTGGGCTGCTCCATCATGCTCTGACAGACCGCATCGACGACCGAGAAATCTTCATGAAAGGTATCGATTATTCATATTACTACGAACAAACCGATTAAGAGAGAACAAAGCCAAGCGAAAGAGCAGCGAGAGCAGTGTGATGCTCGCATCAACACTGCCGAGTCGCGATTGAGTTCGAGGAACTCAAATCGTTTGAGCTTTGCCGAACGAGAGGTTTGTCGAATGATAATTCAACAGGAGGATTAAGACATGGAGAGATATAGAAAAATAAAGACGTAGAAGTACCCTTGATTGTTTGGTTCCATATCAGAAAAAATCCTTCAATTTGGTAGAAAAGTTGTTAAAAGGCGTTCTTTTTGATATTTTTTCGTTATCTTTGCGCATAAACTACAAAACATTTACCAATGACACAACAAAGAGTATATTTCAACTCACGCGACAAGCTCATCCGTTTGGATGTTCAAAGGATTGTCTATTTCGAGGGCGATGGTAATTATACTTATATTGTCATCGCTAACAAGCAAAAAGTATGTGTCACAATGAATTTGTCCCATACTGAAAATGCTTTAGCTGCCCAATTAGGTGACAATGCCAAACAGTTTATGCGTATTGGCAAACGGTTCATCGTTAACATGAACTACATCTATCAGGTCGACATCCAGAAGCAGGTGCTGATGCTGTCCGACTATGAGCGCTTCCTTTTTCAACTGCCCATTTCGAAAGAAGCCTTAAAGGCTGTAAAGGAACTTATAATACAGGTCAGAATTTGAGTTCGTTATGGAGATAATAATTGGACGGGACCAACAGACACGTCAGTTATCAATCTGTAAAGATGGTATAACGAAAAAACATGGTATACCAGGTAGTGTCCCAATGGACATTAGTCGCCATCACATTTCCTTAAAATATCAAGGAGATGGGAAATGGCTTGTCAAAAACCTAAATGAAAGGAATTTTACTTTTGTAAATGGCATCGCCATTGAAACAAAGATTATTTCAAGCCAAGATAAAGTAGAACTTGGCAACTCTCATTACTTGTTTCCTTGGGATTCCTTGAACGATTCCACCGAAGAGATTGTAGATATTCGTCCTCTTCAAAAAATATGGGATGAATATGACAGACAAAATATGGAACTTGATATAGCTGAACGCAAATTTAATGCCGCACGTTCCGCTGTAGGTGTTATCACAATGATTGCCATTGCTTGCAGTTTTATTCTTGGACACGGCCCTATTTACCTTTTGCTGTATGCAGTCGCTATAGGCGTTTCCATTGCATTTGCTATTAAGGCATACAACAATGCAGCTACTGTACCATACAAACGGAAAGAAATAAGAAAAGACTTTCAACGAAAATACATTTGCCCCAAATGTAATACGTTTATGGGATACCAAGACTACGATCTGTTGTCTCAAAAAGACTCTTGTCCCAATTGCCATACAAAAATTAAGAAATAATTTTGTACAAGAATCTATATATTTCGTACAAGAAAGACTAAAAACGCTTGGATATATCATCATTATTACTAAATTTGCATCATAAAACTCTGAGTATGAACGAAGAAACTATTATTGAGAAGCGCCCTTTTATTAACGGGCAAGACGTAAAACAAGGCGAGGGAACTTCATGGAAGTATGTTACTCTTGGCGGTGTTTCTGGTATCTTGATGGGAGCAGGTCTTATGTATGCAGGCAATGCAAATGCCGCAACTCATGAGGAAGAGGGACTTGTCAATCAGGTATCAGATGGAATTCCCAATAATGAACAGCAGGATCAAAACGATACTTATGTATCACTGCCCGTAGCTAAGCTTCACAATGAACTATCTTTTGGCGAAGCATTTGCCCAAGCTCGTGCAGAAGTAGGTCCTGGGGGCGTGTTCATATGGCATGGAGGAATCTACAATACCTATACCGTTGAAGAATGGAATGCCATGACTCCACAGCAGAAAATAGATTTTGCCCATCAGGTGAATCCTGAGTATCGAGCCCATGATATTCCAACTCCAACTGACGTTCATCCAGAGGTAGTAGTGCATGTTGTTTTAGACGGCACACCAGAGCAGTCTTCTAATTCTATTGATGTTAGTATTGTAGAAAAACAGATTGCTCATAATTTTGACATGGGTGAAGATGTTCATATTGTAGGTTACGCAAATGCTGCAGGCCATTTGGTTGTCGGATATGATACAACAGGAGATGGGCAGGCAGACGTGGCCATCATTGATGTTGACGACAATTTCCGTCCAAGTGACACAGATGTTATCATGGACAGTCAAGGGAACAAGGCCACTTTAGGCGAATTGAACAACGAACAAGAGTCCAATCATCTGGCATCAGAGGAGAATCCCGAAGTTGCTCCAGATATGCCCGATTATATGAATGACGCAATGATAATTGACGCATAAAAAGAATCAGAATGAAAAGGATCGTTTCGTCCATATTGCTCTGTCTATTGACTTTTCCTCTATTTGGCAAAGTCTATTTGGTCAGTGTAGGTATCGCAGACTATCCTGGCAAAGAAAACGATTTGCGTGTCAGTGCTGAGGATGCAAAAACTATTAGCAAAATCTTCCTGGCGACAAAAGAGGCATCCGTCCTTACATTGACTAACGAGGATGCTACACAAGGAGCAATGCTGAGTGCAATGCATAAATTATTCTCAGAGGCCAGCAATGACGATTCAGTAATATTATATTTCAGTGGTCATGGAACAGATGGTACCCTTGTGTGCCATGATGGCTTACTTTCTTATGATCATATTCTTAAATTGTTGAATGGTTATCAGGCTAAACAAAAGATTATCATTGTCGATGCTTGCTATGCTGGAAAGATGCGAACAAGCAAACAACACTCTTCGGACTTCAGTAATCAGAACGTCATGTTTTTTCTATCTTCACGTACTAATGAAGAGTCAAAGGAAAGTCCGTTTAAAAACAGCTTGTTTACCATCTTTTTAGAGCGTGGACTTCGTGGAGGTGCAGATACAGATCGAAATCGAATTATAACAGCACGCGAAATTTACAACTTTGTACATAAGGGAGTAATAGAGGCTTCCGGCAACAAACAGCATCCGGTAATGTGGGGTAAATTCGATAATAACATGACTATTATAAAGTGGTAATAAGATATGCAGATTAAGCGAGTTAAATGTCCTCAATGTAACGTAGTCTTGGACGTAAAGAATTCTAAGAACGAGGAACTGAAGCAAATTTCGTGTCCTTCGTGTAAAACGTTGCTACAAGTCAGATTCGCCCCACAGCAAGAACCTATAGAAGCACATACATTCTTTGAAACGCCACAGAACGCTTCACTTTCTGATAGTAGAGAGACACAGCTGGCAGCAGGTGTGTCAGGAGCGACAGAACTTCTCAAATCTGAGCCTCACACGCATTCTCATGCAGAGATATTATTTGGGGCAATTAGCTACCCACTTATAGAAGGTCAAAACATCATAGGCAGAAAGGGTAATACCTCAAAGGCTACAGTACAAATAGAGAGTGCAGATCGCTACATGAGTCGTCAGCACATCGCTATAGATGTCACCAAGCTGCCAGACGGCACTCTAAAAGCCGTATTAAGCAACTACCAAAATAAGAATCTGACATCAGTCGATGGTCAGCCCATTAATGGAGGAGATGCCATTCGCTTAGTAGATGGTAACAATATCACGATGGGACATACTACAGTAACTTTTAAACTATCGTAGCTTATGAAGATTTCACTATATCCACCTCTGTTCATCCATGAGATAGGCAAACGCAACAATCAGGAAGATGCATTGTGGCCTATTCAAGCTACAGTTGATGACCGTCTGTTTGTGCTCTGCGATGGTATGGGAGGATATGAGCATGGTGAAATTGCCAGTCAGACAGTTTCTCAAGCCATAGGCAACTGGTATCATGCAAGAGCTGTTCATCCAATTAACAAACCACAGATTGAAGATGCTCTTTCATACGCCTATGCACAGTTAGATATAAAGGATGATGGAAAGTTAAGAAAGATGGGTACCACTCTTACCTTATTATATCTTGGGAGTGAAGGTGTCATTGCAGCCCACATGGGAGATAGTCGGATCTACCATTTTCGACCAGACGTGGGAGTGCTCTATCAGTCACGTGACCATTCACTTGCGTACGACCTTTTCCAGGCTGGCGAAATCACTTATGATGAAATGATCAACTTCCCTCAGAAGAATATAGTAACTCGAGCTATGACCCCAGATGTGAATAATCGTATGCATCTGGATATTACCCAGATCACTGATGTCCTGCCTGGTGACTATTTCTATATGTGTTCTGACGGTATGCTGGAGCAGATATCAAACAATGAGCTGGTATCAATCTTATCCTCTGGTCTGCCTGATGAAGAAAAACGTCAACAGCTCATTACTGCCACTATTCAAAACCAAGACAACCATAGTGCCTGGATACTTCACGTCAAGGATGTCATCAAGGAGGAAGGAGATGAACAACTCATCAATGAGGAAACAACTTCTCGTTTCAATGCCATCAACATCATTTCACAAGTTATGGCAGAGAAAGAAAACGCTGATGATGTTGTGATAGTTAAGAGGGTAGAGAAATCAAGATCACTACTACAACGAATGAAAGAAACGGTAAGTATTATTATGAACAAACAGTAAGACAGATGAAGATGATAAGCTATATACGCAATATGATGGCAGATATTGATGCCCCCTCTATATTCTTGAGGGATGAACATCCCGGATTCTTACTGTCCCTAATGATTATTTCCTCGTATGTGATTCAAGCAGATGGGAAAATCATGCATTCTGAATTAGAATTCCTGCGTGGGTTCCTTACCGAAAACTATGGTATTGAGAAAAAGGAAAAATATATAGGCTTGTTATTGAATCTATTTGAAGAATCAAAGAAATATTCTCATGAGAAATGGGCTTCGAAAATTCAAGAATGTGCAAACGAATTAAACGACTATACAACAGAAGAGCAAAGAATGCTCTTGGTGTCATTTCTTATAAAAATCGTAAGGGCAGACAAAAAAGTCGATTATACAGAGGTACAGTCCCTGCAGAATATTGCAGAATGGCTAAACGTTGATTTCGCACTTTCTGAAAAGATTGAGAATCTAAAGGCTGAAGAGATATGGAGATGGGAGATGTAAGCATTATGTTATTGTCTGGCCTCCTGCCAGCTATTCTGCTTGTCTTATATGTAAGATACAGGGATAAGCAGCAGCCTGAGCCTTGGAGTAAAATCATCAAGGGAGTTTTCTATGGTCTATTATCTATTGTCGTCACTATATTAATTTCTCAGATTTGGTCCCCACTTCCATATATTATGGGATTAGGATGGCTATACGACGTACCAATTGTACGAGCCATATTCACATCATTCTATAATGCTGCCATACCAGAAGAAACCGCAAAATTGATTATGCTCTGGCTTTTGCTCAGAAAGGACGTGGAGTTTAACCAGAATATTGATGGTATTGTATATGCAGTATGTGTCTCAATGGGTTTCGCAGGATTAGAGAATGTCATGTATATATTCAATGCAGAAGAAGATCCCTGGCAGGCTATAGCGATTACAAGAAGTCTTTTTGCAGTCCCGGGTCATTATATTTTTGGCGTTTTGATGGGATTCTTCTATTCTATTGTACATTTCCGTCCCAAGAAATATGGAAAATATAAGAATATGATATGGATTGCCCCAGTATTAGCTCATGGATTGTATGATTCCATTTGCTTCCTTGGGGAAGAGCACTATTTATTTAGTGCATTTATTTACATACCATTGATATGGTTCTGTATTAAGATGCACAAATTCTGCTTTAAAAGAATTAATAAGATGCTGCTATTTGACGAAGATAGGGATGATCTCTCAAAGTTTACAGCGGCGATGCAAAAACAACAATACAATAATTAGTTACTTATGAGAAGAAAGTTTTCATTATACATAGTGTGTTGCATATTATCAATAAATATGTACGCAGCTCCGTATTCAAATGATTCTGCTAAAATAGAATCTATACAAAAAGAAATGACGGAATGTATGACTACATTGGCTACATTATTTAGTCAAACAGACTATAACTCTGATGCGTACCTTAGAAAAACTATCAGTACAGCAAAGAGATTAGATGAATTAGCAAATAATTACTTCAGTATTACCCAAGACTCAAGTGCTTTTATGTTTTCTTTTTTGGGAGAATTCATTACGGCATTTGTTTATCATGGCCGCGAAATGATAGACTCGGCCTATATACATTCTCAAAGGGCATGCGTATTATATGAACCCTATGGTAGAATGATGTGTTCATCCGATAAAACTGGACAATGGAAGATGCAGATTTTGGGTAATGATGGTATGTATGGCATTATGCGGGAGTGGAATGTAAATAAAGGAAATCTGGAAGAAGCTATTAGATATGGTACTGTCATTTCTGATTCTTGCAAAGCAATAAATGCAGATATCGAAGTTGTCCAATCTTTAAAACGTAATGGAGAAATCTATAAACAGTTTAATGATTATGAAAATTCTATAAGGTTTCAAGTTGAGGCATTAGATACCAGATTACAAATTAAAAATTTTCAAGAAAATCCTGTTCCTTCAGATATTTACAGAGATATTTTCAGAACCTTAATGGATTGGGATTCGTGGGTAAAAAAACAATATAATAACAAATTACTACATGAGTCATTTCAATACTTTTTGAATAATTTTATGGGCACATTTCTTGCTGGCCATTCTCTTGATTTTTGTCAAGAAGAAGAAAAAGCAGGTAATATTCAAAGTGTGAGTTGTTTATATATCGTTTTTGTAGAAATCCTAGATGTTTCCAGAAAATACGATGCCTTTTTTGAAATTGAGAATATCATTGATGACTTTTACATAAGAAATTACGGGGATGGGGACATTGAATATGCAAGGTGGTTGCTATTAAAATATGACATTTATAACAAATATGCCTCTCACAAGGGACAGCTTGTAAAAAATTACCAAACAAAAGCTAATACATTTTTGGAAAAGGCCGCTTCAATTTGGGACAATTATATCGTTCAGCACCCCATAGAACCTATAATACAGAAATATCAAGATGTTGAAAAATCTTCAAATATTAACAATAATTTTTTATCAGACTACATGTTATACAAAGAAATCTTGACATCATATTATCTGTATCTATCTTATCAGAGAAAGAGTCAAATGGACAGAGGACTCAACGATGATGCTATTATTACTATTGAAAAACAATTGTTACTATCTGAAGTTTTAGAAAAAAACGATAAGTCTTTTTTGTATAGCCAACTTGCTGACATATATATGTCAGTCAATGAATTTAGCAAAGCAGAAAAATGTCATAAAAAGAGTTTGGATATTGCCACTGAGAAAAGAGATACAATTGAAATGGCTCGTGTTTATTATTTATTTTATGTATTATATCTAAGACAGAATCAAAATCAATTGGCAAAGAATGCAATTTATCAAGCTTATCATTTAATAAAGGATGCAAAATATAGAAGTATAAAGAAATGTAATATTCTTAAATTGCTTGCACACTATTACAAATCGAATTATAATTATGAACTTGCTCTATATTTATATAGAGAGAGTATATTAGATCTGACCAATTTGGGCGTGCCTGTTGATGATTCTGATTATATTACCTTAGCAGAATATGAGAGAGCTGCTTGGGGTAAAATGACAGACACTTCTATTGGAAATCTTATTGAGATATCGTCCAAAGGAGATTCTTCACATGTTGCGCAGCAAGCAGCATATAAATTGGGGATATATTACGGATCTTTTACTAATGATTACGAGAAAGCCATTGGGTATTTAAAAAAAGCATGTAAAATAGCTGAACATAGAAATGACACAATTGCTCTGTCAGAATATCTTAATGATATAGGCGTTATATATCATATAGAAAAAAAATATAGGGAAGCTTTCCAATATATGATAGAATCGGAATCTGTTAATCGTAATAGTATATCAGCAAGTTTAATATCATTAATGCCACATCTTAATATAAATGACACTATTATTGTTGAAAAAAGACTGCAAAGGTCATTTAACACATCCAAAAATAATGTCAGCAAACAACTAAAAATCCTAAGTAGGAAGGGACGTGAGGAGTTGATTCTAGAAAATGAACTTTTTTACATGCAATGTAGGAGCATACCGTATTATTATCCAAACAATAAGGTATGCGCAGAAGTAGCATATAATTCTGTTTTGCTCTTTAAGGGGTTATTACTCAATACTCAAAAAGAATTATCTGTTATAATAGAAAAAACAAAAGACAACAAACTTAAACAACTATATCAAAGGATATTAGAAATAAAGGCTATTAACGAGAGAATAAGTCCTATAGATGAGAGGATTTCCATAAAAAGCAATATTGAAATTGAAAAACTGGAAACTGATTTAGTTTCTAAATTGGCAAATAAAAAGTTATTTTCCTTCTCAGAAATAAGCTGGGAAGTAGTTAAGAAACAGTTGAAAGACAATGAGGTTGCGATAGAAATAATCGAGATTAATAATCTTGATCCACTAAATCATGCGCCAATTTGTTATGGAGCCCTTATTTTACGTAAAAATTTTAAGTCGCCAATATTTGTGGAATTAGAATCAAAAGAAAAAACTGACGAATTAATTATAAAAATTTCATCTGCTTTTAATAAAGGAGTTAAAATGAGTGATGAGAAATGGGATATAATCTCAAAGCAATTGTATTGTATACTGTGGGGAAAGCTTGATAAGTATTTAAAAGAAGGTGACAAAGTATATTTTTCTCTTGAGGGTCTTTTACATCTGGCTCCTGTTGAGATGTTGTCTGATAGCGATGGTAAGGCTTTCAACGCAAAATATAATGTATTCCGATTATCATCGACACGCGAATTGTGTAAGAAACGCAAGGAAGGTATTTTTAATGCAGTACTCTATGGAGGATTACTGTACGATGCGACACCAACAGGGCAAATTGTAGATTCATTAGACGCTTTTATACATTATGATAATTCAGCAACAAGGCAAGGATGGAAATATTTACCAGCTTCAGCTGAAGAAGTGGATTCTATCTCAAACATATTAACCACTCATGGCATAACATCAATAAAAAAGAAAGGACTGGACGGAACAGAAGAATCCTTTAAAGAATTGGCAGGTGTTGATATGTCTATACTCCATTTGGCCACTCATGGATTCTATTTCCCTGAAAAAGAAGTTAAGTACCTAGACTATTATCAATCATATAATTATATCAGTCCCATGAAACGATCAGGATTGATGCTTACTGGTGGACAAACAGCGTGGTTGGGAACTAAAAGTATAGAACAAGATCATGATGGTATTTTAACATCAGAAGAAATAGCCACCATAGATCTTAGTAATGTTAGTATGGTTGTGCTATCTGCTTGTCAAACAGGACTTGGTGATATTGATACCGGAGCTGAAGGCGTGATCGGAATTCAACGAGCGTTTAAACTTGCTGGTGTCCAATCATTGTTGATGAGCCTCTGGAAAGTTGACGATAATGCAACGTCATATATGATGCGAACTTTCTATTCAAGAATGCTTTCTGGAGAAACAAAACATAATGCTTTTAAAGCAGCGCAACAAGAAGTGCGAAAAAAATATCCTAATCCATATTATTGGGCCGGTTTCGTGATGTTAGATTAATTTGATGATGACTAATGGCAAAGAAGAAAAAGAGATTTGAGTTAACAGCATATAAGCAGTTTGTAAGGCAGAGAAAAACGGCATTAATCGTTTCTCTCATTAATGTAATAGTGCTACTGCTTCTAAGCTATTTCATCAGTAATCAAGCCCTTTTTACAGGAGAGGACTTAAATCAATATGCTTGGATGGAGTGGTTTAAGAATAAGGTTGGCTTGCCCAAGGTGCTTGAAGAAGATAAAGATGCCTTATTTGTGAATGTTGCCTATGACAAGCAACTTATAGATCGTCATGATGATTATGGGATGTCAGTAGGCAATGTTGACATTACAGATCGTGGGAAGATTTGTTCTTTCTTGAAATTCCTGGAAAAAGCAAATACTTACAAGTATATCTTTTTAGATGTACGATTTGAAAAAGGATATGATTCTCAAGAGGATTCTGCATTGTTCTCACAAATAAAAAAGATGAGAAACATTGTAGTGGCAAATCATTCTGACATTGAAATTATAGATAGTACATTATTAAGTAAGTCAGCATTAAACGACTATTATGCAACTATAACAGGCACTAATTTTACGAGATATGAATATATAAAGAATGGCCAAACTACGATTCCGTTATTCGCATATCATGAATTAACAGGTAATACCATTAGCAGACATTTTTTGTTTTATACTTGTAACCATAGATTATGTTACAAGAGCCTGTTCGTTAAATCTCCTATTGAAGATTGGATTGAGTTCAATGAACAACAGACAAAAAAGTATTATAATCTAGGTAGCGACTTGTTGGAAAATTATTCAGATAAAGACATCGCGTTACTTACGAAAGGAAAAATTATTGTTATTGGTGATATGGTTGAAGACATACATGACACCTATTCTGGAGTAAAACCAGGATCTGTGATCACATACTATGCCTTTACGGCTCTAATGAATGGAGAGCATTTTGTACGTTATGGGATGTTGATGTTCTTGGGCTTGATATATTTCGTAATTTCATTAAGTTTGTTTGAAACAAGTTCAATTATAGAGAGAATTCCATTCATAAAGAAGTCACGTTCCAAATTCGTTCATTTTTGTGTTTCTCTCCTTGAATATTCATTTTTGTTGTTGATAGTCATGATTGCACTCTATATGCTATTTGGGATTGCTACAAGCATCATGCTACCGTCACTATATTTCGCTTTTCAGAAAACCTATATTAATTTTAAAAATAAGAAGATATGAAAAAAGTTGTATTCATATTCACAGCATTATGCCTAAGTTCGGCATTGTTTGCCGATGATTACAAAATCTTACAGATGAATACACCATCCGTCAAGATTGGAAAACAAGTATGTAAGACTGGTGATGTATTCCCCGATGATTCACCTATTTTGTGGTCTAATGATAAGCAGGCTATTAAGGCAATGAACTTAAAGACCAAGCAAATAAAATTATTTGCGGCAAAGGTATTCAATGACATAAAAGCGAAAAGCATCAAAGATTATTTCCTTAAGAATAATCATTTGTCCACTAGAGGAGGCATGGTCTCTTTCTCGGATTTGGCAGAAGAGTTGTCTGATACAATCTATCTGTATGACATGATGCAAGTTGAATCTCCCGTTAAGATAGATTCTCTCTCATCTTATCAAATCTCTTATGAACACAACGGAGTAAAGAAATGGCGAACATTAGCATCAACAGATAAATACTTTTTCCTTTGCAGAGAATTGTTTGACGATAACGATGGTCAAGCAGAGTATACTCTAACATTGTATTTCAGAAAGAAAGGTTTTGATGATTATATGGTTTCAGATGAAATCGTTATTGTGTTATTGCCACAATTTGCGTGTGAATGATTTGTTGGCTTATTCATAGAAGAGAAGACGTATAGTATCGGAGTTCATGATAATGATTATCTGAATAATGGATAAACTTAAATTATTGAAAAAACAAATCGCTACAATTATTTGTAGGAATCAATATGTGGTTTCTCATTTGGAAACGGCTCTAAAACAGCGAACAATTGAAATTAAAATATCTGGTATGGAGTCGTGCAGTTGTAATTATGACGATTTCAATGATGAATATAATATAGAATATGGATGTAAATATATCTCGGAATTATATGGATATTGCATGGGGATGTATTCTAAACTTAAATTGAAGTGTAATTCATTTGAGGAAATTACTTCCGACGATATTTCGCTATATCCTTTTTATAATAGAATAAAATTTGCAGATGATAATTGTTCGCCTACAGCATCAGATGTTTTGTCCTTTTCTCACTTTCTTGATTCTAAGCATGAGAAAATAAACAATTTAACAATTGCTGCTTTGATTTATGCGATATATCACGAAATAGGACATATAGTACATAATAAGGAAACCTTTTTAGAAATCGATAAAGAAATTGCAGCAGACTTATTTGCATTTAGAGCCGCAAAAGAACTCTGTTCATTTCATTGTAGAGAGGAAGATGATATTATTATGTTTGGCATGTTCCTTAGCCTTTCTCATATGTTATTAATAAGGACATTTGAAGATGAGGCTAAAGACACTAGTCACCCTTATAGTATAAAACGTATATCGAATTTCTTCAACGAATGGAAATTAACTGAACAATCCTGCTATTGGGAATTAGCTCATTCAGTTGTTATGAAATGGTGTGAAATAAATAATCAACCTGTAACATGGGAAAGAGATTTGTCATTTAGAGATAGGTTCATGGTTGATTTATATAATCTTTGTAATATTTTGGATACTATAAAATATGCAACAACTACAACATAATGCTACCTTACAAGGTGGAAAATACAAAATAGAGCGAGTGCTGGGGCAGGGAGGCTTTGGCATAACTTACTTGGCTGTGCAGACTTCTTTGCAAAGGAAAGTGGCGATTAAGGAATTCTTTATGAAAGATTTCTGTTCTCGTGACTCGCAGACAATGTATATGCAGTCCTTCACAGCAGAGAGCGCAAAACAAGTAGAGCAATATAGGAAGAAGTTCTTCAAGGAAGCAGGAAATTTGGCCAGACTCCACCATCCCAATATTATTACAGTGATTGATGTGTTTGAGGAGAATGGAACGGTCTATTATTCTATGCCTTACCTGTCTGGCGGTTCCTTGCAAGACTATGTTGATGCTCATGGCGCACTATCGGAAACTATGGCTATGAAATATATCAGGCAAATAGCTACAGCTCTAAAGTATATGCATGAAGAGGAGCATATCTGCCATTTTGATGTGAAGCCTGCGAATATATTGATAGATGATAAAGGTAACGCTGTACTGATTGACTTTGGTATTTCGAAAAACTATGATGAGTCTGGTCATGAGACAACGATGACTCCAGTAGGTATGAGTGATGGATATGCGCCTATAGAGCAGTATCAGCAAAATGTGGAAGAGTTTTCTCCTGTCAGTGATGTCTATGCCCTTGGGGCTACATTGTATTTCCTACTACATGGCAAGCGGCCTGTATCAGCTGTTCACAGAGCTGGTGGAACCGCTTTGCTGATGAGTAAGAGTCTTTCGCCTGAAACAAAGGACATCATCAATGCGTCCATGAAACTGGTTAAGCATGAAAGGGCCAGTTGTGTTGATGTGTTTCTTGGGAATAATCAGTATTCATCAGATTCTGAGACTACAAGAACGATGTTCTCTGACTATGAAGAAAGGACTATAGTTAGCAAGTCACCTGCTGATTTGGAGCGTGAAGCGCTGGCGTATTACGAAAAGAATGATATTAAGATATTGAATCAATATGGCTTCTTTGAAACAAAAAAGAAACGTCAGGCTTCTACGATATGGGCATCTTGTATTGTTTGCATTATTCTTTCAATTATTGTGGGGGCTATCATTATTCAGAATCTTGGTATAGAGCATTTTGGCTTGGGTGGGTGTATCATATACATGTTTGCTATCGTGTTTAGTCTCTATCCAGGAATGACAGTTGGCCCAGCTATTTTGGGACTCAACGATAAAAATCACTTAAATGATCTGGCTGAAAATATCAAGAAACAGTTCATAAAAGATTACATCAAAGAACATAGTAAGTAGGCAATCCCGATGCCGAAACAAAAGTATAACGAGACTGCGGGGAAGTCTCATAAAATGAAAATTTGTTATGTATTCACAAAATGTAAAACCAAGTATGTCTCTTGGAGAGTCGTTAACATCAGTGTTTAACAAGTATGCAACATTTACAGGTCGTGCAAGACGATCAGAGTATTGGTGGTTTACTATCTGTTATTATGTCATGGTTTTTGTTTTCAACTTTGCTCAGCTGGGAATGCTGGTTCAAGTTATGACTGGCGAAATGGCATACAACGATCCTTCCTACACAATCATGTTGATTGCCAGCGTTTTTTTCGGCTTGGGGCTATTTCTCCCAGCACTGGCCGTAACAGTACGTCGTCTGCATGACATTGGAAAGAGCGGGTGGAACATCTTATGGGCTGCGATTCCTTTAGTTGGCGTGATTATTGTCTTGGTATGGATGTGCCAAGACTCAGATGTTGTCGCCAACAAATATGGCGAGTCTCCAAAATATGGTAATTGAAAAAGGTGAAAGTGTTTTGCATATCAATATTTCGTACAACAACCCTACCATTTTATGCAAGATGGTGGGGGCGTTGCTATTAATACGGTATTTCTTGATTATCTTTGTACGCAGAAACGTACGAGAACGGGCTGCGCCTCAGCAATTCAAGTGAACTTGATTCCATTCGGCTTGCACCGTCCTTGCACTTGAAAAGCAAGTCAAACTAAAATTGAGAAGTATGAAAAAGCTATTGTTCATTTGCAGCATGATTGTCGTTTCATTGACTGCATCCGCACAGTTTACGGTTTATCAGAGTATTGATACACCTCAACCATCGTATACTCCAAGTCCTGGTTATGGCGTTCCCTTTACAATCTACGAGCCAGTGCCAAGTAGTTCCTACCAAAGTCCTTATAGTGGTTACCCATCACAAAGTATTCAGCAGCCTGTAAAACCAAGAATGCAAGAGGTTACGCTGAAAGGGTATTATAAGAAAGGAAATGACTGGTACTATACTCCTATCAGAGTGGGAGTAATCGGTGATGAAGTAAGGTTGCTAAGTGCGAAAACACAATACGGATGGAGTAACTGTGGTTCAAAAGCCAGTGATGTTGGCGCATGGGATTCAGAAGAAATCCGTGACAACTTCAACTATAAGGCATACACAACTATCTACGGTACCGTCTATTTCTAACAAAAGATAGATATTCTAAGAACTTGACTACTGCCACAATGGCTCGTTTTCCCAACCACGTGGAAAGCCCATAGCGGCAGTGTCAATATCTGGATAGTTCGCAAGCAATGTATCAATCTTGGCTTTCATGTCATTCTGAGGCGCATTGGTATATGATTTCTGAAAAGGTACTCTGTTGCTCATTGTGTAAAAATAAAACGACCCGCACATTTGAGCATCGTTGAGAGGCTTGGCGGGTTCTGGTACTGCATAGGTACGAATAATTTCCGAATTACCAAAGAATTTACTTACTTTTTGGGGAAAAGCCTTGATTTTTCCACTTTTATACCCTGAGCTTCTTAATAAGTATCTATTATTTCCTAAAATAAAGAGTAACACGGAAAGTGCCTGTTATTCTGCTCCAAAGTATTCCTGTAGCTCTGCCGAGGCGCTGCCTTCGTTGTTGGGCAGGTCGCGGATGATCTGACCGTGCTCCAGCAAGGCTATGCGTGTGGAGATGTCGATGGTGTGCTGCAGGTTGTGGCTGGAGATAATAACCGTTGAGCCGTTCTGCCGTGCATAGTCTCTCAGAAGATGTTTCAACAGCACCTGACTGGTGGGGTCGAGGAAGTTGAAGGGCTCGTCGAGGATGACAATCTCTGGATGACGGAAGAGTGCCGATATAATACCCACTTTCATCTTGTTGCCTGCCGAGAGATTGCGGATGAGCTTCTTATGTCCGAACACCTCGCCGTTGGCGAAGCGCTCGTAGACTTTAAGACGCTCCTCGACCTCAGCCTGTTTGATGCCCGAAACCTTGCCAAGGAAGGCAAAATACTCCTCGGGCGTCAGGAAGTCGATGAGGAAACCGTCGTCGATATAGGCGCCGACATGCTGCTTCCACGCTTCGCTTTCAGCAGGATTGATGTCAATAGTATTCGCCACCGTCTCCTCATCTTGAGGGGCGGGGAATATATAGGTGACGTGACCATCGTCGGCCTTCAGCAGATCAAGGAGCAGGCGGAAGAGCGTGGTCTTGCCGGCACCGTTGTTACCTACGAGTCCCAGGATATCCCCTTTGTTCACTGTGAACGAGGGGATATCGCAGGCGCATGTCTCACCAAATTGCTTCTTGAGGTTGTTGATTCTAATCATAATTATAGATTTTCTAGATGATCTAGATTTTCTAGATTATACTAAGCCGCGTCCGTGGCAGTTCTTGAACTTCTTGCCGCTGCCGCAGGGGCAGGGGTCGTTACGTCCGGGCAGCTTGTCCTTGATGATAGGCGTGCGGGGCTGTTGGGAGCGGGTGTCTTGGGCAGCGGCAGCGGCCTGGTTGGGGTCGGTCATCTGCTCCTGATTCAGGTTCTGCTTCGACTCGGTGTACTGTGAGCGCTGGGTGTGCTGCTCGGGAGCGGCTTCCTGCACCTGTCCCTGCTGAATCTCAGGAATCTGAGCACGCATGAGGATGCTGACGGAGCGGTTGTTCATGGTGTTCACCATGTTGTCGAACAGCTTGACGCTCTCTAACTTGAAGATGAGCAACGGGTCTTTCTGCTCGTACGAGGCATTCTGCACGGAGTGCTTCAGTTCGTCGAGCTCGCGCAGGTTCTCCTTCCAGGCCTCGTCGATGATGTGGAGCAGTATCTGCTTCTCGAACTCCTTGACCACTGACTTACACTCGGTGTCGTAAGCCTCCTTGAGGTTACACGGGATGTTGTACATCTTACGGCCGTCGGTCAGGGGTACCACGATGCGCTCGTACATCTGGCCTTGGTTCTCATAGACCTGCTTGATGACAGGCATGGCGACCTCCTGCACGTGTTCCATCTTGCGCTTGAAGTTGCCCATAGCCACCTGGAAGGATTCCTCGGCCAGTTCTTCGCGGTTCTTGTTGATGAACTCGTCGTTAGTGAAGGGGCACTCCATAGCGAAGACCTTGATGAACTGCTCCTTGCAGCCCTTGTAGTCGTTGGTCTCGATGATGTTGACCACGCGGTCCCAGATGGTGTTCGAGATGTCCATGCCGATGCGCTCACCCATGAGGGCGTGACGGCGCTTGCTATAAACGACGGTACGCTGCTTGTTCATCACGTCGTCGTACTCAAGCAGGCGCTTACGGATGCCGAAGTTGTTTTCCTCGACCTTCTTCTGGGCGCGCTCGACTTGTTTGGTAATCTTGGAGCTCTCCAATACCTCGCCCTCCTTGAAGCCCAGCTTGTCCATGACGGTGGCGATGCGCTCAGAGCCGAACAGACGCATGAGCTTGTCTTCGAGTGAGATGAAGAAGAGCGATGAACCCGGGTCTCCCTGACGTCCGGCACGACCGCGCAGCTGGCGGTCCACACGGCGCGACTCGTGGCGCTCGGTACCGATGATGGCCAGACCACCGGCAGCCTTCACCTCTGGTGACAGCTTGATATCGGTACCACGACCAGCCATGTTGGTAGCGATGGTCACGGCACCACGGCCCTGCGAGTCCTGCTGACCGGCCAGAGCCACGATGTCGGCCTCCTTCTGGTGCAGCTTGGCGTTCAGCACCTGGTGGGGGATACCCTCGCGCTTGCCCGTCTCGGGATTGACGTACATATCGAGCATACGGCTCAGCAACTCAGAGATTTCCACCGACGTCGTACCAATCAGCGTGGGACGTCCGGCGTTGCGCATGGCTACGATTTCCTCGATGACAGCTTTGTATTTCTCACGGGCGGTCTTATAGACGCGGTCGTCCTGGTCGTTGCGGATGACGGGACGGTTGGTGGGAATCTCCACTACGTCGAGCTTGTAGATGTCCCAGAACTCGCCTGCCTCCGTCGATGCCGTACCCGTCATACCTGCCAGCTTGTGGTACATACGGAAGTAGTTCTGCAGGGTGATGGTGGCAAAAGTCTGCGTGGCAGCCTCCACCTTCACGTGCTCCTTGGCTTCTACAGCCTGGTGCAGACCGTCGGACCAACGACGGCCCTCCATGATACGGCCCGTCTGCTCGTCCACAATCTTCACCTCGCCGTCGATGACCACGTACTCGTCGTCCTTGTTGAACATGCAGTAGGCCTTCAGCAACTGCTGCAGCGTGTGTACGCGCTCCGACTGCACGGCGTAGTGGGCCATCAGCTCGTCCTTCTTGTCGACGCGCTCCTGGTCGGTCATACCCGTCTCGCCCTCGAGTGCAGAGAGCTGTCCGGCGATGTCGGGCAGCACAAACAGCTCGGCATCGTTCACCTGATTGGCTAACCAGCCCGTACCCTTGTCGGTCAAGTCGCACGAGTTCAGTTTCTCGTCCACCACGAAGTAGAGTGGTTCGACGGCCTCGGGCATGCGGCGGTTGTTGTTCTCCATATAGGTTTCTTCCGTCTTGAGCATACCGGCCTTGATGCCTTCCTCCGACAGATACTTAATAAGCGGCTTGTTCTTCGGCATGGCCTTGTGCGAGCGGAAGAGCGACAGGAAGCCCTCTTCGAGCAAGGCCTCCGACTCCTTCTTCTTTCCTTCCTCAGCCAGACGCTGGCCTTCGCCAATCTTCTGCTTGGCATCAGCCAGGTACTGCGTGGCCAACTGGCGCTGCACGCCGACCAGCTTTTCTACCAACGGCTGGTACTCCTCGAACATCTGGTCGTCGCCCTTGGGCACGGGACCACTAATAATAAGAGGTGTACGGGCATCGTCAATCAGCACCGAGTCCACCTCGTCGACGATGGCATAGTTGTGCGAACGCTGCACCAGGTCGGCTGGTGAGGTAGCCATGTTGTCGCGCAGGTAGTCGAAACCGAACTCGTTGTTCGTACCAAACGTGATGTCGGCCTGGTAGGCACGGCGACGGGCCTCGCTGTTGGGCTGGTGCTTGTCGATACAGTCGACCGAGAGACCGTGGAACATATAGAGCGGTCCCATCCACTCGGAGTCACGCTTCGACAGGTAGTCGTTCACCGTCACCACGTGTACGCCGTTGCCCGTCAGGGCGTTGAGGAAGACGGGTAGGGTAGCGACCAGCGTCTTACCTTCACCCGTAGCCATCTCGGCAATCTTTCCCTGATGGAGCACGGTGCCGCCGAACAGCTGCACGTCGTAGTGTATCATTTCCCACTTCAGGTCGTTGCCTCCTGCCGTCCAGTGGTTGTGGTAGATGGCCTTGTCGCCGTCGATGGTGATGAAGTCCTTGCGGGGGTCGGCTGCCAGCTCGCGGTCGAAGTCGGTAGCCGTCACAACGGTCTCCTCGTTCTCGGCGAATCGGCGTGCCGTCTCCTTGACGATGGCAAACACCTCGAACATCACTTCGTCGAGGGCCTTCTCATAGATGTCGAGTGCCTCCTTCTCCAACTTGTCTATCTGGTTGAAGATGGCCTCGCGCTCGTCGATGGGCGTGTCTTCAATCGTTGCCTTCAGCTGGGCAATCTTCTCTTTCTGCTCGTGGGCAGCCTGCTGTACCTGCTGCTGTATCTCCTTGGTGCGGGCACGCAGTTCGTCGTTGCTCATGGCCTGTATCTGCGGCGTGAACGACTTGGCCTTGTCTACGAGGGGCTGAATCAGTTTCATGTCGCGCGATGACTTGTCGCCGAACAATGACTTCAAAATCTTGGTAAAATTCATTTTTGTATTTTCTATTTGACTATTTACGAATGACTGTTATTGTTCTCAGAATAGGGGTTCCGCCGAGCAGGCATTGGGAGCCCTGATGCGGATGGTCTTGGCGATGGTAGGTGCGATGCGGTCGACCGTCACGCGGTCGGTGACGCGCCCGGCCTTGGTTCCGGCACCATAGAAGATGATGGGGAACTGGATGAACGAGGCCCGCGAGAGCTGCGTGTCCTGGTTGTCCTCGTTGTAGAGCTTCCATCCCGGCGACACCTCTACCATGAAGTCGCCGCAGCGTTCGGGGTTGTAGCCGTTGCGTACCTTCTGTATATGCTCGCTGGTGCTGGTCAGCAGCTGGAAACTGCTGTAGACATTGCGCACCCCCGACAGCTGCGTCAGGAACTCCTGAGCCCGCTGGCAGGCATCAATCAGCGATATGCGCTTCGACTCCAGGAGTTTCTGGTTGAGGAACATCTGGTTGCGGAAGCACGACTCGATGTATCGGCCCTGTCCCCAGATGGCTCCGAAGTACATGTTCAGCAGGTTGGCGGTGCGGTTCATGTAGAACGTGCCCGTCGGTATGCGGTACTTCTCGTAGTCGGCACTCTCGACGTCGCTGTAGCCCGTCGAGGTGACGACGAAGAGCACGTGCTCGGCTCCCACCTTGCGCTCGATGTCGTTGATAAGGCTTGCCAGCTCGCGGTCCAGTCGGACGTAGGTGTCCTGCAGCTCAAGCTGACATTCTGACATAGCCTGATGGTTGAATGTGCCAGCGTAGTAGCCCACGGCCAGGAAGTCGGTGACGCGGTCGAAGCCCAGCGACTCCTGTATGACGCATTGCTGCGCCAGTTCGGTGACGTAGGCATTGATGAGTCCGCTGGTCTTCAGCTGGCTATGGCGCTCGGCCCCTTTCAGCGTGTGCTTGAAGGGCTTCTCGTTGTCAGTATGCTGGTAATAGTTGTACTTGCCCGACTGCTCGATGACCGGCTCCCAGACGAGTTTGTCCTTTCCTGTAACAGAAAGCCGTAACTCGTTGAAACTGAACAACCAATTGGGCAGTTGGTTCAAGTAGAATGACGAGGTGTGCCACTTGCCGTCCTCGTCGCTCATCCAGAAGGCACCGTCGGCAGCATGGCCGGCTGACAAAATGGCGGCATCGTCGAACGGGGCGATGCTGTAGACCTTGGCGTTGCCGCCCGTCGATACCTTCAGCTCGTCGCCGAGGGTCGAGGTCAGCAGGTACTGGGGCGTGCCCTCCGTACCTGTGCAGTAGACGGGACGCAGGCTCTCGCGGTCGAGCCACTTCTGGCTGACAATACTATGATAATAAGGTGTGACACCCGTCACCACCGAGGCCGAAGCCGAAGCCCTGTCGATGGGGCTGAAGGGGTAGTTGGCGTTTGGAAACACCATTCCCTGCTGCATCAGCCGCTTGAAGCCGTCGTTGCCGTAGAGCGGCGCAAACGCCTCCATATAGTCAGTCCGCAGCTGGTCGATGGTGATGCTGACGACCAGTCGCGGCGCGAATTGTATGTTGCTCTGCGCCATCATTTCGGGCGTGATGCCGAGGATGGTCAGCAGGGTAATATATAGGTACCTATTTCTCATGCTTGTAATGTATCAATACTCTTAATAGCAAACATAATGCCAAAATGGTCATTCCCTCTGCATAATGCTGCCAGATGAGTCCTAAATAGTACAGACAGACCATCGCCAGCAGCACATACCAGTAGCGGGTCTTCTTGCGTCGCAGCACGGCTGGCAGGTAGAACAGGTGGACGGGATTGATGAGCAGCAGCTGCAGGTTGAGGCTTGTGGCGGGATGCTGCGAGAATATCATCACCACCAGCACGCAGCCGGCCAGTCCCACGACGGTCATCAGCTTGGCGTCCCAGTACTTGAACGTCTTCTTCCTGCGCCATTCGAAGGCTGCAATCACGATTGAGAGGCCCAGCAGCAGCAGGAAACACTCGGTCGGCGAGAGCGGGAAATCGCGCTCGATGACCTGTACGCCAGGCGAGACGGGTACTCGGCGCTCCTTGACCAAGGGTCGCCAACTGCCGTCGCTGCCCTTGATGCGGGCGTAGTTGAAGTCGTTCAGCAGATTTTCGGGCAGGAACTCCTGCTCTTGGCGCGTGGTGATCCGGTCGGCCTTCACGCCCAACAGCATGTCGTTGCCGAAGGTAGCCCATTCGTGGTTTCTGGTACAGTGGTGCAGCAACTCGCGGAAAGTGGGATTCTGGTTCTCGTTGATTTCGTAGACCACCTCGCCGTCGATGCAACGCTCGATGATGTCGCGTGGACGGGTAGAGCAGTTGTCGTAGAAGAAGTTGTAGCGGTAGACGCGGTTCTCGGGCTGGTAGTTCTCCTCCAAGGCCTGGTTCAGCCGCAGTTTCTCCTCCGATGTCAGGTCGAGTACTTGCTCGTTCACCGAACTGCCCCACCGCTGGTAGTACCTGCAGAACGGGGCGAAGTCGGCCAGTCCTAACTCGTAGTCAGTCAGTCCGAATACGAAGCGGAGCGCGAAGTGGGGCGCTTTGAAGTTGAAGATGCCCCAGTTGAAGACCACGTCCTCGTGCTTGCCCTCGTGCAGGTCGTGGTAGCGCAGGGCCGTATGTCCGTAGAGGCTGTAGACTTCCTCGTGGGGTGAACAGGTGATGAGCGAGAACTCCACGCTGTCCATATACGCCAAAGGGTCGTACTTCTCGGCCTTCGTCTGAGGCAAGAATACGACACAAAGCGTGATTATGCAGAGAAGCCTAACTGTCAACCTCGTCGTCGGCATCGTTTCCATTTTGATGATTCTTGGGGAATACGTGGTGGTGCAGGAAGTCCATCAGTTCCAGACAGACGATGACCATTGCCGTAGCTGCTGCGGCTACGACGAACATGCCGGCACCTGCCGCCATGCCGATGGCTGCTGCCACCCACAGTCCGGCGGCTGTGGTCAGTCCGCGGACGGCGTTCTTCTGGAAGATAATGCAGCCGGCACCTATAAAACCGATGCCCGACACCACCTGGGCAGCTATGCGCGACACGTCGTGGCGGGCGGCCTCGTTAATGGCAATGTCGCTGAAGCCGTGGGCCGACAGAATCATAAACAGGCCGCTACCCAGTCCCACCAGGAAATGGGTACGGAAACCGGCTTCCTTAGCCCGGTATTCACGCTCGAGACCGATGGCACCGCCAAGCAGTCCGGCGATAAAAATGCGGAGTATAAATTCAGTTGTCATAACGTAGGGTGCAAAGGTACGAAGATTATCTGACATGGCAAACAAAAAGGCGCAAAAATGTGTTTGCGGGAGCATTTTAATGGGTTTTCGTGAGGTTTGTGAAAAGTGCAGTAAAACGCATTTTGTCAAAAAATATGGATAAAAATCAGGTCTCTCTGAATCTTCAATCTGGAAGCGGGAAGCGGATTTTCAGGCTCGTTTCGGCAAAAATGTTGACAAAACGGAGCGGACTTGGAGTTTGGGTAGGGTAAAGTGGGAGTTTACCCTACCTAAACCTCAGGTTTACCCTACCCAAAACTCAGGATTAAAGAGGCGAAAATGGGGGCTTTTAGGGGGCTTTCAGGGGCTTTGTTTTGACCTGATTTTCGTAAGCGTCACGCTTACAGGGAGTTGCGAATGGGGCAAAACTCGCGTATTTGACGGGCAATTGGACGTTGCTGACCGCCACGCGATTCTCACGAGTCGATTTGTTAAGATAATTCCGTATTTTGCGTTTCAAGGGGTACGCTGCCTGTCACTAAGAAAAGCATCGATATGTTTGGTATTTTGCTCACTTATTAGTAACTTTGCACCCAATATGAAGGAAGTGATAGTGAAAGACGCGGCTCTGCAGCAGGCAGCCGCTGAGGGAATGGACGCCTTTGTACAGGTGTTCATCGACGCTATACGTGGGGCCATCGGCGGTGAGCTGACGGCCGAGTCGATGGCCGAGCTG
>JAEEGH010004153.1_pt1 | contig 37421 bp, 32 predicted proteins | sample 9134181 | NCBI WGS metagenome assembly JAEEGH01 (sample SAMN16246544, study PRJNA631951) | gut metagenome | biome: gut microbiome; feature: rumen; material: DP-attached | host: Bos | place: Iran: Karaj | collected 2018-10
TGACGAGGGTATACAAAAAGACCGCTCTCGACGGCTGGACGCTGGAGACCGACGGCAGCTACAACGAGCAGTTCAAGGGCATGTTCACGCAGCCGGAGCCCTTTGCCGACGACGCGGACATATCCGGATGGGCGAAGGACAGCGTATACTTCATGGCGGCCAACGGGATAATCAACGGCGTGGGCGGCAACAAATTCGCTCCCCGCGCGGTGACCAGCGCGGAGGAGGCGGCGGGCTACGCCCGGGCCACCCGCGAGCAGGCGCTGCTGATAGCCGCGAGAATGGTGAAAAATCTCGGATAAGCGGACGTATCATAAGTTTTGCCGCGGGGAGGGGCGAAAGCCCTTCCCCGCGATCATATGGCGCGTCCGCGCAAAAAAACTGTGGCATTATCCCGCGCAATGAGGTACAATAACAAAAAACCATTAAAAATATCGGCGGAGCCGATACCATACTCAAGGAGCTGTATTGTCATGCCTGATTTTGACGGTGTAAACGGTCTTCGTGAAGAATTCCGGGTGGTGGGCAAGCCCAACCTGCCGGGAGTGCTGTCCTATGCCGTGGCGGCGGGCGTCGCCAAATACGGCAGCGATTACGTACAGCCGGACATGCTGTTTGCAAAGTTCCTCCACAGTCCCTACGCGAACGCGGAGATAAAAAGCATAGACGACGCCGAGGCGCGCGCTCTCGACGGCGTGGTGGATATCATCACCTGGGAAGACGAGGAGATACGGAATTTCAAGAGCAACGGCGAGCTTTGGGGCAATCCCCGGCCCTGGCTGGACAACAAGGCCGATCAGGAGGGCGCCGAGGTCGGCGTGATCGTGATAGCCGAGAGCGAGGAGATATGCTGCGAGGCTCTCAGACGGCTGAAAATAGAATGGGAGGTCCTGCCCCACGTGGTGGACATCCTCAAAGGCCGCGAGGAGGGCGCTTACGTGATACGCCCCGAGGAGGGCGAGACGGCGCGCTTCGGCTCCCGTCCGGCCGCCTCGAACAATCCTCCGAAGAGAGGCAACGTGGGCTTCTCCAACGTGGAGGAGGGCGACGTGGACTCCGCCATGGCCGCCGCGGCGCACGTTATAGAATACGATCTGAACATGCCGGCCTTCGGCTCGGTCATACCCAACCCTCCAGGCTCGATAGCCTGGTGGTTCGACGACCCGTATCACGGCCCCGAGCCGAGCCTGCACATAGAGGGCGCGGTAAGAAACCGCGACGCCATCAGCAAAAGCTATGATCTGCCCTCCGAAAAGACGGTGCAGGAGGGCCTGTTCATGGGCGGAAAATACTGCGACTGGGGCCTGCGCCGCTCCCAGGAGATCACCCCGCTGCTGGCCCGGCGCACCGGGCGGCCCGTGCGCTGCGTGAATACCCGCGAGGAGACCTTCGACCTGCTGATGAACCAGCGCTTCTGCCATATAAAGGTCGGCTTTGACGAAAACGGCCTCATCACCGCCATAGACGATCATTCCATCGCCGACGGAGGCGTGCGCTCGAGCTCCACCTTCGGCACGACCGGCGACCAGAATCAGGGCCCCTACGGCACCGTGAAATGCCCCAACGTGCGCCAGCGCATGGAAATAGTCGACTCCAACCGCGGCATGATGTACGTAAGCGGTCAGCACTGCCCGTTCAACTGGGACGCTATCTCCATGGCCATTTACCTCATAGCCGAAAAGCTGGGGAAGGACCCGATAGAGATAGCCCGCCTGAACCTGCACGGACCGTCATCCAAGGAGGACCCCGATCCCGTGCCTTCCTTTGAGGCGTGCATAGAGCAGGGCAAAAAAATGATGGACTGGGAGTGGCACTCCGCCGGGACGAAGACCCTGCCCGACGGGAGAAAGCACGGCATGAGCTTCCGCTATCAGATGTGCCCGCGCCACGCCATGATGGACTATACCTGCAAGCTCGAGCTGCGCGGCGGCAAGGTGCATATGCCGACGCAGGGCCCGCACGTGGGTATTTACGCCGTAGAGGCGAACGCGATGGTCGTGGCGGAGGAGCTGGGTCTGGAATACGAGGACGTCATAGTCGATTTCGATTACCGCGAGGCTTTCACGCCCATGGGCGGCGGCTCCGACGGCACCACGGCCTCGGCCTGGTGCATGAAGGAATGCGCCAACATACTTAAACGGCAGATCCTCGAAGCGGCGGCCGAGGAGGCGGACGCTCCGCCGGCGCCGAGCATGTTCGGCTTCGGCATGCCTCAGGGCCCCAGCCCGCTGAAAGGGAAAAAGCCGGAGGAGCTGGATCTCGTCGGCGGCTGCGTGGTGGTGAAGGGAGAGCCGGACAAGTCCGTGCCTCTTGCGAGGGCCACGCAGAAAAACCTGTTCGCCACCTTCAAGGGCAAGCCCCCGCTGTCGGTATGGTCGACCGGCGGCATGGGCAGGGTGCTCGACACCATGAACACCGCCTACTGCGAGGTCGCCGTGGACGAGGAAACCGGCGAGGTGGAGATACTTCGCTTCGGCGTGGCGGCCGACCCGGGCAAGGTGATGCGCATCACCTCCCTTGAAAGCCAGGTGGATCAGGTGATGTATTTCAGCGAGGGCTGCCAGCTGCTGGAGGACTTCGTATTCGACGAAAAGACCGGCGTGAAGCTGAACACCAACATGATAGATTACAAAAAGCCGACAATGCTCGACGTGCCGCAGGTGGACAAGGATTTCCTGGAGACCCGCGCCGGCAACGCGGCTTACGGAGCCAACGGCATAAGCCATTCGCTGGCGAATACGCACCTGGTGATAATCGCCATACATAACGCCATCGGCGTGTGGGTGGACCCGCCCGCCACGCCCGACAAGGTGCTGAAGGCTCTGGGCAAATGCTGAGACCGTCCGGGAGATAACGAAAGAGCTTAAATGGGACCGACGCAAAGCTTTCGTTTTGCGTCGGTCCTTTTTGAACGGTATTTATCGTAATACGAAAAATAATTATTGCATTTCAAGGCAAGCTGTGCTATGCTCAGCTTGAAGTACCGGGAGAGAAGCCCGGACGGAGGAGGTTTCACATGGGACAGAAGACTTTGTCGAATTGGCTCAGGCTGGTGATCGTCGGCACGGCGGTATGCGCCCTGGCGGTATATCTGGTCATCGTTCCGAGCTACGGCATTTCGGTGGCGGGGCGCAATCCGGAGCTTGCGTACCGCTACTGGCCGTGGCTGATCTTTATATGGCTTACCGCCGTTCCCTGCTTCGCGGCCATGGTCCTGGGCTGGCGGATAGCGGCGAACATAGGCAGGGACCGCTCGTTCACGATGGAGAACGCCGACAAGCTGAAATGGATATCCTGGCTGGCGGCCGGGGACGCCGCGTTTTTCTTCATAGGGAACGTGCTCTACCTCGCCCTCGATCTCAGCCACCCGGGAGTGACTCTGCTTTCCCTGCTGGTGGTTTTCGCGGGGATCGCCCTGTCCGTCGGCGCGGCCGCGCTTTCGCACCTTGTCCGCAAGGCCGCGGCGCTGCAGGACGAGAACGATCTGACAATATAGGTGACAGCTATGGAAGGCGAGATAATTTTCAACATAGACGTAATGCTCGCAAAAAGGAAGATGAGCGTTACGGAGCTTGCCGAGAGAGTCGGCATCACGCTCACGAACATGTCGATACTGAAAAACGGAAAGGCCAAGGCCGTGAAGGTGGCGACGCTGGCAAAGCTCTGCGCCGTGCTTGACTGCCAGCCGGGCGACATTCTCGAATACCGTCCGGCGCGGGACGAATAAAAAACGGCTGCCGCATTTTCACGCCCGGCGTGCCCATGTCGGGAAGGATATTCGAAAACAGAGCCTTTTGAGGCGTGTTCGATTAGAACATCTGCCGGTTTTCGCGGGCTGATTTGCGCCGATACTGCATTGCAGCCTTGAAAATACGGAAGTATTCCCTGCCCGCTGCGCCTCATCTCAGCCAAATCAGCTCCGTGAAAACTGCAGGGCACCCGAAAGCGAGAGATTTTCGAGTGATTTTTGTTCTTTTTGATGCGGCAATGCTGTCGCCTTGCAAAGAAAAAAGGGCAAAAATCGTCGAAGAGCGCCGGATGAAGCATGCTCTTATAGGTTTCTTCGGTTTAAACAAACCGAAGAAGCGGGAAGCTTAACAACGGCTGACGATGACGGCCGGTAAATTTTGATTGTACCGAAGGTGGGATAATAATTAAAAAAGCCGCTTTGACAGCATGCTTTATTTTGCTGCTGGAAATGTCAGCCTGCATGGGCCCGGGCAACAACGACTGGTCGTATGCGGTCAATGCTGATTACGAGATATGGCATGTCAATTCAAAAACTATCATATTCGGAAGAGCAGACTCTCTGAATTCTATTTCAACCGTGGTCGAATCCTATGTTTCGGCATTTTGCCATAATGGCAGATTTGCCGTTATTGAGAGATCGCCGGACGGGAAAGATACGGAGAAACGGGAGTATTATCTTATTGATATGGATCGGGACGCAGTGTACGGACCTTATGATGCCGCTGATTTGGAAGCTGAAACAAAAAAACAAAACGTCGGCGAATTATGCGATTGGATATCAACTTCGCCCGCGCCAAAAGACGCAGCCTATCCGTGAAAACGGAATTGAATGCTGAACGTCCTCATAAAACAGTGATCGGAAAACCGGATTACGGGCATTGCAAAGGGAAGATTTCCGCGTAAAAAATCGTTCGGCCTGATTTTCGGATAATGAATATGATATTTGCGGGACTGTCATTTGACAGCCCCGCTCAGCTTGTAAAAAGGCCTGATGAAACTTTTTTGACTGGGCTTCCCAGCCCGTTTTTGCCAGTTTACCTGCCGTCGGGACCGCGAAGAGGCAGGGAAAATTCCCCGGAGATGAATTTGAAGGTGAACAGCACCGCCTCCACGGCAAGGCTTTCGCAGCTGCTCAGCCCGCTGGCGGCGGGGGAAAGAGCCGTGCACATTACCGAGCCGTACTGCTTTTCGAAAGCGGCGGTGTATTTCAGGCACAGCTGCGCGGCGATGTCTCCCGCCGTGCCCGACAGGGAACAGGCGAGGTCTGTCATCATGAGCCCCGCCTCCACAAGGCCGCAGCGCGTGAATTCCGGGCCGGCGCAGGCGTCGAGAAGCCGGGAGGGTATCACCGCGCCCGTCATGTTGCCCAGCGCGATAAGGGCGGTCTGGGCGCAGGATCGCCCGGAAGAGAAGCAGTCGGCGACGAGCCGCCGCAGGGAGCTTACCACGGAGAGCTCAAAGCCGTCCGCGTCCTTTTCGCCGTCGGGGGAGCTCAGGGCCGCGTATCTGTCGAAGAGATACCGGGCAAAGTCCGCGCGCTCCCGGCTGGCCTCTCTGCGGAGAAACTGCGGGTCAAGGTCGTTTATGCGCACGCGGTCGAGGCCGTCGGCGTCCTTCAGCAGCTCGGCCAGGCGCCTGGCGCGGGCGGTATCGGCCGGGGCGTGAGCGGCGATGATCGCGTCCATGGCCTTGTCGCCGACGGAGTGGGCCTCGACGCCCGCCATGGCGATCTTCAGCTCCTCGCCCTCAAGCCCGGTTATGCTTCGCAGCTTCAGCGATGAGCGCAGGCCGTGGGCATTGTCGAGCCAGTCGCTCTCGCGGCCGGTGTCGTGATAGGAGCACATCAGCATGAGCAGACGCGCGTCGTCCTCGCCGAGACCGTCCGCCAGGGCGCAGAAGGCGCCGTGCATCATCGTGCGCTCTATATGGCCGACGCCGTGGACGTGGCTCATATACAGCACCTCGGTCTTCAGAGCGCGCAGGGCGTCAAGAAGCAGGTCCCAATACGGCGTGCTTTTCAAAGAGGCGACGAGAGGGGCGTACCGGCCCCATTCGTCGGCGTCGATCAGGCGCATGAGAACACGTTCGCCAATGGACATTCGCATTACCTCCGTTCGGCCGGACAGGCCGGCGTCCTGCTCAGATGATATCATCCGTGCCGGGACTTGGCAAGCGTCGGCTTGACAAAAACGCTCCGTGTGGTATTATTTACTTCACTATATTCGGAGGGATTATCATGGCTGTATTTATCAGCGCGGACGAGGCTGCCGAGCTTGTAAAGGACGGAGACACGATATGGATAAACGCTTTTGCCGCCATAGCGTCGCCCGTTGATCTCAACAGAGCTATCACGCGCCGTTTCCGCAGATGCGGAAAACCGGAGCATCTTACCATATACAGCGCTTTCAGCTTTGCCGAGTGGAAAGAGGACAGCGATATAGAGGGCTATATCTGCGAGGGCGCGGCGGACTGCGTCGTAATAGGCTTTTTCGGCAGTCTGTACGGCACCTGCAAGGCCATTATGGAAAACAGGATAGAGGGCTATAACCTGCCCGGAGGCGTGATGAGCCATATGATACGCGCCTCCGCCTGCGGCGCGTCCACGCTGTTCACCAAGATCGGCCTCAATCTTTTCGTCGATCCGCGGGTAGGCGGATACCGCCTCAACGAGCGCTCGAAGAGGGAACTCGTGCATCTTGCCAACGAGAACGGCGAAGAGGGCCTGCTGTACGATATACCCAAGGTGGACGTCGCCCTGCTCAAGGCCAGCTTTGCCGACGAGAGGGGAAACATCACCTTTGAAAACGAGTGCGCGTCGATAGACTGCCTGTCCGTCGCCCAGGCCACGCACCGCAACGGCGGCAAGGTGATAGTGCAGGTGGCGAGAGTGGTCAACAACCACATGCTGCCCCGCACGGTCAACGTGCCCGCCGCGCTGGTCGACGCGGTGGTCGTGGTGCCCGACCAGAAGCAGCTTACCAATATGGACGGATATTACGACTACATCTGCGGCAAGTACGTCCCCACCGGGAATATCCTCAAGGCCTGCCGCGAGGAAATAGGCGCGAAAATAGGGTCGACCCATAAGCGCACCGATCTGCACAGGGCGATAGCCAAGCGCGCCGTCAAGGAGATACGCGAGGGACAGATAGTAAACATCGGCATAGGCATACCCGAGCTGGTGGCCGAGGAGGTGCTGGAGCGGGGCATGCTTGACAAGGTGCATCTGTCGGTAGAGTCCGGGCACACCGGCGGAATGCCGCTGGGCGGCATGGGCTTCGGCGTGGCGATAGGTCCGGATACCATGATGGATATGGCCCGGCAGTTCGACTTCTACGAGGGCGGCGGCCTGGACCTGTGCTTTATAGGCACGATGCAGGTGGACGGCGAGGGCAACGTGAACGGGCACATGGCCAAGGGCAAGCTTACCGGCATAGGCGGCTTTGCGAATATCAGCCAGACCACGAAGAAGGTGGTCTTCTGCATGACCTTTACCTCCGGAGGCCTGGAGGGCAGCTTCGACGGCAAGCACGTGGTCATAAAGAAAGAAGGACGGATACAGAAATTCGTCGACAAGGTGCCCGCCAAGAGCTTCAGCGTGGAAAACTCCCGCGCCATAGGTCAGAAGGCTATGTTCATCACCGAGCGCTGCGTATTCGAGCTGGGCGACGAGGGGCTCATACTCACGGAGATAGCGGAGGGCATAGACCTGCAGAGGGATATACTCGACCGCCTGCCCTTTGAGCCGAAGATATCCCGCGAGCTGAAAATAATGGAATTTTAGAGTAAAAGAGTAAGAAGAGACAGCGGGGACGGTTCTCGTTGACTCACAAAAAGAGTCAATGAAAACCGTCCCCGCGACTCGTTATATGGACTCGCTATATGTAATAGTGATCGGTCTTTATGACCGTGTAGTAGTTTCCGAATTCGTCGGATACGCGCTTTTGAATCTCGTCCCGCAGCTCGCCGTCGCTCATGCCGAAGCCGGGAGGCACGACCACGTCGAAAATGAGATTGGTATGCGTGGTGCCGGTGACCATGCGGAAATCATGTATGCGCAGGCGGGAGTCGAGCCCGAGCACGAGCTCGGCAAGCCGGCGCTGCATCAGCGCGGTCTGCTCGTCGTCGCAGGAAATGGGGTCCATGTGTATGACCGCCTCGCAGCCGAGGCGGGAATTCATCTCGCGCTCGATGTTGTCTATGACGTCGTGCATCTCGTTTATGTCGCCGGTGTCCGGCACCTCCGCGTGAAGAGACACGAACAGACGGCCCGGGCCGTAATCGTGCACGATGAGGTCATGTATGCCGACGACGGTATCGTTGTCGGTGGCGAGGCGCTCTATCTCCTTTACCAGCTCCGGGGACGGAGGCCGGCCGAGCAGGGTGCCGAGGGTATCGCGCGCGGAGCTGAAGCCGGTATAGAATATGAACAGCGATACCGCCAGGCCGACCCAGCCGTCGAGCCTTACCGGGAAAACGCGCTCCAGCAGCGCCGCGGCAAGAACGGCGAGAGTGGAGGCGGCGTCGCTGAGGCTGTCCATGGAGGTGGCGCGCATGGCGGAGGAGTCTATCCTGAGGCCGATGCGGCGGTTATAGAGGAACATATACAGCTTCACCGCTATGGAAACGGCGAGTATTATCAGCGTGAGCGTGCCGCCGGAGGTGGGCGCGGGATGCAGTATCTTGCCCACGGAGCTTTTTGCCAGCTCATAGGCCATTATGACGATGAGCGCGGATACGGCGAAGCCCGCCATATACTCTATGCGCCCATGGCCGAAGGGGTGGCTTTTGTCGGGCTTTTTTTCTGCCAGCTTGAAGCCCAGAAGGGTGATCAGCGAGGAGCCCGCGTCGGAAAGATTGTTGAAGGCGTCCGCCGTTACGGAAAGGGACGCGGCGGCGACGCCGGCGAGGTACTTTCCCGTGAACAGCAGCACGTTAAGGCATATGCCGAGTACCGAGCAGATGACGCCCCAGCGTCCGCGCTCGTCGTTTTTGTTGAACAGTTTTGCCAGCAGACCGATCATTTTGCGAATACTCTTCTTTCCTGACAATCAGTGCCATTTTAGCATTTCGCGCCCTGCTTGTAAAGCGCGGAAGGGCCGCCCGGGGACGGAACAGGCAAAAACGCGGCGTCAGGACGGCAAAAGTTTGGTTATTTTCGGCGTTGCGCGCCGCGGCAAAAGGATGTAATATTGTTGACGCTCTGAAAGCGGGAGGCATAACTGAAACATGACTGTAATGATATCCGTCGCCGTGGCGATAATGGCCGGGCTTTTGATGACGAGACTTACCAATCTCTTCCGCCTGCCCGACGTCACGGCGTATCTCATAGCCGGCGTCGTGATAGGTCCGTACTGTCTCGGTGCGCTGGGCATAGACGGCCTGGGCTTCACGTCCTTTGACGCGATAGACGCTCTCGGCTCCCTGTCCAATCTGGCGCTCGGCTTCATCGCGTTCGCGATAGGCAACGAGTTCAGGCTGTCGCAGCTGAAAAACACCGGGCGTCAGGCAGCGGTGGTAGGCGTGGTCCAGGCGATCACGGCGACGCTGTTCGTCGACGCCGCGCTCATCGGCATGCACTTCGTCATGCCGGATCAGATCTCCGTTCCCGCCGCGATCACCCTGGGCGCAATAGCCACGGCGACCGCTCCGGCGGCGACGCTGATGGTGGTGAGGCAGTACAAGGCAAAGGGCAGGCTGACGGACATACTGCTGCCCGTCGTCGCGCTTGACGACGCGGTCGGTCTTGTGGTGTTCGCGGTGTCCTTCGGCATTGCGGAGGCGCTGAACGGCGGAGCGGCGGATACGCTGTCGATAATAGTCGAGCCGCTGCTCGAGATAGCGGCCTCGCTGATACTCGGCGCGGTGATGGGCTGGCTGCTGACGCAGCTGGAGAAGATATTCCACTCCAACCGCAACCGCATGTCCCTTATAATCAGCTTCGTCATCCTCACCGTGGCGCTGGCCATGATAAAGATAGAGATAGGGCGGGTCACGCTGAGCTTCTCCGCGCTGCTGGTATGCATGATGCTCGGCACGGTGTTCTGCAATATGTGCCCGCTGTCCGGGGAGCTCATGGACAAGTCCGATAAATGGACGGCGCCGCTGTACGCGCTGTTCTTCGTGCTGAGCGGCGCGGGACTCGACCTGGGCGTGTTTTCAAACCTCGCCGTGGTCGCAGTGGGCGCGGTATATATCATATGCCGCTCCGCGGGGAAATATCTGGGCGCCTACGGCAGCGCCGCCGCGACGGGCTGCGAGCCCCCGGTAAAAAAATATCTCGGCATAACGCTGCTGCCTCAGGCGGGCGTGGCGCTGGGCATGTGCCTGACGGCGCGGGAGCTCGGCGGGCACGACGGGAATTTCATACGCAATATCGTTCTTTTCAGCGTGCTTGTATATGAGCTGGTCGGCCCGATGCTGACGAAGATAGCGCTCACGCGCGCCGGGGACATAAAGCCCAAGGGCGAGGACGTCCTCAACCGCCGCGAGCAGCAGCTGAAAAAAGCCTCGGAAAAGCAATAAAAGCAATAAAGCCAATCGCCGGCAAAGTCCGAAGGACTTTGCCGGCGAAAATCATTTTTTCCGTTTCAGCAGCTTCAGCCGGACGTCTCCCTTCGCGCCCATGCGGTCGCCTATGATGACCAGCGCCCCGAGCACGTCCTTTACTCCGCAGATAAGCTCCAGCGCGCTTTCGATATCCTCCGGCGCGCTTACAAGGTTGCCGAGGCGCGTCGCGGCGGCGTCGGCCAGGGCGCAGCTGCGGGCTATGACCACGGCGGCGTCGGCGCGCCCGAGGGAAAGGGAATGCCCGACGGTGCCGGAGGAGGTACATACGCCCATGCCGTCCCCGGGGAGCACGGCCACGCCCAGCATATCGCTCAGCGGGCTTTCGGCGGCGTATATCGCTACGGTGCGTTCGCGGCGGCCGAAAAGAAAGACGTCGCCGCCGTTTTCCACGATGACCTCGTCCGACAGCGCGGAGAGGGCTCGGCCCACGTGCTCGGCCACGGCGCCCGCCACGGCGGCCATGGGGCCGACTCCGGCGGCCCGGGCGGCGGAGAGCATGGCGGCGGCGACGGGGGTCTCGGTACCGTGTACGTTCAGCGGTTCAAGAGAGCTTTTGAAGCGGGGACGGGCGTCTATTTCGGCGTAGATCTCGTCCCTTGCGGCAAGCGCGGCAGCCCTCGCCTCGGCCTCAAAAACGGCTTTGGCGCCTATGCTCAGGTCGGTCTCGCCGACGGTCACGCGGAAATACCGCAGATCGCCCGCGCCGTGCAGGGCGCGGTAGCCGCGGTTTGAAAACAGCTCGGAGCTCACTGATATATGTCAAGGCTCACCGCTCCGGTGGGACAGGCCCTGGTGCACATCTCGCAGACTACGCAGTTATCGTTGTTGAAGCTCAGCTCGGCCGTGACGGGGTCGAGAGTGAGCGCCTTGTGCTGGCATACGGCCGTGCACGCGCCGCAGTGGACGCAGGTCTCGGTATCCCAGCGTATGGCCTTGGACATTATGCGGACCTTGACGCCGTTTTCCTCGGCAAAGACGAGGGCCTTGTCTATGTTCTCGCTCTCGCCGGACAGGTCCAGCACCATGCGCCCTCCCTGGCCGGGAGTGATGTCGGCCTGATAGACGGAAAAGACCAGGCCGAAGTCCACGGCGAAGAGATGCACGAAGGGCTTTACCGGCTCGTTGGGGAATTGAAGGAGGATCTTGACGGATCTGCGCATTTATCTGACCTCTCTTTCGTTCAGCACGTGCCGCACGGTATCCAGCTGAAGCTTCGCGGCGGGCTCCGTGAGCAGGAATTCGCCCTTTTCCACCCTGCGCTTGAGCTCCAGGGCGATCTCGCGCGCCTTTTTCAGACTGCTCATCGGCGCGGTGGGCACCGTTTTGCCCTGTATCTCTATCTGACCGCTGCGCAGCTCGGCGTAGCTGACGCGCTCTCTGAGTATGGGACGGCTGCGCACGGGCACGGAATAGTCGCTGACCTCGGTGAACAGCCCGTCGTTGCCCACGGCGAGCTTGCTGAGCATGTCCTCGTCGAGCACCGGGAAGGGTATGCCTATGCCTACGAACATGCTCACGCCGTATTTATATATCTTCGCGGCGCGGATATATTGGGTGCTCATCTTCTTCATATCGCCGATCAGGGCGAGAGTGGCCCCGGAATACATCTTCTGTCCGTCGGGAAATTCCTTGACGGAGGGGAAGCACTGAGTCCCTTCCCAGGCAACGTACCCTTCGGCGCCGCCGAAGAATACGCGGGTGCCTATGCCTATGGTGCGCAGCTCCGGGTCCTTCAGCAGGGGGCTCAGCTCGCCGGAGGTGGCGTAGGTGGCGTTGGCGGTATGGGGCAGCAGAGTGCCCATGTACGTATGTATCACGCGGTCGGAAGTATTTACGGCGCAGTTATAGTTCTGATACGCGTTGCGCGGATTGAACATTATGCACTGGTTCATGTCCTCCAGGCGTATCAGCGTTTCCAGCTCCCGGCGCGGGTAACAGTCGGTGCCGTAGGATCTCGCCGTGAGCTTCACGTCCCTGCCGGCGATAAGGTCCTCTATCACGTGCGCTCCGCCGTAATCGAAGCCGCGCGTCTCGCTGAGCTCAGTAGCGCCGATAAAGCAGTCCACCGCGGCTACGCCGGCGTACGCGGGCACGTCGTTGAGCTTTACGCCGGACATGCGCATGAGCGGCTCGCTGTGGCCGAAGTTGAGGAAAGCGCCGGAGGAGCACATGGGGCTGAAGGTGCCGGTGGTGACTACGTCCACGCGCCGCGCGGTATCCTTTACGCCCTGCTCCCGCGCCATTTTGACCACTTCCTCCGCCGTAAGGACTACGGCGCTGCCGGAAGCGATCTTTTCGTTTATCTCGCTTATGGTCTTCACGCAAAAACCCTCCTAACGTGTAACGATAATTGTATAACCGCGAAAAAACTATGTCAATGATTTTCTCGGTTGCGTTTGCCGCCGCGGAGGGTTATACTGATACCGTTATGAAAAATCTGATCTTCCTTCTGAAGCATTTTCGCCTGCGTGAGCTTTTCGTGGAGCCGACGCAGGACGGAGCCGTTCAGTTCTTCCGTTCGGTGTTCGTGGGCGGAGCCGCTTTCCTGACCGATACCGCCGTTCTGATGCTGCTTAAAAGCCTGGGCGTGCACTATCTTCTCGCCGCCGCCGCAGGCTTCATCATAGGGACGGCGCTGAATTATATCCTGACGAGGCATTTCGTTTTCTCAGCTTTGGAGCCGCGGATGAGCAGGCCCTTCGAAATGGCCGTGTTCCTTGCGATAAGCCTCGTCGGCCTGGGGCTGACGGAGCTGCTCGTATGGTTCTTCGCGGGCAGGCTCGGCATCATCGTGCTGCTGTCCAAGACCTTTTCGGCGATGATAGTGTACGTCTGGAATTTCCTGGCAAGGAGATTTATCCTTTACAGACAGCCGGGCGGCTGAGAGGAGGGACGCCGTGGTAGTGGGGCGATTTGCGCCGACGCCCAGCGGACGCATGCATCTGGGCAACATGTTCGCCTTTCTTCTGGCCTGGCTCGGAGCGAAGGCGGCGGGCGGGAGGATACTTCTGCGCATGGAGGACCTCGATACGCTCAGATGCAGCGAGGAATACGCCGATCTGATACGCGGGGACCTGGAATGGCTCGGTCTGGAGTGGGACGCGGAAACGCCGAAGCAGAGCAGCCGGAGCGAAGTATATCAGGCCGCTCTCGACAGCCTCACGGAGCGCGGGCTGACCTTCCCGTGCTGGTGTACCCGCGGAGAACTGAACATCGTGAATGCGCCCCACGCCTCCGACGGACATCCGATATATCCCGGCACCTGCCGCGGCCTTACGGAGCCCAGGCCCGGGAAAGCGGCGTACCGTCTGAAGGTCCCGGACGAGGAGATATCGTTCGTGGACGGCCTCTGCGGAGAGTACCGCGAAAACCTGGCGAGGGAGTGCGGGGATTTCGTATTGAAAAGGGCGGACGGAGTGTTCGTATATCAGCTCGCCGTCACCGTGGACGACGGAGAGGCGGGCGTCACCCAGGTGGCGAGAGGACGCGACCTGATCTCCTCCACGCCGCGGCAGCTGTATCTGCAGCGCCTGCTCGGCTATCCCGCGCCGGAATACTATCATCTGCCCATACTGACCGGAGCGGACGGAGAAAAGCTCTCCAAGCGCGACCGGGCGCTGGACATGGGGGCGCTGCGCCGGCGGTACTCGCCCGAAGAGCTTACGGGGCGGCTGGCCTTTGCCGCCGGACTTACCGACAGGGAAGAGGCCGTTTCGCCGCGGGAGCTCATACCCCTCTTTTCCTGGGACAGGGTGACGGGACGGGAAACCGTCGAGTGTATCGAATAAAAAAACAGTCAGCGGGGATATTCCCCGCTGACTTTGGTTTTAACTCCGTTCACCGCGCTTCCGCGGGCTCCCGATTCTCCGCCGCGGCCGCGGCAGCGGCGGCCTCTTCCTCCTCCAGCTTGCGGTAAGCCACCTTGCCTACCAGCGTGGTGGGCAGGGAGTCGCGGAATTCTATATCGGAGGGCATGGCGTACTTGGCTATATGCTTCGAGCAATAGCTGAGTATGGCCTTTTTCGTGGCGTCGTTCGCGGGCACCCCGGCGTTGAGCATGACGAAGGCCTTGACCTTATGCATGCGGTAGGGATCCGGCACGCCTATGACGCAGCTCATGTGGACCAGCTCGTTGGCGTCGATGATATTTTCGAGCTGTCCGGGGTAGATATTGTAGCCCGAGGAGATTATCATGCGCTTGCTGCGGCCGCGGAAATAGACGAAGCCGTCGCTGTCCATATAGCCGAGGTCGCCGGTGTATACCCAGGTGAGGCCGTCGGCGTGTTTGCGCAGTGTGCGGGCGGTCTCCTCGGGATGGTTGATATAGCATTTCATGACCGTGGGACCGGCAAGGAGTATCTCGCCCTCTTCGCCGTAGGGCAGCTCCTCGTCGGTATCGGGCTTTACTATCTTATAATACATGTCGGGGAAGGGCAGGCCTATGCTGCCCTCGCGGGACGTGTGCGGGGGAGTGAGGCAGGAGGCGGTCACGCATTCGGTGGTGCCGTAGCCCTCGCGTATCTGCACGGCGGATTTGTGGTCGTAGAGGAATTTGTCGAATTTCTTTTTCAGCTCCACGGAAAGGGAGTCGCCGCCGGAGAAAACGCCCTTGAGACTGCTGAGATCGGCCCCCTCCATGGAGGGCAGACGCAGCAGGGCCTCATACAGCGTGGGGACGCCGGCAATGAAATTGCAGCGGTATTTCACTATCTGCCTGGCGTAGGTCTTGGCGGTGAAACGCGGCACGAGGACGCAGCGCCCGCCCTGGGAAAGCATGGTGTGTATGCATACGCCGAGACCGAAGCCGTGGAACAGCGGCATTGCGGAGAGCATCTTGTCGCCGGGGCGGAACATGGGGTTGGCGGCGACGACCTGCTCGCTGAGAGCGTTGAAATTGAGATTGGTCAGCATTATGCCCTTGGTGGTGCCGGTGGTGCCGCCGGAATAGAGTATGACTGCGTCGTCGTCGGCGGAGCGCTCCACCTTGTAATTCCATGAGCAGGCTCGGCCGAGCTTTATGAAGTCGTTCCAGCGTATCACGGGGGCGGAGTCGGGTATCTTCTGTATCTTGCGGCCCTCGGTGACCATATATCCGGCCCTGACGGGGCGAGACAGCTCATCCTTCACGCTGGCGATGATGACATTCACCACCTTCGTGTTCTGCCTTATCGCCTCGAACTTGCCGTAAAACTGGTCGAGGGTTATCACGGAATAGCTTTCCGACTCATTGAGATAGAATTCTATCTCCTTTTCGGCGCTGAGCGGGTGGATCATGTTGCATATGCCGCCGACGAGGTTGACGGCGTAGAACATGTATATCGCCTGGGGGCAGTTCGGCATGGCGATGGTGATCTTGTCGCCCTCGCGCACTCCGAGGGTCTTGAGGGAGCGGGCGCACAGCTCTATATTCTGCACCATGCGCAGATAGCTGGTGGAGCGGCCCATGAAATCAAAGGCGATATAGTCCGGGTATTTTTCCGCGACTCTCTTGACCATGTCGAACATGGAGCCCCGGAAATATTCCAGATGCGCCGGGACGTCGCCTAAATTGCGTATCCAGGGGGTCTTTACTTCGGTCGTGCTCATCAGTAATCTACCTCCTCCGTGAGCGGACGCTCAAGCAGCTCGGGGTTTTCAAGCAGCTTTTTGAGCAGGCGTACGCTTTTGGAATAGTAATATCCGTCGGCTATGCGCTCGTCCACCGTCAGCCCGAGATCGAGGCTGTCGCGCATTTCGAAGGTCCCGTCGTCGCTGAAAAACGGTCTGAGCTTCCGTTCGCCCACGGCGACGAAAAGGGAATTCGTGCCCCAGTTGGTCAGATGGTGATAGCCCGAGTGCAGCTTTATGGAGCCGAGATTGGTGAGGACTATCGAGGAATAATATGGATCGGACTCTATAAGGGAGGCGGGGACGAGACCGTGCACGTCCAGGCGGCATACTATCCACACAATAAAGCGCGACAGGAAGCGGGGCATGCGGTTGAACATGTCCATGCTCTCGGTGGAGCTGTCCGCCTTGTCGCTGCGGCAGGACGTGATCTGAGCGACTATCTTGTCCTTTACGGTGTCGATGGTGTCGTCGTCGGAAAAATGGATGATGGCGAGAGCTTCGTTCGCGTTGTCGGCGAACTGCTTTTTTACCACGAAGGACGCGGTCAGCTCGTTGCGCTGATATACGTTCTTGTTGGCTATAAAACGGTTCATCTTCGGCCTGAGGGCCACGGTGCGGGCCATGGCGGCCACGATGACGTAGAAAAGCTTGAGCGGGAATTCTCCGCCGTCGGCGTTTTTCTTTTCAAGATAGGCGTTTATCGCCGTGAGGTCGACGCGCTCGGAAATGAAGGCCTCGTTGTCGCAGCGGTTGGGGTAGAGCAGGGGGACTATATAGTGCATCGAGTCCAGATCGCGGAGCAGCTTGCCGTCCTTGCGGTCGCCGAGGCGTTTTTTGTTCTTTCCCAAATCTATCAGTCCCATCATTTTATTATGCGGTTTTTGTCGAACGATATCAGTATATATCTTTTCCCGCGGCTTTTCAAGACGGAGCGCGTATGGTAGAATGACGGTACCTTCTATTTATACTGCGAACGGAGCCGAAAATGAACATGGTAACTTATGCGTCGCTGAGAAAAAACGAAGACGTAAATCTGTACATACGAAAGGCGGACGACGCCCTCAACGCATTGGGCTATACCGAGCACAGCTTCGGTCACGTCGGCCGCGTGGCCAAAACGGCGGGGTATATCCTCGAAACGCTCGGATATCCCGACAGGACGGCGGAGCTGGTCAGGATAGCCGCGTATCTTCACGACATAGGCAATCTCATCAACCGCGTCGAGCATTCGCAGAGCAGCGCGCTTATGGCGTTCAGGCTGCTGTCGGATATGGGCATGCCCCCGGAGGAGGTCGCCGACGTCGTTTCGGCCATAGGCAACCACGACGAGGGGACCGGCACGCCCGTAAATCCGCTCGCGGCCGCGCTGATCCTGGCGGACAAGTCCGACGTTCGCCGCAGCCGCGTGCGCAATAACGACAAAAGCACGTTCGATATCCACGACAGGGTCAATTACTCGGTGAAAAAATCGGAGCTTACGATAAGCGAGGACCGAGGCAGCATACAGCTCAGACTGTCGGTCGATACCCGCTACGGCTCGGTGATGGATTATTTCGAGATATTCATGGAACGCATGATGATGTGCCGCAAGGCGGCGGAGGCGCTGGGAATGAAATTCAAGCTCATGATAAACGAGCAGCAGCTCATCTGACACCGGGCGCCGGGATCAAGCAAAAGCCGAAACGTCGTGATTATGCCCGAGGTCTGATATGAATTTCAATTCTTTTTCTTATTTCCTGTTTCTCCCAGTGATGCTGCTGCTGTATTTTCTGCTGCCGCGGCGCCTGAAAAATCCGGCGCTGCTGGCGGCAAGCTATCTGTTTTACATGGGCTGGGGAAGGGCATACGCGCTTTTGCTGCTTCTGTCCTCCGTGACCACGTGGCTGTGCGGTCTGCTGGTGGAAAAAAGGGCGCTCGGACGCAGAAAATCGTGGATCGCGGCTGCGCTGGCGATAAATTTCGGGATATTGTTCCTGTTCAAGTATTTCAACTTTTTTGCGGATATCTTCACCGGTATTTTCGGTATGGGCGGAGAAAGAAGGCTCGATCTGCTTTTGCCGGTGGGGATATCCTTTTATACCTTTCAGAGCGCAGGCTATATCATCGACGTTTACCGGGGGAGCGTACGGGCGGAAAGAAACTTTTTCGACTATGCGCTTTTTGTGTCCTTTTTTCCGCTGCTCGCAGCCGGGCCCATAGAACGGGCGGGCAGCCTGCTGCCTCAGCTCAGGCAGACGCGGCGCTTCTCCGACGAGGACTTCAAGGCCGGCGTGCTGCGCTTTTTATGGGGACTGATGAAAAAAATGATCCTCGCCGATCAGCTTGCCATAGTCGCGGATACGGCCTTCGACAGCGTCCGTTCCTTCAACGGCGGGCAGCTCGTCGTTGCGGCGGTCTGCTTTTCCTTCCAGATTTATTGCGACTTTTCCGCATACTCGGATATGGCCATAGGCTCCGCGCGCATGCTGGGCGTCAGGCTTACGGAAAACTTCCGCTTCCCCTACGGCTCGCGCTCGATAAAGGAATTCTGGAGACGCTGGCATATTTCGCTGTCGTCCTGGTTCAGGGACTATCTGTATTTCCCGCTGGGCGGGAGCAGAACGGCGAAATGGAGGCACTGTCTGAACGTGCTGACAGTGTTTGCCGTAAGCGGGCTGTGGCATGGCGCGGCCGTGACCTTCGTCCTGTGGGGGCTCATCCACGGGCTTTATCAGGTGGCCGGCATCGTATTGAAGCCTCTGCGCGACAGGCTGTATAAGCTCATCCCGAGGGATAATATCGTTATCAGGGCGCTGTCCGTCTGCGCCGTCTTCGTTTTGACGGCGTCGGCCTGGGTCTTTTTCAGGGCCCGGAGCATCGGCGACGCCGTATATGTGCTCAAAGCCGCCGCGGGCTTTTTCACCCATCCGTTCATCCCGGCGGTCACCATGCTGGGGCAGTCGCGCCTGATGCTGGCAGTGACGGCGTTTTTCCTTGCCCTGCTCTGGGTCATAGATGCGCTGCGGGAAAAGCACGATCTGTCCCGGTGGTTTTGCCGGCACGACCTGTACAGGTACGGCGTATACGTATTTCTTATTTTATCCGTGCTTATCTTCGGATATTACGGGGATGCGTATGACGCCCAGCAGTTTGTTTATTTCCGCTTTTGAGAGGAGGGCGCAAAGTGAAAGGGATATCCAAAGCATGCCGGCGCCTCGTCTCGGGGGCGCTTTGCCTGGCGGTACTGCTCGCGGCCGTGCTGTGCGCGGAGCGCGCCCTCCTGCCGGAGCGCCTCGACTACGGCGCAACGTGGAGCATGTATCTCAAAGAGCCGAAAAACAGCATAGATCTGCTGGTGCTGGGCTCGTCCATCGCCTACTGCGACGTGATACCCGCAAAGATATATGAGGACACCGCTCTGACCGCTTACGTCATGGCGGGGCCCGAGCAGACGATCCCGCAGACGTATTACACCCTGCGCGAGGCGCTGAAAACGCAGAGTCCTTCCGCCGTCCTTCTGGAGATAACGGGAGTGATGTTTGACCGCTATCAGAGCTACAGCAGGATAAACGTAGGATATATGCCCCGCTTTTCGCTGAACCGGCTGGGCGCGACGATTAACGCCGCGGAGAAGGAAGAACGCTTCGGCCTGCTGTTTCCGCTGTTCAATTATCATGACCGCTGGCAGCATACCGATCCCCGGAGCCTGTTCAGGGCGCGGAAGGACGAAAAGCCCGATATTTACGCGGGCGCCACTCTTATGACCCTTTCCCGCAGTCAGCAAAGCCGCGGCGAGCGGGAATATCACGTCTCGGAGGAGGACTATGCCGTAAATATCTCCTATCTGAAAAAAATCGAGGAGCTTTGCGGCAAAAAGGGGATAAAACTCGTCCTGTTCCAGGCGCCCTCATGCGCCTGTATCCCGGAGGAGCGGATGGAGCGCATACGCTCCGTTCTCGACGAGGGCACCGAGCTGAGGGACTTCAACGCCGGGTTTGACGGGATGGGTCTGGATATGGAAACGGATTTTTATGATTTTCTCCACTGCAGCGTATACGGCGCGGTCAAATTCAGCGCCGCGCTGAGCGAGTACGTACGCACCATACCCTCGCTCAGCCCCCGCGGGCATGACCGGGAGCTGTGGGCGCGGCGGGTAAGCGCGCTTGACGCGCTGCTGGAATGAGCAAAGATCGCTTTCCGTGTTTGCTGCTGCCGAAGCCATGACCGCCGTATCGATAACGCAGGGCGAAAGGTTCATACCCTTCGCCCTGTGTGGAATATCTATTCTTTCTGCTCTGCGGGATAGGGCAAAGGGAATTGAACCCTTGCCGGTTTTCACGGGCGCATGAACGCCCATGCTTCGTTGAAAGCCTTGAAAATACGGAAGTATTCCCTGCGGCTTTCGCCTTGCCTGCGCGCCCATTCGCTCCGCGAAAACTGCGCGGCACCTGCAAGCAGGCAATTTTCGAGTGATTTTTGTTCTTTTTGATGCGGCAAGGCTGTCGCCTTGCAAAGAAAAAAGGGCAAAAAGCGCCGAAAAGGGACGCTTTCAGGCGGCAGGAGTTCAACTCCCTTTGCCCTATTTGTCCAGATATTCCAGCTTGTTGAGATATACCGCGAAGCCTATCGCTCCGGCCTTTTTGCCCATTTTGCGGGCAAGGGCGTCGTACTGTCCGCCGGAGAGCACGCTTTCGGGTATGCCCTCCATATAGCCCTGAAATACCATGCCGTCGTAATAGGCCATGTTGTTGACTATCGAGAAATCCAGAAGCACGCCGTCGGCCCTGCCCAGGCGGGCGAGATACTCGTTCACGCTCTCCAGCCGCGCCAGCGCCGGACTGTCCGGGCACATGCCGCGTATGCCCTCGAGCGTGGTCCCGAGGGGGCCGTGAACGGATATGAGCCGCTCGAGAAGCTCCCGCCCCGCGGAGGATATGTTCTCGCTGCGGCAGAAGTCGCGTATCGCGGGGGCGTTCTTTTCGCGCACGAAGCGCAGGGCGTGGCCGTAGCTCTCCGGGCGCAGCTCCGCGGCGGCGAAAACGTCGGTGACGAAGGAGAGGTTGGATATGTTCAGCACGCAGCGGCCGCCCAGGACGTTCAGACTTTCCACGGCCATGAGAACGGTCTGACATATGTCCTCGTCCTTTACCTCGCCTATGCATTCCAGCCCCGCCTGCATTATTTCGCGGAAGCCGCTGTCGCCCCTGCCGGCGCGGTAGACGTTTTCGTTGTAATACACCTTTCTCAGCTGTCCCGGCAGGTCCGACGTATGCCTGATGACGGAGAGGGTGACGTCCGGCTTCAGGGCCATGAGCGTGCCGTCTATATCCGTGAAGCTTATCATCCTGTCGTCGGCGAGAAAGTCCTTGTTGCCGGCGTAAAGATCGTATTCCTCAAAGCGGCCCATGAAAAAGCGCGAGTAGCCGTGCTTTTCAAAAAGCGCTCTGAGGGCAAATGCCGCCTTTTCATCGCGGCGGAGAAGGCTGTCGTCTATTATCATTTTCAATGACCATTCCTTAAATACGGTATTTTATTCGTCCTTTTCCCGCTCCAGAACGAGGGCGTAGCCTCCGCTGCCGTACTGCAGACAGCGGTTCACCCGGCTGATGGTGGCGCTGCTGGCGCCGGACTCCTTTTCCACCTCGCTGTACACCATGCCCCGGTGCAGGGCCCGGGCGGCGTCAAGGCGCTGGGCGATGGAGGACAGCTCCTTGACGGTGCAGATGTCCTCGAAAAAGCGGTAGCACTCGTCCGTGTCGCGCAGCGAAAGCACGGCTCTGAAAAGCCTGTCGAGACTTTCGGAATGCAGATCGGCCATGAGATCACCTCTGAAATTGCTTTTTGATTTCACGCGATATCACGATATCACATTATCGTAATGAAGTCAATAGCTTATTTCAAAAAAAGTGCGCGCGGCGGGGGCGCGGGTAATTGACAACGTAAGGAAAAAAATATAAAGTAAAATAATTCAGAATTATTTTACGAAGATCTTTTCGGAGGTAAACTGTCATGTCGGTCGATCTTAAGGGGCGTTCTTTCCTGACGCTCATGGACTATACTCCCGATGAGATAAGATATCTCATCAGGCTTGCCGCCGAGCTCAAGGCGGAAAAGAAGGCGGGGATAAGGAAAAAGCGGCTCGAGGGAAAAAACATCGTCCTGCTTTTTGAAAAGACCTCCACCCGCACCCGCTGCGCCTTTGAGGTGGCGGCCATGGACGAGGGAGCGGGAGTTACGTATCTGGACTCCAAGTCCTCTCAGATGGGCAAAAAGGAGAGCCTTCCCGACACCGCCCGCGTGCTCGGCCGCTTTTTTGACGGCATAGAGTACCGCGGCTACAGTCAGAGCGTGGTGGAGGAGCTGGCAAAATATTCGGGAGTGCCGGTATTCAACGGCCTTACCGATACCGATCATCCCACTCAGGCGCTGGCGGACGTGCTGACGATGACGGAAAGCATAAGCAAGCCGCTCGAAAAGTGCCGTCTGGTATTCTGCGGCGACACGCGCAACAACATAGCCTACTGTCTCATGTACATCTGCGCCAAGCTCGGCATCCATTACGTCGGCTGCGGTCCGCGGGAGCTGGCGCCGGCCGAGGAGGTCGTGCGGCGCTGCGCCGAGGCGGCAAAGGAGAGCGGAGCCGTCATAGAGCATATAAGCGATCCGTACGAGGCCGTAAAGGGCGCGGACGCGCTGTATACCGATATATGGGCCTCCATGGGCGAGGAAGAGCTGATACCCCGGAGAGTGAAGCTGCTCACGCCCTATCGCGTCACGGCGAAGCTTTTCGAGGCTACCGGAAATCCGGAGTGCATCTTCCTGCACTGCCTGCCCTCGTTCCATGATTTCGAGACGGTCATGGCGGCGGAGCAGATGAAGCTGGGCTACGACATACGCGAGGTGGAAAACGAGGTGTTTTTCTCGCCGCGCTCAAAGGTGTTCGACGAAGCGGAAAACCGCCTGCACACGATAAAGGCCGTGCTCGTAGCCCTGCTCGGGGACGAAAAATGACGGACGGCACGGTCAGGACCTGGGCGGAGATAGACCTGGGGAGCATAGAGCACAATTATCTCGCCCTTAAGGCCGCGCTGCCCGAGGGCTGCATATGTCTGGGCGTAGTCAAGGCCGACGCCTACGGTCACGGCGCGCTGCCGGTGGCCGAAAGGCTGCAGAAGCTCGGCTGCGGGTACCTTGCCGTGGCCACGGCAAAGGAGGCGGAGGAGCTCAGAGAGGGCGGCATAAGCCTGCCCATACTCATCCTCGGCCCCGTTCAGGCTTGTCTCGCGCCGCGCATGGCGCGGCTCGGGGTCACGCTGGCGATAAGCGGCGCCGAGGCGGCCCGGGAGATATCGGGGCTGCTGACGGAGCCGCTGAAGATACATATAAAGCTCGAGACGGGCATGGGCCGCACCGGCTTTGACGCCGGAAAAAAAGACACGCTCGACGAGCTTATGAGCGTGCTCGCGCTGCCGAAGCTCGAGGCCGAAGGGATATTCACGCATTTCGCGGTATCCGACGTATACGGAGATGAATATACCTTCGCGCAGCACGAGCTTTTCACGAAAACGGTCGCGGAGCTTGAAAAGGCGAGCGGGCATAAGTTCCGTCTCGTCCACTGCGCCAACAGCGGCGCGGTGATAAACTATCCCGGGCTGGCTCACGACATGGCCCGCCCCGGGCTCGCCCTTTACGGCATGTATCCCGCCGCGGAAAAGGGCGGGATAGACCTGCGCCCGGCCATGACGCTCAAGACCCGCGTCGCCGCCGTCACCCATCATAAAAAGGGCGATACCATAAGCTACGGCCGCACCTTCACCGCCGACAGGGACATGCGCGTAGCCGTGCTGCCGATAGGCTACGCCGACGGCCTGCACAGGACGCTGTCGAACAAAATGAGCTTTCTCATCTGCGGAAAGAGAGCAAGGCAGCTCGGCCGCATCTGCATGGATATGTGCATGGCGGACGTGACCGACATCCCGGAGTGCGGCGTGGGCTCCGAGGCGGAGGTCTTCGGCCGGGGCATAGCCGTGGAAGAGCTTGCCGAGGCCGCGGGGACGATCAATTACGAAATGGTCTGCGCCGTATCGCGCAGGGTCGAAAGAGTCTATATCGACTCGAAGGGCACCGAAGCGGCGAGGGAGCGGTTGGTATAGCGTTTGTCGGAGCTGACCTCGCGTATCACGCGGAGGTAGTCCGGCAGCCTTACGGGCCGGTCCTCGTCCGGCAGCTCGGTCTCAAGCACGGCTCTGTCGCTCCAGAAGGGATATATGTCTATCTCGAGCAGCAGCCCGTCGTACATCGCGGTCCTGCGCAGCTTTTCTATGACCTTCAGCGAGGGATCGGCCAGCGCGAGCAGCCTGCCGTATTCTTCGGAAGTTATGCTGCGCTCCAGCTCCACGCGCGTTATGTCCGTAATGCGGCGCTTTTCCGTGGCGGTATAGCTCGTCAGGCCGTTTTCCACGCTGCGGCGCACCCGGGAGGACGCGCCCTCGTCCGGGCACAGCAGATAGGTCTGCGTTATGCTGATGCGGCTGAAGCCGAGTGCGTCCAGCAGCCCGGGCTCGGGCATGGCTATGAGGAATTTGCGTTCCGTTTCCAGAGGAAGAGAGCTCATGAGCGGTTCACCTCCACGCGTTTTGAAAAATATATCATTACCCGGAGAGTAATTCAATGGCAAAGGAAATAATAAACGATCTTACCGTGGGCAGCGTTTCGAAAAAGCTGTTCCGCTTCGCCCTGCCCTTCATGCTGTCCACGCTGCTGCAGACGGCGTACGGCCTGGCCGATATGGCGATAGTCGGCAAATGCGTCGGCAAGGAGGGACTCAGCGCGGTAAGCATAGCCAATCAGATAATATGGGTCACCACGGCGCTGAGCATAGGCTTCACCAACGCCGGTCAGGTCATAGTCTCCCAGCTCGTGGGCTCGGGAAAAAGGTCCGAGCTTCAGAAGACCATAGGCACCGTCACCTCCGTAGTACTGGGGATAGCGGTTTTCATCACGGTGCTGGGGCTTGCCCTGTGCGGCCCCGTGCTGAGACTGATGAAAACGCCGGATGAGGCCATGCAGGGGGCGAAAGCGTATCTCACCGTGGTATTTCTGGGATCGATATTCACCTTCGGCTACAACCTCGTTTCCTCGCTTTTCCGCGGCATGGGCGACTCCCGTCATCCTCTGATCTTCGTCGCGATATCCTCGTCGGTCAACCTCGTGCTGGACCTTATCGCCGTTGCCGTGCTGGGCTGGGGCGTGGTCGGAGCCGCGGCGGCGACCGTGACGGGCCAGGCCGTCGCGCTGGTGATATCCATATCGTATCTGTATAAAAACCGCGAGGGCTTCGGCTTTGATTTCAAGCCCTCGAGCCTTCGCGCAGACCGCCGCTGCCTGGGCCAGCTCGTGCGCCTGGGCCTGCCGTTTTCGCTGCAGTTCGCGGCGATAAGCATTTCGATGCTGTTCGTGAACCGCTTTGTCAACACCTACGGCGTGACCGCCTCGGCCACCTTCGGCACCGGAACGCGCATAGAGCAGATACCGTGGATAATGATAAACGGCATCATGATGGCCTCGGCGACGATGATAGGGCAGAATATGGGCGCGGGCAACCGCGAGAGGATGAAAAAGACGGTCAATATCGCCGCGGCGGTCTGCGCGGTGTCGGCTGTGGTGTTCATGGCGCTTTTCCATCTGCTGCCGGGGGAGATCTACTCGCTCTTCACCGACGACGCCGAGGTAATAGAAATGGCGCCGATGTTTATGACGGCCCTGGTGGTATCCCTGCCGGCCACGTGCATGATGTGTCCCTATCAGGCCTTTATAGAGGGCATAGGCAACGCGAGGCTCACCATGATAATCGCGCTGCTCGACGGCTTTGTCAGCCGCATAGCGATAAGCCTCATCCTCGCCGAGCTTCTTCACATGGGCCTGATGGGCTGGTTCCTCGGCTACGGGCTGGCAGCCTACGTGAACACGATCCTTTCGGTGATCTACTATTACAGCGGCATTTGGAAAAAGCGCAGCGCGCTCGTATAGGAGCGCCGCCTGAAGCGAGCCGTTGACGGAGGCATTGCGATGTTCAGCGAAAAAACGGGAGAATTCCTCACGGGGCTGATGTTCAACAATGAACGCGGCTGGTTCGAGGCGCACCGGGAGGAATATGAAAAATACCTCAGACAGCCCTTTAAGGAATGCGCTGTGCGCACGGCGGAGCTTATGCAGGAGCGCTTTCCCGAAAAGCAGCTCAACCTGCATATCGCCCGCATTTACCGCGACGCCCGCAGGCTCCACGGCCGCGGCCCCTACAAGGATCATCTGTGGTTTTCTCTGAAGACCTGGGACGGGCTGCTGCAGGGGCCCATGTTCTGGTTCGAGATAGGCGCGGTCGAATACAGCTACGGCATGGGTTATTATTCGGCCTCGGCGGAGCAGATGACGGCTTACCGCCGCGCCATCGACGCGGATATCCCCGCGGCGGAGCGCATGGCCCGCAGACTGCTGAAGCAGGACGTGTTCCGCCTCGACAGCGAGCCGTACAAGCGGCCCAAGGGCGACAGGGGGAAGCTCCTCGATCCGTGGTACAATACAAAGCGAGTGGGCTTTATCTGCACGCGGGATTTCGGCGGCGAGCTTTTCGGCGACAGCCTGCCCGAGACCCTTGCCGAGGGCTACGAATTTCTCATGCCCTATTACGATTTCCTTTGTAAATTCATGTGAGAATATATGTCAGGAGGAAACATACCATGAAGCGAAAGATCATTTCCGCGGCGCTCGCGGCGCTGATGCTGCTGGCCGTGATACCCGTGACAGCTTTGGCTTATTCCGACGCGGCCAACGGGGACTGGAGCGAAAAAAGCGCCGTGGTGAAAAACACGGCCGAGGCGGAGCTCGTCGTCCGCGTGGGCGACATCGACGCGCTGAACGACTATACCGACGTGGCCGACAGCGGGTACGATCCGTTTTCCGCCGCCAACCAGTATTCCCACTCTTATCCCTGGGAAAAGGACGAGGCGGACCCCATGGGTACGGACCGCATCTACGTGGGCTCCGCGTGGAGCGAACAGGCCACAGACGGCTACAGCTCGAATTACTGCCGGTACAAAAACGGCGATGACGATGAGAATGCCTACGGCGAGGGCGCTTTGGAGATCACGATGAGCTACGACGCTTCGGGCGTGACCGTGAAAAACGCGCTGCTGCAGCTGTGCATAGACGATTTTCAGGCTATAAGCTGGGAGAGCGTTTTCACCGTAAAACTCAACGGCAGGGACGCGCCCTTCATCGCCGAGCTTCTCAACCACGTGGATCAGACCGGCCCCACTGCCTACGTGGTGTCCGCGATCGTTCCCGCCTCCTTCTATGAGGACGTCGCCTCGGGCAGGCTGGTGATCACCGTGGACGAGACCACCGGCTGCGGCGACGGCTTCGCGATAGATTTCGCAAGGCTGCTCGTCAATTACAAAAACGACGTTTTCAAGGGCCGCTTTACCGGCAAGACCGAGCCCGGCGCGACCGTAAGGCTCCTCGGCACCTCCACCACCGTAACGGCCTCCTCGACGGGCGGCTTCGAATTCGAGGCCGTGCCGGGCCTGAACGCCGTCCGCGCTTCCAAGGACGGATATGTCGAGGGCTACGATTTCGGCATAGTCTTCTCGAAAAACGCAGCCGTGGACGAGTATAACGTTTGGGAAGCTTCCGTCGATCTGGACGAGGGAGAGGGCAGCGCCGATATAGACTTCTCGCAGTTCGGCGTTACGGCGGCGTGGGAGACCGCGTCCTCCTGGGCGACGGCCGAGCTGGAGGAGGCCGACGCTCTCGGCCTTATCCCCGACTGCCTCAGGGGCGGAGACCTCACTCAGCCCATCACCCGCGCGGAGTTCGCGGCGGTGAGCGTGAAGGTATACGAGGCGCTTTCCGGCGCGAAGGCGGAGCCCATAGCGGCAAATCCCTTCACGGACACGAGCGACGAAGAGGTATTGAAGGCCTTCAACGTGGGCATTACCAACGGCATGAGCGACACGACCTTTGAGCCGGATACCCTTCTCAACCGCCAGACGGCGGCCACGATGCTGACGAGGGTATACAAAAAGACCGCTCTCGACGGCTGGACGCTGGAGACCGACGGCAGCTACAACGAGCAGTTCAAGGGCATGTTCACGCAGCCGGAGCCCTTTGCCGACGACGCGGACATATCCGGCTGGGCGAAGGACAGCGTATACTTCATGGCGGCCAACGGGATAATCAACGGCGTGGGCGGCAATAAATTCGCTCCCCGCGCGGTGACGAGCGCGGAGGAGGCGGCGGGCTACGCCCGGGCCACCCGCGAGCAGGCGCTGCTGATAGCGGCGAGAATGGTGAAAAATCTCGGATAACGCCGAACGGATCGGGGGCGCCGCGGAAAAGCGGCGCCCCCGTGAATATGTTTTTTCCGGAGAGGACGGAGAGTTATGGCCTTTGAAATACTTCGCGGAAAACCGGCCCGGGCGGCCGCGGACGCCGTAGTCTGCCTGCTCGGGAGCCGCGCCGAAGGCGACGTGCTTTCCGCGGCGGGGCGAAGGCTTCGCCGCGAGATAAGAAAGCGGGAAGCCCCCGCGCCGGGAACGGCCGCGGCGGTCAGGGCGCAGCTGCCGGATACGAAATACCTGGTGATCGCCTCGCCGCCCGCGGAGGAAGAAGCGGGCGGGGAGGGACTCAGACAGGCGTATATCTCCGCGCTTCGGCTCGCGGAAAGCCTGGGCTGCGTTACCGTCGCCCTGCCGCTGTCGGAGGGAGGCCCCGGGCGCGAGGAGGACGTCGCGGCCGCGATATCCGCGTGTACCGTTTTCCTCGCGGAGCACGACGCGGACGTGCGCCTTATAGTCGGAGAGAGCGATCCCGCGCCGGCGGGCGGCCTTTTCGACGAGCTGAAGGCCTATATAGCCGCCAACCTTGCCCCGGAGCATAACGAGGCGCTCGAAGCCGCTGCGAAGCCCATCGAAAAAAAGACGGGGGCGCCCGGAAAGGCGGCGTTACACGGGAAGCTCCGGTCCAAAGCGCCCGCGTCCGGGCTTGCCCGCGAAACGGAGGGAATGGCGTACTGGCTTTCGACGTCGGCCTCGGACAGCCTCGAGGATTTTCTCAAGCTGGAGGAGATCGGCTTTTCGGAATATCTGCTTGAGCTTCTTAAGGAGAAAAACGTAAAGGACTCCGAAATATACCGCCGCGCTCAGGTGAGCCGACAGCTTTTCAACAGGATAGTCAACAACCGCGATTATCGTCCCAACAAAAGCACCGCCATCCAGCTGGCGCTCGCGCTGGAGCTGGATACGGAGCAGACGCAGAAGCTGCTTGAAAAGGCGGGCTATTCCCTTACGCGCAGCAGCAGGGCAGACCTGGTGATACAGTATTTCATCGGCAAGGGGATATTCAGCATACCGGAAATAAACATGGCGCTATTCGACTGCGGCCTGCCCCTGCTCAAAACGGGATCGGGAGCGTAAACAGAGTTGAACTCCCGCCGCCTGAAAATGTAAATCCGCGATTTACCTTTTCCCCTTTCGTTTTTGCTACACTGTGCTCAACAAAAACGAAAGGGGATCTTAAAATGAACAAAGAGCTTACCGAGATAGTATTCATCATCGACAAGAGCGGCTCCATGGCCGGTCTGGAGGCGGACACCGTGGGGGGCTTCAACACCCTGCTCGAAAAGCAGAAGAAGGAGCCGGGACAGGCGCTCATATCCACCGTGCTTTTCGACACCGAATGCAGCGTGCTGTACGACAGAGCGGATCTGAGCAGGATCGAGCCCATGACTGAGGACAGCTACTGCCCCGGCGGCTGCACCGCGCTGCTCGACGCCATCGGCGGCGCGGTAAAGCATATACGGAACGTACACAGATACATAAGGGAAGAGGACGTGCCGGGCAAGACCGTTTTCGTCATAACCACCGACGGTATGGAAAATTCCAGCCGCAAATATACCTATGACGGGGTCCGCGAGGCGGTAAAGCAGGCTCAGGAGCGGGACGGCTGGGAATTCCTTTTCCTCGGCGCCAATATGGACGCGATCGAGGCCGCGCGCAGCTTCGGCATACGCGAGGAGAGAGCCGTACGGTATAACTGCGACGAGGCCGGAACGGCCCTCAATTTCAAGACCGTGAGCAAGGCCCTGGGCAGGATGCGCCGCTGCGGGAGCATTCCCGACAGCTGGAAGGAAGATATCGACAGGGATTACGCGAAAAGAGGCAAATAAGCTTTCCTGCCCGCCGGCGGTACGGGAGCGGAGACGCTTCCGCGAAATCGAACGACGATAAAGCTCCGGGCGCGGCTCACTCAAGCCGCGCCCGGAGCTTTCAATGTTTTCGGAGCTTTATTTCGTCATCAGAGCGACCATGCGCATGATCAGCTCGGCCACCTCGGCGCGGCTCGCGTCGTCGCCGGGTCTGAGAGCGCCGGTATCGTCGCCCTTGAACAGTCCCGCGCCCACGGCCCAGCTCATGGCGTCCCGCGCCCAGGAGGATATTTCGGCGCCGTCGGGATATCCCGTCAGATCGCCTTCGGCGCTTACGTCCATGCCGATATATCCGGCGTAGCGGTACAGCATCGTGGCGATCTGCTCCCGCGTCACATTGTCGTTCGTGCCGAAGCTGTCGGAGCTTATGCCCTTGACGATCCCGTTCTCCGCGGCCCAGGCCACCGCCTCGGCGTACCAGCCGTCCTCCTTAACGTCGGAGAACAGCGCTTCCCCGGCGGTCTCGGGCTCGTTTTCAAGGCGATACAGCACCGTTACCAGCATCGCGCGCGTCATGGGCAGGTCGGGAGAGAACTCGCTGTCGGAGGTGCCCAGGAACAGACCGCGCCCCGAGGCAAAGGAAACCGCGCTGCCGTACCAGCTGCCGTCCGTCACATCGTTGAAGCTCTTCGATGCGCTCACGCTCCTGACCGTCGCTCCGGCGGGAACGAGGGCATACATCTTTCCGTCTTCAACGACGCATTTTTTGATTATTTCCTCGCTGCCGTCCTCCCTGACGATGACGAGCACGTCATTTTCCGCGGCTTCGGGCAGCTCGGCCTTTATGCTGATATCGGCGCTCTTCCCGGCGGAGGTCACATCAAGCGTTACGGTGCCGTCTTCGCCGGTCTTCACGCTTACGGTCGTGTCGCTGTCGGTTTCGGCGAGCGCGCTCACGTCGGCGCCGCTGAGCTTTACCGCGCCCGCGGCGGTGCTGACAGTGACCGCGAGACCGCGCTCCGCCGCGGTCTTAAGCGCGTCGGCGCTCAGCCCGAGACTGACCGTGTCTGCCTCGGCCGTACTTTGAACGTCGAATATCAGGGTATCGGTGTTTTCACCGGTACCGACGGCTTCGGCTATATCCTCGGCCGAGACGCTCGCATGTGCGGCGCCGTCGACCGTTTCCGCCGTCAGCCTGGCCCCCGCGGAATTGTCCGAAGTCTGCGCGGCATCTCCTTCGCCGGAGGAAACGTCCTTTCCGCTGCCGTCGGACTCATCGTCTCCGTCGCCGCCGGTAATACTGATGGTCTTTGCCAAAAGATCGATGGTCATCTCGAAGGTAACAATGCTTCCGTCGGATTTTCTGCGGAGCTTTATTGTCACGGGCTCCCTGTCCATAAACGCCGTCTTGGTCGGCGCGTTGAGCAGGCTTATTGAAAAGCTCTTGCCTGAGGACAGCTCCGCCGTGGCCTCGCCTACGCTTCCGTCGACAACGGTGGGGTAGGTGAGGCGGTCGTAGGTGTCGTCGAGCATCTTCAGGGTAGGCGCGATGTTGTAGTTGTTGGAATTGGGTCCGCCGACCACGCGCATGCGTGCGCTTGAGGAGACGCGGAAGCTCTTTGAGCTGCTGGTCACGGAAACCGTAACAGTCTCGTCGTAATCGCCGACGGTAAGCGTCTTCGCGGCTCTGTCAATTTCAAACTGACGGGGATAGAAGGCGCGCTCTACGGGGTTTTCACCGGCCTCGAAGGAGTTCAGGTAGGTGCTCGATATCGAAACGCAGGGGATATAGCTCTCGCCGGAGGAAACGGGGATGCGGAATTCCCACTTGCCGTCGTCGTTCGTATAGCCGTGTATCCATTTGCTGCGGTTATTGCCGTTTGCCACTGCCTGCGCGTAATTGCCCTTGAACAGCTCGTGGTAGGTGCTGCCGCTGAGGGTGACGATGAGCTCGGTTTTGCCGCTTTTCGTCTCGAGGACGGCGGTCACGACCTTGAACATGCCGGTGTTGTTCGTGACGCTGAGCTCCGTGCTTTCGTCGGTATCCTTATCGGAACCGCCGCCCGAGCCCGTGCCCGAGGACTTCAGCTTCAGTCCCGCGACGGCGGAGCTTACGGCCCGGGCCATGGCGTCAACGCGCGCCTGGTCGGGCGCCTTCAGATCGCGGACGACCGCTCCGACGGCGCTGTTGAGGGCCTGCACGCTGCTGTCGGTATATACGGACAGATCGGCGGGCACGGAGGCGAGCGCCGCGTCAAGCGCGGAATAATCCGCCGGAGTATCGACGTTCGTCACGTCCTGCAGGAGGTTCGCGGCGGGAACGGCGAGGTAATACTGCCCGGAGGTGGTGCCGCCGCCGGACTTTTTGACCGGCGCTACGGGCACCGCCTTGCCGCAGTGATCATTCTTGGGGAGGGTGATATCGAAGCTGCCGTCGGCGTTGAAGGTCACGTCGGCGGTGAGAGCGGCGTCGGTGATGGCGCCGAAGTGGAGAGCGCCGTAAACGGTCGTGTTTTTGGGAACGAAATGGATGACCACGTTATCGCCGTTTATGACGCAGGTCGTGCCCTCCTGGGGCGTGAACATGCCGAAGAGAGAGGTATCGTCCTTGATGAAGTATACCGATGTGCCGCCGTATTCGAAGGGCGTCACGGCGGGCAGCGCGGAGGGATCGTCGGTTATCGCGAGCGAAGAGGCGCTCTCGCTGACGGTGAACGTATACTCGCTCCACTGTCCGCTTTCGGCGTTTCGGAAGCTGACGGTGAAGGGGGAGGCAAGCAGGTTTACGAGAGTCTCGGGCTTGCCGGACTCGGCCACCTGTTTTGTCGGGATGGAGAATACGCCCTCGGCGGGGTCGATAAGCGTGCTTTGAGCGGTGACGTCGGACGAAGAGCCGACGAAGGCCTTGTCAAAGGCGCTGCCGCTCACGGTCAGGTCAAGGACGGCTTTGTAATTGTTGGAGTTGGGGCCGCCGACGACCGAAAGCGCGGCCGAGCTGACGGAAAGAGTCTGAGAGGCGTTCGTCAGCGAAAGGGGAGAGGTATGCTCATAGTCGCCGGTCACGAGGGTCTTCGCCTCGGCGTCCACGACGAACTGACGGGGGAAAAAGGCTCGCAGAAGAGAATTGTTCCCCTGCTCGTACTGGGCGAGGTAAGAGTCGGATACGGCGACGATGGGGACGTAGCTCTCGCCCGGGGCGAGAGGGACGCGGAACTCGAGCTTGCCGGCGGTGTTGGTATACGCGCTTATCCAGTTTTCCCGCGCGTCGCCGTTGGCGGCGGCCTGCTCGTAGGTGCCCTTGAAAAGGTTGTGGTATCCCGTGCCGTTGAGGGCGACGACGAGCACGCTCCCTCCGTCGGCAAGGCTCGCGGTGACGGCCTTGAACATGCCGGTGTTGTTGGTGATGCTCAGCTCCACGGGCTCGCCGTCGGCGGAGGCGAAGACCGCGCAGCCGAAGAGCAGGGTCAGGGCAAGCAGCAGGGACAAAAGCTTTTTGGGTAACTGTTCCATTTATGATTTTTCCTTTCGCTTGATATAAAGGCGGCGAGCGCCGCCGGGCCGTATTCAGTATTCGTCCGGGTCGGCGATAAGGCCGAGCTTTTCGGCTTCCGCGATAAGCTGCGAGACGCGCCTGTTGGTTTCGCCTATGGGTACGCCCGCGCAGACGACTCTGCCGCAGCGCTTCATGGCGTCCAGCGCCCGGCCGTAGGCTTCGTCGCTTATCGGCATGAAGGGCTCCTCGGCGATCACCTCGGCGGCCAGCTTCACCGCCACCTGATAATCAATGTCGTTTTTATACAGGATGCCGGAGCAGAACGGGATGTTCCGCTTCTGCAGGCGGCGAAAAACGGGGATGCCGCTGCCGCAGCCGGATATCACGAATACCTTCGGCTCGCCCGCGGGCGGCGGCAGCTCGACGCTGCCGAAGATTATGTTGTAAGCGCCGTTGTTGATCCTGTACAGCTCGTTGATGATCTCCTCGCGGAATATCTCGTCGGGGGAACCGAAGTGCGAAATAACGTCTCCGCTGACGCACATTATCTTGTCGGAGATCTTCTGAGCGAGGTCTATCTCGTGGAGAGACATGATCACGGTTATGCCGCTTTCCTTGGCCATTGAGCGCAGTATGCTCAGAAGCTCCAGCTTGTGGCGTATGTCAAGGAAGGAGGTCGGCTCGTCGAGCACTATGATGCGGGGCTCCTGGCATATGGCCCGGGCGAGCAGTATGCGCTGGCGCTGGCCGTCGCTTATGGCGGTGAAATCCCTGTCGGCCAGGTCGAGCGCGTGGACGCGCTCCATTGCCGAGCGGACCTTTTCGTGATCCTCGGGCGAAAGCAGGCCGAGGGTGTTGGTATAGGGATAGCGGCCGGTGGATACGACGTCGCGGCAGGTGAGCAGCTCGCCCTTTATGCGCTCGGTCAGCACCACGGCCAGCTTGCGGGACAGCTCCTTGTAGCTCATGGAGCCGACGGAAGCGTCGGCGATGAAGCTGTCGCCCTTTATTGCCGCGAGATGCTTGGTGACGGTCTTGAGGATGGTGGATTTTCCCGAGCCGTTCGGGCCGATAAGCGTGACTATCTCGCCGGCTTTTATGTTTATCTCTATATCGTGTATCAGTACGCTGCCGCCGTAGCCGACGGAAAGCTCGGAGGTGCGGAAATAATAATCGCTCACGGCGTCACCTCATCCCTTCCCGCCGTGACGGCGTATCAGCATGCCTATCACGACCGGCGCGCCGAACAGAGCCGTGACCGTGCTTATCGACAGCTCCACCGGCGAGAAGGCCGTTCGGGCGATATAGTCGCAGAACAGACAGAAAACGCAGCCTCCCAGGAAAGAAGCGGGTATGACTATTATGGGCTTGGCGGTTTTCAGCAGCATCTTGATAAGGTGGGGCACCGCTATGCCCACAAAGGATATCGGCCCGGCGAAGGCCGTGACGCAGCCCGCGAGGAGACTGGACATGAGTATGAGAAGGACGCGGAAGCGCTTTACGTTCACGCCCATGCTCTGCGCGTAGGACTCGCCCATCTGATAAGCGCCTATGGGCTTGGACATGAGGAACACGCCTATGAGGCAGACGAGTATTATTACCGTGAATACGCGCACGTCGCCCCATTTCGTGCCGGAAAAGCTGCCCTGGGACCAGCTGTGGAGATTGACTATGTCGGAGTCCTTCGCAAAGGTGATGAGGAATTCCGTGATCGCCGAGCAGATATAGCTTATCATTATGCCCGCCACCAGCAGCATCGACATCTGCTTGATGCTCCGGGCCGCCAGCAGGACGAAGCCCATGGCTATCAGCGCGCCCGCGAAGGCCGCGAGGACCATCATCCAGCTCGTCACGTAGTTGACGAAGCGCAGCAGGACTATCATCACTATCGCCACGAAGAGCTTCGAGCCCGAGGATATGCCGAGCACGAAGGGGCCGGCGATGGGGTTGCCGAAGAACGTCTGCATCAGAAAGCCCGAGAGGGCGAGCCCTCCGCCGAGGACGGCGGCGGCGATGATGCGCGGCAGGCGCAGCTTCCAGACTATGCCGAACTCCGTCTCGTCGCCGGCGCGCAGGAAGATTATCCTCGCTATGTTGCCGACGGAGATGTGCACGCTGCCGGTGTTGATGTTCCAGACCGTCAGTATCGCGAAGGCGGCGGCCAGCCCTATGAAGACGGCCGTATAGCGGACGCGGGCGAGGCCCTTTTCATGCTTCGGGCTGCTCATGCTCCCGCCCCTTCGAGACGGAACATGTATTCAAGATCGCTCCCGTCCGTCGTGCCGGAGAAGATCCTGTTCATCTCCCGGATGATGGATCCCATCTTGTCCGTCTGCTGGAACATGCTCTCCGTCGTGCACCAGGCGTTGCCCTCCCTGACGGCCCTGAAGTCCGCGAGGACGGGGCTGAGGCTGAGCAGGTCGTCTATGGAGGTGAGCTGCGCGACTATGGAGCAGTTGTAGATGATTATGTCCGCGTCGCAGGCGTCGGCGTAGAACTGCTCCATGCTCATGTTTATGGAGCTGAGCTTTATGTCGTCGTCCGCGCCGAGCCCGTCGAGGGCGTAGATACCGCCCGCGAGGCGTATCATCGCGGGGACGTAGCCGTCGGTCTTGTAGGTGACGACGCTGCCGGAGGTATTGACGTAGAAGAAGGCGACGGTCTTTCCAGTGCCCTCGAAATCGCCGAGCTCGCGGACCTTGTCCGCCTCGGCCTCGAACATGGCCTCGGCCTCGGCCTCCCTGTCGAAGAGCGCGCCGTAGACCTTCATCCACTCGGTCCTGCCGAGGGGATGCTCCTCATAGCTGGAGCGCTCGATTATCGTCGGGATGCCTATCTCTATGAGCTTTTCGCGCACGTCGGGATTGTGCAGTATCATCGTGGACTCTATGGCGAGCCCGCATTTGCCGTTCATCAGCATCTCGTAGTCCGGGGCGTTGTACTTGCCCGCGTATATGACGTCGCCCGTCTCGAGCGCCTTTATCGCGCTCTCGGTATACCATGTGCGCGAGCCCACGAAGTCGAGCGAATCCATCGCGCCTATGGAGTCAATGAGCGCCATGGCGGAGGTCGCCGCCAGATAGACGTGCTCGATGGGCCTCTGCAGCACGACGACGGACTTGTCCAGCCCCGCGGGGACTGTCCCGCCCTCCGGGACGATGAGTATCCTGTCGCTGTCGACCATGTCTATGTATTCGTAGCCGCCCTCGTATTTATAGATGGCGAACTGGTCGGCGTAGGTGAGGGGAACGGTGCTCTCGTAGACGAGGCCCTCTATAACGGGCGCGTCAGGGTCGGACGGCGCGGACGGAGCGGCCGTCGGCTCCGGTCCCTCCGTCGGCGCGGGCGAGGGGGAGTCCGTCGGGGAGGCGGGAGCCTTCGCGCAGGCGGCGAGGGAAAGGGCGAGCGTCAGCGCGAGCAGCGCCGCGAGCAGTCTTTTCAGCTTCATCTCGTCTTCCTCCGCTTACTTTTTCGTTTTAAGGCAGAGCGCGAGCACGACCGCTATCACGACGGCCGCCGCCGCTATAATGCCTATAATTCCGCCTGTGCCGAGGCCGCTGTGCGCTTCGGGCGCGGGCTCCGGAGCGGGAACGGAGGGGGCCTCCGGCGTTCCGGGATGCTCGTACTCGCCCGAAGGGGCGGGAGGCGCGTCCGTCGGGAGATCGGGGGTAAGTATCACGGCGTCAGAGGGCGCGGGAGGCGCGTCGGGCTCGTCCGCGGGCGCGGAGGGCTCGTCGGGCACGGTGGGCTCGATGGGCTGCTCCGGCGTGGGTATCGGAGTCTCGGCGGGCTCGGGCGACGGCTCGGCGGTCGGCT
>JAEEGH010004160.1_pt1 | contig 37350 bp, 37 predicted proteins | sample 9134181 | NCBI WGS metagenome assembly JAEEGH01 (sample SAMN16246544, study PRJNA631951) | gut metagenome | biome: gut microbiome; feature: rumen; material: DP-attached | host: Bos | place: Iran: Karaj | collected 2018-10
CAACGACCGGATTTTGGCCTGTTTTCCGCCATGCTGCGTTGCATTCCCTTGAAATACACAGAGTATTTCTGCGGAAATGCGCCTTGCCTGACGAAAAACAGACGCAAAACCAGATCATCTCCGGTAGTGTGAACACGCTCTAGATGCCCGCTTCCGCTTTGATCTGCTTCAGGGCCTTGGCCAGCTGGTCGGGGCAGGAGGTGGGCTTGGGGCCGCATTGGATGCCGTCCACGATGGCGATCACCTCGTCGATGGGGCGGTTCTCGCTGAGACGGGCCACGCCCTGGGTGTTGCCGGGGCAGCCGCCGATGAATTCCACCTTGCGGATGATGTCGCCCTCCATGTCCACAACGATGCTCCGGGAGCAGACGCCCTTCGTCTTATAAGTATATTGCATGTCGGTCCCTCCTTCGGTCCGGTGAGATTTTTTCCATCATAACATACCCATGCCCGTTCTTGCAAGAGCGGATCGGGCATATATTCCCCCCATAAGGGGGTGGTATGTTGAAACGGCTGATGCGGGACCTGGCGGTGCTGCTGGCGGTGACGCTGCTGGCCCTGGGGCTGGACCGGTTGGGGGCCTTTTCTGCTCTGGCCGCCATGCTGGAGGTGCCGGCGGAGGAAACGCTCTCCCCTGCCCCGCCTCTCTGGCCGGGGGAAAGCGCGGCCTATCTGCCCCCGGCCCCCAGCCCGGAGCCCCGATCGATCGCGGCGGAGCGGGAGGAGGTGGAAGCGGCGGCTGCCCTCTCCGCCGGGGACCTGCGCATCGGCGGCAGCTGGAAGGTGGACGAGCTGACCCTATTGCGGGAGGGCTGGAGCTATGCCGTGCCTGACCGGGGGCCCCAGGTGCTCATTTTCCACACCCACAGCTGCGAGGCCTACACTCCCCAGGGGGAGGACGATTACGAGCCCTCCGGCGACTTCCGCACCCTGGACGGCAGCCGGAGCGTCATCGCCGTGGGGGACTGTCTGGCGGAAGCTCTGGAGGCGCGGGGCTTCACGGTGCTCCACGACCGCAGTCTTTACGACTATCCCGCCTACAACGGGGCCTACGACCGCTCCGGGGCAGCGGTGCGGCAGCTGCTGGAGGACAATCCCACCATCCGGGTGGTCATCGACCTGCATCGGGACGCCCTGGGAGGAAAGCGGACGGAATACCTGCTTCCCGACGGGACGAAAAGCGCGCAGGTCATGCTGCTGCTGACCACCGGGGAAAACGGGCTCTATCACCCCAGCTGGCGGGAAAACCTGAAGCTGGGACTGGAGGTGCAGAACCGGATGGCGCTGGATCATCCGGGCCTGGCAAGGCCCCTCTACCTCTCCCCCGCCCGCTACAACCAGCACCTCTCCCCCGGCGCCCTGCTGGTGGAGGTGGGGACGGAGGCCAACACCCTGGCGGAGGCGAAGCAGGCCGCCATGCTTTTCGCCGACAGTCTGGGCGAAGTTTTGGAGACGCACAAAGAGAAATGAGGCGAGTTGGATATGTCCGCGGAACTGGTTTGCCTGGGCGAGCTGCTCATCGACTTTACCCCCTGCGGTCTCTCGGAGGCGGGGAACCTGCGCTATGAGCGCAATCCCGGCGGCGCGCCGGCCAACGCGGCGGTGGCTGCCGCCCGGCTGGGCCTCTCCGCCGCTTTCATCGGCAAGGTGGGAGACGATCTCCACGGCCGCTTCCTGCGCCGGACCCTGGAAGCGGAGGGGGTGGATACCGCCGGCCTTGTGCTGGACGGGGACACGGCCACCACCCTGGCCTTCGTGGAGCTGACGCCGGACGGGGAGCGGGATTTTGCCTTCGTGCGCCGCGGCTGCGGCGACACCCGCCTGCGGCCGGAGGAGCTGCCGGAGGAGCTCATCCGGAATGCGAAGGTGCTGCACCTGGGTACCCTCTCCCTGACGGACGAGCCCGCCCGCAGCGCGACGCTGCGGGCCCTGGAGATCGCCGAAGAGGCGGGCGTCAGCGTTTCCTGCGACGTAAACTACCGCGCCCCCCTCTGGGAGAGCGAGGAAGCGTTCCGCGCCGCCTGCGGCCTTTTGCTGCCCGGGGTGCGGTTTTTGAAGGTCTCCATGGAGGAAGCGGCGCTGCTGACCGGCTTTTCGGAGCCGGAAAAAGCGGCGGAGGCGATCAAAAGCCGTTGGGGCGTCGAGACCGTCGCAGTGACCATGGGGGCCGCGGGAGCCTGGCTGGAGGGCTTCTGCCCCGCCATGCCCGCACAGGCTGTGGACGCTACCGGGGCCGGGGACTGCTTCTGGGCAGCCTGGCTTTATGCCCGGCTGCGCCGCCGGCCCGACTCGCTGCCCTTCGCCTGCGCCGCCGGCGCTCTCTGCGTGGAAAAGCGGGGCGCTATCCCCGCCATGCCGACCCTGGCGGCGGTGGAAGCGCGGCTGAGAGGGTGAAAAACAGCCTGCGCGGTCAGTCGCGCAGGCTGTTGAGGTAGGTTTCCAATATGAGCGTGGCGGCCACGGCGTCGATGCGTTCCCGGCGCTTTTTCCCCCGTTTTCCCGCCTCCGAGAGGATGCCGTGGGCTTCCACGGTAGTGCGCCGCTCGTCCACGAAGACCACCTCCAGGCCCAGCTCCCGGAGCTCGGAAGCAAAGGCGCGGCTCTTTTCCGCCCGCGGGCCCTCGCTGCCGTCCATATTCCGGGGCAGACCCAGCACGATGCGCTCCACCCCCCGGCTGCGGGCCAGAGCGGCCGCCTCCTCCAGAAGCTTTGCGTGGTTCCAGGAGGGCAGCACCGCCGTCTCCCCCGCCAGGAGTCCCAGACTGTCCGAAATGGCGACGCCGGTGCGGGCGTCCCCGTAATCCAATGCCATGACCTTCATTTCATCACCCGAGCGCATTGTAGCACAGGAGAGCGGCTTTGTCACGTTTTTGTCATGGGAGGCGAACGTATGAAGATTCTGGTGAGCGCCTGTCTGCTGGGGCTCCGCTGCCGGTATGACGGGCAGTCGAAGCCCAACGCCGCGGTGCTGGCCCTGGGAGAAAGGCATCAGCTCATTCCCTGCTGCCCGGAGCAGCTGGGAGGACTGCCCACGCCCCGCAGCCCCTCGGAATGGCGGGGGGATCGGATCGTGAACAGGGAAGGCCGGGACGTGACCGAAGCCTATCGCCGGGGCGGCGGGGAGGCGGTCAGGCTGGCCCGCACCCTGGGCTGCGAGCTGGCGATCCTCAAGGAGCGCAGTCCCGCCTGCGGCAGCCGGGAAATCTATGACGGCAGCTTTTCCGGCGTCCTCATCCCCGGTCAGGGCAGCGCTGCCATTGCCCTCCGGGCAGCGGGCATCCCCGTGATCGGGGAAAGCGAGCTGGACAAGCTCGGATAAGCACGTCCTTTCAGCAAAAAGCGCTTTTGACAACTTCGTCAAAAGCGCTTTTATCTCTGCTGCCGGATCAGGCCGCGTCCCGATCCTCTTCCCGATTGCGGAAGAGCATGGTGATGCACCAGACGCCCGCCAGCCCCACCAGGGTGAAGATCACCCGGCTGAGGGTGGAGGTCTGTCCGCCGCAGAGCCAGGCCACCACGTCGAACTTGAACACGCCGACGCAGCCCCAGTTCAGGGCGCCGATGATGGCCAGCGTCAGCATGATCTTATCCATGACCATGATTTCATCCTCCGATCTTTCGATTCGGCCTCAGTATGCCCGGCTCCGGCGGGGATTATGCGTCTTTTCCTGATTTTTCCGTTTTCTTCCGCAGGGCGAGGAAGGCTTCGTCCTCCCCGAAGAAGGCTTCGTATTTCTTCAGGAGCAGCGCCGCGGGAAATGCGGAAATCCATTCCTCCTCCACTTCATGCAGAGAGGAGAAGAACAGAGGATTCCGCTCTGACAGCAAATGCCTCCCACTTCCGGCATTTTTGCTCTGTTCTGCGAAATCCACAAAACGGCTCAGAGCTTCCAGGCAGCCTTTCCGATCCTCCCTGGCCATACAGAGGGAAGCGCGTTTCTCCGCCGCCCACAGCTTCCGCGCGGAAAAGAAATCCTCACAGCCCGCGTCGAAGAGGGTCAGCAGCCTCTCTCCGGCATCGGCAAAGGCCAGGGCTTTGTCCGGCGCTTCCCCGGCGGCACAGGCGTCACTCAGAGCGCTCAGCAGAAAATATGCGGACTGCCACAGGTCCAGAAGTTCCCGCTCCCCGAATCGTTCCAGCGCGGCATGATCCCCCCGCCGCAGCAGCACATCCGCCTTGCCCACCAGGCGCAGGCCGTAGGCTTCGACGCTGAGCCTGTCCAAGCAGGCCAGCGCGGTCTCGAAATCCCCGCTCTCCCTATAGGCCCGGCTCATGAGGTCCAGGGCGCTGTCCACCAGAGCCCGGTCCCCGCAGCTGCGCTCCACCTCCCGGCAGAGGGCCATACACTTTTCCCTCGCTTCCTCCTTCTCCACGCCGCCCAGGCCCGTCCGCCATGCGGAAAGCCAGGACGTGGCCAGGGCGATCTTCAGCTGGGGACTGTTGGGAAATCTCTCCAGCCCCGATTTCAGCATGGCGATGTTTTCCTTCAGGGTCTCGCACCTGTCAGCCTTGTCCACAAGGGTCCTGACCTCCTCCCCGTCGGAGAGGCGGAAGCCGTAGAGCCGGTCGATGGACACGCCGAACAGCTCCGCCAAAAGGGGGAACTGCCCCACGTCCGGGGCGCACACGTCGTTTTCCCACTTGGATACACTCTGGCCGGAGACGCCCAGCTTTTCCGCCAGCTGCTGCTGGGTCAGGCCCTTAGCCCGCCGCAGCTCGCTGATATTGGTTCCGATGCTCATATGTTTTTCTCCTGATCAGTGGAAACAAAGCTCTGTCCCACGGTGAGTTACAGTAAATCCAGAGTGTAGAGGTCGATGTTCAAAACGGGTAAAAACCCGCAGGCTGCGGCGAGCTTCGCGGCAGCTTCGTTCTCTCCATCATATTCATACGCCACTGTTTGACCGGGATACAGCCCCAATACATGGTTCATCAGCGCTTTGCCGTAGCCCTTTCCCCGGTGATCCGGCCTTGTGAACGGATTGATCAGCATGGTGCGCTGAAAGTTGATCGTAGCGTAGTTCGTCGTTGACACCTGGATAGCAGCAAGCAGACGCCCCTCCGACAGGAACCCGAAAACAGCACATTTCAGTTCCTCGGTGTCCGCCGCCCGCAGGATGGTCTCATAGGCGGAGCTGTATATGTCCCGCTGATACTGCGTAGTGTCAGGATGATCGAACAAACCCTCCAGCAGGGGCAAGTGCCGCTCCTCAAGCCGGACGATCCGCGGATCGTCCGCAGTTACATGGCCGCCTTCTCGCTGAAAGATCGTGCATCTTTCAGCAGTTTCCCGACGGACCTTCTCCTGAGGCAGACCGAAGATAGAAACGCCGTCCAGCATCAGGACCCGCGCCAGGACCTCTGAACCAGCCATTTCCCGCACGAGAGAAGCGTCCAGCGGTTCTGCGCTGGCCCACGAAAACCACGCGCCCATTCCTTCCACCCGACCGGCCATTTCCCGAAACAGCGTCGAATGGGGACCGACATCCATTCTCCGGCAAAGCTCTACATGCAGCCTCTTTGACAGTTCCGCATTGCGGAATAAATTGCAAAAGGCTAAGTAAATATCTTCCTGACTGTACTTCAATTCTCTTCCTCCCATATTTCGTTGCTCCTATGATATCGTGTCTCTATCAGGAAAAGAATATATCATCTTTCGCCTTGATCATCCGTTTCCTCAACCGTAGGTTGGACAAACAATTCCCCGGAGACGTTTTCATCTCCGGGGAACTGCAGCTTTCTGTTATCTGCCGATGTTCATCCCGGCCTGCCAGCCGGTGCGCGTGGCGTTCATGATGTTCTTCACGCCGGTGCAGTCCCCCGCGAAGGCGAAGCCGGGGGCGGCGGCACTCAGGGCCGCGGCTTCCTCGAAATTGGGCTTGCGGCCCGTGGCATAGACCACCGTGTCCGCCGGGAAGAAGCAGCCGTCCTCCGTGCTGACCCCATCGGGGTCGATGCGCTTGGCGGCGGTGCGGAAGTGCACGGGGATGCGCCGCTTTTCCAGCTCCATGCGCACGATGGACCCGTGCATGAAGGCCCCGTCCATGCGCATCGAGGGGGCCAGCTCCAGCACCACGGGCTCCTTCCCCAGGCTGCGGAGATAGATCGCCAGCTCCGTACCCACCAGGCCGGCGCCCAGGATCACCACCTTCTGCCCGCATTTATCCGGGCTGCGGTAGGCTTCCTCCGCGGGCAGCACATTCTTCCCATCGATGCCGGGGATGGGAGGAACAGCGGCTTCACTCCCCAGGGCGGCGATCACCGCGTCATACTTTCCCTTTTCGATGAATTCCGGGGTGACCTCCGTGTTCAGCTTCACCCGGACGCCCTCCTTCAGCAGGTTTTCCTCCTGCAGGGCCAGGTAGGCGGCCAGATTGGCCTTGAAGGGCACCGCCTCCTCGCAGGCGATGGCGCCGCCAAGGCGGTCGGATTTCTCGCAGAGGGTCACATCGTGGCCCTGCTTTGCGGCGGTGATGGCCGCTTCCATGCCCGCGATACCGCCCCCGGCAACCAGCACCTTCTTCATGGTCCCGGCTGCCGGCTTTTCCGCCTCCAGCTCCCGCCCGGTCTCCGGGTTCAGGGCGCAGAGGATGCGCCCTGAGGGGAAAAGGTTACTGAAGCAGCTGAGGCAGCGGACACAGTGGCGGATCTCGTCCTCCCGGCCGCTGCGGGCCTTGTTGGGCAGATCCGGGTCGCAGATGAGGCCGCGGGCGATGGCGACGATATCCGCCTGGCCGGAGGCGATGACCTCCTCCATGTATTCCGGGGTGGACATGCCGCCCACGCAGGCCACCAGGGATTGCTTGATATGCTTTTTGATCTCCGCGGCGAAGCGGACGTTTTTGCCCTCCTGCTCGAACATGTTGGGATAGGATTTGAAAAAGCCGGGGCCGATGCCGGAGCCGTGGACGCCCACGGAGACATGGATGATGTCCGCGTGCCCGTCCAGCGCCTTGGCATACTGGATGCCCTCGTCGATGCCGTAGCCGTCCTCGAATTCCGTGCCGGAGATGCGGAACTCGACGGGGAAATCCCTGCCGCAGCGCTCATGGATGGCGTCGCAGACGGCCACGGCAAAGCGGGTGCGGTTTTCGAGGCTGCCGCCCCAGCGGTCCGTGCGCTGATTCGTCCACTCTGCGAAGAACTGCTCCGGCAGCCAGCCGTGGCCGCCGTGGACGGTGACCATGCCGCAGCCCGCCATTTTGCAGTTGGCGGCGGCGGCAGCGTACTTCTGGATCGTTGCCAGGATCTGCTCCTCCGTCATGGCGTGGCAGGGCTTCCCGTGGTCCTCCCCGTCGGAGGGGCCCAGGGCGGCGACGCCGTAGCGCCCGTGGTGCTGCAGCTCCGGGCTGCAGACCGCGCCGGCGGCGGTGATGGCGCTGGCCAGCCGCCACAGCCCGGCGACGGTGCCGAAGCTCGAAAGGTCCACGCAGAGGCCGGTGCTTTTGCCGCCGCCCTTGGGGTCGATCTCGCATTCCCCGATGGCCACGGCGGCCGCTCCGCCCTGGGCCTTGCGGGCGTAGTAGGCCACGGCGGCATCGGAGAAGGCCCCGTCGAAGCTGTAGTCGCTGAGGCCGGTGGCGGAGGCGAAGATGCGGTTGCGCAGAACGGTGCTGCCCAGCTTCAGAGGTTCAAAAAGGTGGGGATATTTCATCGTATTCTCCTTATCGGCATGCCCCTGCCTCCCGGCAGGGGCATGCGGTTATTTTACTTGGTGGTGACGAACCAGTCGGTCTCGAAGTTTTCCGTCCAGGGCTTGGCCCCCTCGTAGAGGCTGCTGCCGGCGATGACCCGGAGGATGCGGCTGGCGCAGAGGCGCAGGCTCTCGATGCGGAGGGGATGGTCCGTCTTTCCCGCAACGGAAGCCACGATGTCCGCCACGTCGTTTTCATTGCCGGGCTCGATCAGGTCGTTGCCCGCGGCGATGCAGAGGGCGGGAACGCTGTCCTCCCCTGCCTTGGGCATCAGGTTGCCGCCGCCGGTGGTGCCCCAGTCGGTCATCACCAGGCCGCCGAAGCCCCATTCGTTGCGCAGGGCATAGGTGAGGGTATCCCGGTTCATGGCGGCGTGGACGCCGTTGATGAAGTTGTAGGAGGTCATGATAAACATGGGCTGGGCGGAACGGACGCAGATCTCGAAGCCCCGGAGATAGATTTCCCGCAGGGCCTGCTCGGAGACGATGCTGTCGGAATAATTGCGGTTGTCCTCCTGATTGTTGCAGGCAAAGTGCTTGGGAGTGGTGCCCACGCCCGGCGTCTCCTGCACGCCCAGGGTATCCGCAGCGGCCATCATGCCGCTGAGCAGCGGGTCCTCGGAATAGTATTCGAAATTGCGCCCGCAGAGGGGGTTGCGGTGGATGTTCATGCCGGGGGCCAGCCAGCTGTGCACCCCATACTCCGCCATTTCCTTTCCCACGATGCGCCCCAGGCTCCGGGCCAAAGACACATCCCAGCTCTGGGCGATCATGGTGGCGATGGGGATGGCGGTGCAGAACTGGTAGTAATCCAGCGCGTCCGCCGGGACCTCCTCCGCCTCCTCCTTCCCGCCGAACATGGCGAAGAAGCCGCCGGAGGAAAGGATTCTTCCCTCCTTGTCGGTCCGGAAATGCTTCGTCAGGCGCAGGCCCGCCGGACCGTCCGCCAGCACCAGGCTGCCGATGCCCCGCTTTTCCCAAAGGCTGTCGACGGTCTGTCCCGCTGCGCCGGGCACGGCGTCCCCCGCCGCGCCGATGGTGCTCTGGTCCCCGAAGCGGCCCACGCAGAGAGAAGCCAGTTCCTCCACGCTGAGCTGGGCGGCCAGTTCCTCCACCGTATGCTTCCCGGAAAGAACGTCCTGCATGGTGACGAAGTCCGCCGGTGCGGGGGTATCGAAGGTATCCTCATCCGTGTACACATGGGTCTGGGTCTCGACAGAGTCGCAGTCCAGCTTCAGCACGGGGACGCTGTCGGGTTTCGGCCACTTGTCCGCATCCCCCGCTCTGGCGATAACGCCGCCCAGCTTCGTGGGCTTGCGCAGGTTCCGCAGCTGCTCCAGGACCACGGTCTTTTCCACCTCCACGGCGGCGCAGGTCTCATAGTCCCGGGAATTGCGTCCCACCTCGATATGGTATTTCCCCGGCAGCAGCACCCAGGCGGCCAGGGCTTCGGAATAGGAAGCCATGTTCTTCAGGGGAAAGGAGATGTCGATGACCTGGCTCTCTCCCGGCTCCAGCAGCCGCGTCTTGGCGAAGGCCGCCAGCTGATGGCGGGCCGTGGGTACCTTTCCCAGGGGCGGCGCGGCATAGACCTGGACGACCTCCCGCCCGGGACGGGAGCCGGTGTTCGTTACCTTCACCTTGCCGCTGACGCCGTAGGCGTCCGCCTCGTCGAAGCGCTTCTCCATGGAAAAGGTCGTATAACCCAGGCCGTAGCCGAAGGGGTAGTTCACCTCGCAGCCCTGCCCGTCGAACCAGCGGTAGCCCACGAAGATGCCCTCCCCGTAGGGCTCCTCGGCGGTGATGCCGTCGTTTTTCCCGAAGGTGCCGGAGGAGGGGTAATCCTTGTACTGCCTGGCCCAGGTGTCCGTCAGCCTGCCGGAGGGGGGCGTGATGCCCAGGAGGCAGTCGGCCACGGCGTCGCCGGTGACGGCTCCCGCCTGGCTGATGAGCAGCAGGGCTCCCAGGTTCTTCATGGTCTTGAAATAGCCCGCGTCGATGACGCCGCCCACGTTCAGCAGCACCACCAGCTTGGGATAGTGTTCCGCCAGGATCGCCAGGTCCGTCTTCTCTCTGTCGGAGAGCTCATAGTCCCCCGGGCCGGGGTCCCGGTCCTTCCCCTCGCCGGAATTGCGGGAGATCACGTAGATCGCCAGCTCCGCCTTTGCTTCCTCCGGGTGGATGAAGGGCCCCTCCGGTTCCTTGAAGGGGGTAGCGAAATAGACCATGATGGGGTTCTCCCCCGCGTCGATGCGCTCCTTCATCTTCGCCGTGTGGGCCGCCTGCGCTTCCTCCCACCGCTTGTCGTATTCGTCCAGCCAGGCTTCGGTGACGATCTCGAAGCCTGCGTTTTTGAGGCCCTGCTCCACGTTCACCACGCTGCGGGAATTCACGTCCCCGGAGCCGGTGCCGCCCTTGACGGTGCGCCGCGCCCCTGCGCCGAAAAGGGCCGCGGGACAGGGCGACGCCAGGGGCAGGACGCCGTTATTCTCCAGCAGCACCATGCACTGGGGGGCCAGGGAGCGCACCAGGGCCAGGTGCTCCTTTTCGCGGGAAGTGACCGCGTCCGTCCGGGCGGCCTTGTAATTCGCCATCAATTTCCACTCCTTTCAGAAAAAAGAGGCGGACTGACGCCCGCCCCTTTGAGGGTTTACTTCTTGATCATTTTCGCCTTGTCCGTGACGCCCTTATTGCGCCAGTTGCCCCAGATGTAGTAGGGGACGGTGACGAGCAGGCCCGCCACCATGCCGAAGGCAAAGGTCATGAACAGGCCGAAATAGTGTCCGTTGCCAACGCCGGCCTTCTCCGCCAGCTCCCGCGTGGCGTAAAGCCCCTGCTCCACGGCGGCCTGGCAGTCCCGGTTCAGGGGGACGATGGCCAGGAGATAGCCCAGGGGAAGACGGATGGCGGTGTTGATGATGCCCATGAGGGCGGAGGCGGCGGAGGCTCCGGCGCCGCGCAGCGCGCCGCCCAGCACGTTCTGCACCGCCATGAACACATAGAAGAAGCAGAGGAACCTGAGGCCCCGCACGCCCATCTCCAGGGCCTGCTCGTTGACGTTGAAGGCGGCCATGAGGTATTTGCCGCAGAAATAGAGGATGAAGCCCAGGAGGATGGAGAAGCCGATGGACATGAACACGGTGGAGCGGATGCCGTCGTTGGTGCGCTTCACGTCCCCCGCGCCGATGTTCTGGCCCACATAGGTGGTGATGGCCGCCTGGAGGCCCATCATGGGCATCATGGCGAAGCCGTCCACCTTCATGATGATGGCGTTGGCGGCGATGTAGTTGGTGCCGAAGCGGTTGGCAAAGCCCTGGGTAACCAGCATGCCGGAGGCAAAGGCGGCGTTCTGGATGGCGGCGGGCAGACCCAGCCGGACGATGAGGGCGGACATGTGCTTATCCGGCTTGAGGTTGCGGAAGTTGATCTTCGCGCCGTATTCGCCCTTGCTCTGCCACCAGAGGAGCAGGAGGCCGGAGGCGAAGTGGGAAATGATGGTGGCCCAGGCAACGCCGGCCACATCCCAGTGGAAAATGATGACGAAGATCGCATCCAGGATGATATTCATGATGGCGGCGATGATGAGGGCGTACATGGGCTTCTTGGCGTCCCCCAGGCCGCGGATCAGGCCGTTCATGCCGTTGTAGACGATGTTGCCGCAGGTGCCGATGAAGACGATGCGGAGATAGGTGGCGCTCATATCCAGGATCTCATCCGGCGTGCCCAGCAGCTCCAGCAGGGGCTTGGTGAAAAGGAGCCCCAGGATGGTGATGACGATGCCGGTGAGCATGCTCAGTGTGAAGGTGGTGGTCATGGCCTTTTCCAGGTTCTCATGATCCTTTGCGCCCTTGTACTGGGAAACGATGATGTTCGCGCCCATGCTCACGCCCATGAACAGGGAGCTGAAAAACATCATGACGGGGAAGCTGGCGTTGACGGCGGCGAGGCAGGCCGTGCCGTTTTGGGCGAAGTTGCCCACGATCAGGCTGTCCACCACGTTGTAAAGCTGCTGGAACAGGTTGCCCGCAATGGTGGGCAGGGCGAACAGCAGAATCTTTTTGGTAATGGGGCCCTGGGTCAGGTCGTGGTTTTCCTGGGCCCGCAGCAGTTTTTCTTCTTTTGTCATCGAATCACGCTTTCATGGAGGGAGATATTGTCATGTACCTTAAAACTCATTAATTATAATGGGATATGTCGCTTGCGTCAAGTTCTTTTTTGCGTAATATTTCCCCTCTCCCAGAACCGGTCGCATCGCCGGAACAGCAGCGGGTAGAGGCCCATGACGGCAAAGGCGCAGAGAGCGTAGCGCCCTGCGCGGACCAGATGGGCGAGGAAGCTGCCGCCATCCAGAAATTCCTGCCGGAAGGGCAGCTTCAGGGCCGCGTTCAGCGCCAGAAACAGGCCGACGCCCGCAAGGATGCGCACGAAGCCCCGCAGCGGGCGGCGGGTCACGGCAAAGTTCACAAAGCGTTCCTCAAACAGAATGGCGGCAAAGAGGCCCAGCATCAGCCCGTAGCCGGAATAAAAATCCGTGCTGCGGCAAATGAGCCAGCCCGGAAGACCCAGGGCCGCCAGGCAGAGATACAGCAGCCGGCGGCGCTTCACGCGCTTCCAGGCCGCCCCCATGGCGAAAACGGCCAGCGCCCCCAGGGCCCAGCCCGCCAGCACGTCCGTGGGATAGTGGACCCCCAGGCAGACCCGGCTGAAGCCCACCAGCAGGGGCAGGAGCACCGCCAGGACCTTCCGCCAGCGCCGGGGACGGAAAACCGCAAGAGAGCCGTAGGCCGTGGCGGCAGTGGAGCTGTGGCCGCTGGGGAAGGAATAGCCCTGGGCCGTCAGATCGTAAATATCCGCCTTTGCCTCCGGCGGCCGCAGGCAGCGCAGCTGGGGATGGTCGCAGTAAGGCCGGCGGCGGAGCACCAGATTCTTGACCGCGGAATTGCACACGATGACGGCGCACAGATTGACCGCCAGAAATTTCCCGTATTCCTTGTCATAACACCAATAGAGAAAAGCCACGACGGCCACCACCAGCGCCTGCTCCCCCAGCATGGAAAGGAAGCCGGCGGCAGCGACGGCGCCGGGGCCCATGTGGGCCTGGAGCCACGACAGGAGGGCGACCTCCCAGGGAAAGGAGAAGCTCAGCTCCACGCTTCACCCCTCCTTCGCGCCGCCGCGGAACAGGCGGAAAGCGGCCAGCACGGCGACAGCGCCCAGCACGGCGCCGGCTGCCAGGTCCAGGATGGCGTGCTGCTTGACGAAGACGGTGCTGGCAGCCACCAGCAGGCTCAGGACGCCGGCAGCCGCGGGGACCCATCGGCGGCGGATGCCGGGGCTGGATCGCAGACAGGCGACCACCGGCACGACGCAGGCCACATGGAGGGAGGGCAGCACATTGGTGTTGGTGTCGATGCGGTACAGCCCGCCCAGCATCCACTCAAAGAGATCGCGGGGCCTGGACAGGTCCGGCCGCAGGTCCTGCCCGTTGGGCCAGAGCAGATAGACGACCGCGGCCAGGGTCATGCACACGGCCAGGGCGAACATATAGCGCCGGAAGTTCAGAGCGTCCTTCAGGAGCAGCCACAGGCCGGAGAAAAACAGCAGCGGGAACCAGAGCACATAAAACACCACCGCCGGGGCGAAAAAGGGGATCGCATCGTCAAAGGGGATGGCGGTGGAAGCGTAGCCCTCCACCACCAGCTTTTCCGGCAGGATATAGACCGCGATGAGATAGAACAGCACCAGGGCCCACCAGCAATGGGGATTGTCCCTGATCCATCGGACGACCGTGCGGATCATAAGGCATCCCCCCGCTCCGGCATTTCCAGGAGCGCGTCATAGGTCTCGAAATCCACCCTTCCCTCCTGCAGGGCCACCGCCGCGGCGGTCTCCAGGTCCGTCAGCCAGTGGAGGCGCACATCCGCCTTGTCCAGCCTGCGCCGGGCGGAGGGAAAGCCGAAATTGAACAGGGCGGCTGCGGCGATGCTGACGCCACTGGCCCGGAGGGGAGCCGCCAGGGCATGGAGGTCAGCCCCGTCCGTCACCGCGTCCGTCACCGCCAGGACCCGGGACGGCACTTCCGCCGGGTTCAGGGGAAGGCCCAGCCGCGCGGCCAGCAGCGCGGCCCAGGGACCGCCCAGGAGCGCCTGGGCGGAAGCATAGTGGTCCCGCGCCATGGCTTCCAGCGCGTCCAGCAGGGCCTCGCGGGTCCTCTCCTCCGCCAGGACGGCCGATGCATCCCAGCGGAGAGGCTCCTCCCCTTCCGTCAGGCGCAGGGCCCCGGAATCCCACAGGAGCCTTGCCAGTTCTTCCTTCTCCGTCATGACCTTCTCCTTCTGCCGATGTATTGTTTTTTGATTCTATCAAAACCGGCGGCGAAAAACAAGGCGGCCGCTGACGAAAACAAGCTTTACAGCCGCTGACGAAAACAAACTTTACGCAAATTAACGGATTATTCACAGGCGGTTCAAGCATTGTTCAAGAGGGAGTGCTAATTTGAAAGCGCAAACAGGAAAACGACAGGAAAGAAGGCTCCATCCATGAAAAAGACCATCTGGACCGTGACCGCCATCTGCCTGGCCGCCGTGCTGCTTTGTTCCGCGGCCTGCTTCGGCACCGTGTCCTACATCCATAAACAGAACGCCCCAGCTGCGGCGGAACCCGGCCTCAGCGCCGCCCTTCCCCGGACGGACGCCGGCACGCTCACCCTCTCCACCCTGGGTACCGCCCCCGCGGGCGGCAGCCTCAGCGCAACGGAAATCTATGAGCTGGCCTGCAAACAGGTGGTGGGCATCTCCACCACCGTCACGGGCTACAACCTCTTCGGCCAGCTGACAAACAACGCCGTCAGCGGCACCGGCTTCATCCTCAGCGAGGATGGCTACATCCTCACCAACAACCACGTGGTGCAGGGCGCGGAGGACGTGACCGTGAAGCTCTATGACGGCAGCGAATACACCGCGACGATCGTTGGCACGGAGGGCCGGGACAGCGACGTGGCCGTGCTGAAGATCGACGCCCGCGGCCTCACCCCCGTGACCCTGGGCAGCAGCGACGACATGAAGGTGGGGGAGGCGATCTACGTCGTGGGCAACCCCCTGGGCGAGCTCACCTACACCATGACCTCCGGCATCGTCTCCGCCCTGGACCGGGAGATCGCCACGGACCGCAACACCAACATCAACATGTTCCAGCTGGACGCGGCGGTGAACGCCGGCAACTCCGGCGGCCCCGTCTATGACAGCTACGGCCGTGTGCTGGGCATCGTCACCGCCAAATACAAATCCACCGGCATCGAGGGCCTTGGCTTCGCCATCCCCATCAACGACGCCGCGGCCATCGCCCGGGAGCTGATCGATCACGGCTACGTCACCGGCAAAGCTTATCTGGGCATCATCGTGACCACCATGAGCGAGGCCGACGCCCAGCGCTACAATTACAAGGCCGGCGTCTACGTCACCGAGGTCACGGAGGGCTCCTGCGCCGAGAAGGCGGGCCTCAAGAAGGGCGACGTGATCCTCGCCCTGGACGGCAAGGAAGTGGCGACCTTCGCGGAGCTGACCTCCGCCAAGAAAGCCTACAAGGCCGGGGACAGCTGCGACCTCACCGTCTGGCGCAGCGGCGAGACCCTGACTCTCACGGTGACCTTCGACGAGGAGCCCGCGCAGCTGCCGGAGGTCCCCGAGGCGCAGGAGACCCAGCCCCGGCAGGAGTGGCAGTTCCCCTTCGGCGGCAATGACGGCGGCTCCGGCAGCTGGTGGGACAGCTACTTCGGCGATTTCTTCGGCGGCTATGACGACGGCGAGGAAGAAGACGACGCCGGCGCCGGCGGCGGTTACCGCCACTTCGGCGGCTGAATTCCGACACATCTCTACTCCTTTTCATATTCCATACTACCCCCTTTCACCCCCTTTCAGCAGCAGCGGAGGCCCGGAGCGATCGTTCCGGGCCTCCGCATTTTCCTGTGCCTTGCGGCGGGGCGGCGGACGGGTGTATAATATATAATATCAAATGAACGAACGGGAGGGCTGGACATGCCGCTGATCCTTATCCGGGGGGACATCACCGCCATGGAGGCGGACGCCGTCGTCAATGCCGCCAACGAAAGCCTGCTGGGGGGCGGCGGGGTGGACGGAGCCATTCACGCCGCCGCAGGGCCGGAGCTGCTGGCGGAATGCCGGAAGCTGGGGGGCTGCCGCCCCGGGGAAGCCAGGCTCACCGGGGCTTATCGCCTGCGGGCGAAATACATCATCCACACCGTAGGGCCGCGCTGGCGGGGCGGCGGGCAGGGCGAGGAGGAGACCCTCCGCGCCTGCTACCGCAGCAGCCTGGCCCTGGCAAAGGAAAAGGGCTGCGAGACCGTGGCCTTCCCCCTGATCTCCGCGGGCATCTTCGGCTATCCCCGCGGAGAAGCCCTGGCCGTGGCGGAGGAGGAGATCCGCCGCTTTCTGGAAAGCGCGGAGATGACGGTCTATATCGTCATCTACGGGAGAGACGTCCTGGGCAGGGAGCGCTACCCCGAGCTCCGCGCCCTGCTGCAGCCGCCTCCGCCCGCGGCAGATGCGGTGCAAATGGGCGCGGCGGCCTCCCTTTCCGCCGCTCCGGAGAAGAAGGAAAAGCGGAGGCTGGGTTTTCTCCGGGAGAAGCGCGCGCCGAAGCCGGGCGAGAACGCCGCCTTTTCCGCCGCATTGCCCGCCGCCCCGGCAGCGGAGGAGCGGGAAGCGGTCTCAGAGGCCGACGCCCCCGCGGACCTGCGGGAAGCCCTCTCCGCCCTGGACGAGAGCTTCAGCCAGATGCTGCTGCGCAAGATCACGGAAAAGGGCATGACGGACGCGGCGTGCTATAAAAAGGCGAACATCGACCGGAAGCTGTTCAGCAAGATCCGCTCCGACGAGCGCTACCGGCCCAGCAAGCCCACGGTGCTGGCCTTCGCCGTGGCCCTGGAGCTGGGGCTGGGGGAGACGCGGGAAATGCTGATGAAGGCGGGCTTCGCCCTCTCCCGCTCCAGCGAATTCGATGTGATCGTGGAATACTACATCCGCCGCGGGCAGTACGACGTCGACCGCATCAACGAAGCGCTGTTCGCCTTCGACCAGACGCTGTTGGGGAGTATGTAAGATCGTGAAAATGTCGCTTTGAAAGCGACCACAGCGCCGGAAAACCGGTGTATCCTGTCCTCAGAAATCACCACTGAGGAGGGCTTACACAATGAAAAAGGACTGCACCGAACTGGTCTTCATCCTGGACCGCAGCGGCTCCATGGCGGGGCTGGAGAGCGACACCATCGGCGGCTTCAACGCCATGATCGGGAAACAGAAGAAGAAGGACGGGGAATGCTGGGTCAGCACTGTGCTCTTTTCCGACCGCAGCCAGGTCGTCCACGACCGGCTGGCGCTGGAGAAGGTGCCGCTCATGACGGACAAAGAATACTTTGTGGGGGGCTGCACCGCCCTGCTGGACGCCATCGGCGACGCGGTGAAACACATTTCCGCCATCCACAAATACATCCGGCCGGAGGACGTGCCGGAGCACACCATGTTCGTCATCACCACCGACGGCATGGAGAACGCCTCCCACCGCTATTCCAGCGACGAGGTGAAGAAGCTCATCGAGGCGAAGAAGGAAGCGGGCTGGGAATTCCTGTTCCTGGGAGCCAACATCGACGCTGTGGAAACCGCGAAGAAATTCGGCATCCGGGAGGACCGGGCCGTGAACTACCACGCCGACAAGGCGGGCACCGCCTTGAATTACGAGGTGGTCAGCGAGGCGGTCAGCTGCATGCGCGCCAGCGTCCCCCTGGGGAAAAGCTGGAAAAAGCGCATCGACGAGGATTATGAGAGAAGGAAGCGGTAACGGATATTGCCGCAAGGAGGCGGGCCTTTATGCCCGCCTCCTTGACGTTTTGTGATAAAATAGAAAAAAACTTTACCGTGACCCCCAATATCCGATGACAAAACGCTACTGTATCAGGGAAGGACCTTCAACATCGACTGCGGAAGGAGGTATCCCATGGAGGACGAGGCCATCGTCGCGCTCTACTGGCAGCGAAACGAGCTGGCCATCGAGGAGACGCGCACGAAATACGGCGGCTACTGCTACGCGATCGCTTACCATCTGCTGCACAGCCCGGAGGACGCGGAGGAGACCGTCAGCGACACCTACCACGCTGCCTGGAACGCCATGCCCCCGGAGAAGCCCCGCAGCCTGCGGGCCTGGCTGGGAAAGGTGACGCGCAACCTCTCCCTGGGGCGCTGGAACCGGGAGCACCGGCTGAAGCGCTCCTCCGGGGTAACGGAGCTGCTGGGAGAGCTGGCGGACTGTCTGCCCGCCCCGGACACGGCGGAAAAGGCCCTGGAGGCGGGGGAGCTGCGGGAAATCCTGGATCAATGGCTGGCTTCCCTGGGCCGGATCGACCGCATCCTCTTTGTGCGCCGCTACTGGTACGGCGTGCCGCTGCATGTGCTGGCGGCGGAGCGGAACCTCTCCCCCGCCCGCCTGGCGCAAAAGATGCTGCATCTGCGGCAGAGCCTCCGGAAAGCGCTGGAAAAGGAGGGCATTTCCCTGTGAACGCGGAAAGAACGCTGGTTTTACTGGAAGCCATCACGGATATCCGGGAGGAATATATCGACGAGGCGGAGCGCTGTCCCCGCCGGGTCGTCACCCTGCCCCGGATCGCGGGGCTGGCGGCGGCCTGCTTCGTGCTGTTCTTCGGCGGGCTGTTCGTTTTGGCGAAGCTGGGCGTCGCGCCCATGGGCCACTACGGGGCCGGGGGCGGCAGCAGCGAGAGCGGCAGGTATATGTACTATGCGGGGCCGGTGCTGCCCCTGACGGCCCTGGAGGACGAGGGGCTGCGCGCGGAGCGGCGCGTGACCCTCGACTTCGGCAGCTATGAGGAGGCTCCCCTTTCGTCCGGCCGGCGGAAGATCACCGTCACGGACGAATATCTGCTGACGAATCCCACGGAGGAGGACCGGAGCTTTACCCTCTACTACCCCTTCGTCATGGACCGGGCGGCGGAGACCGATCCCGCCGTCACCGTGGGCGGGGCTTTGGCGGAGACAGAGCTGATCGTGGGTCCCTTCACCACCCGCGCCGGCAGACTGCCCCGGCTGAAGGACTGGGAGGACTACAAGAGCTGGCTGGAAGACGGCTACCTCCGGCGAGCGCTGGAGGACCCGCCATCACTGGACATCCCGATCGTCGTCTATGAGCTCAGGGACCGCTGGGGAGAGCGCTCGGAGGAGGTGAAGAACCCCACCCTGAACATGGAATTCACCATCGACCGGGCGAAGACCGCCGTGATCACCTACGGCTTCAACGGCGGAACGAACGACCCGGCGACAGGCGCCTGCCAGCGCCATACCTCCGTCCCCCGGAAGGGGACCAGGGGCGACGGTCAGAGCGTCTACCTCCTGGTGCTGGGGGAGGATATCGGGGAATATGCTCTGCGCGCCTATACGGACGGCAGCTGCTCCGAACCCACGGACAGGGCCGGATGCACGTTGGTGCGCTACACTTCCACGCTGGAAGAGATGGTGCAGCTGATCCACCTTCAGAGCCAGGACCTGGAGGAAGCGGTGAGCGCCGGTCTGCCGCCGGAGACTGCGGAGGAGATCCGCACCTCCACCCGCGCCAGGGACCTGATCGCCGCCCATTGGGGGCAGATCGGCCTGCTGGAGGGAGACTACGCCCGCTTCTGGCAAAGTCAGACCTTCGACGGTTCCATGGAGGATGCATTCGGCCACCTGCAGGACGAGCGGGTGCTGTATCTCCGCTTCACCGTGTTCATCCCCGCCGGGGAGAGCTGCCGGGTCGCCGTCACTTCGGAAAAGCATGCCAGCTACGACTTCACCGGCTCCAGGAAGGACCTGAATCGCAACGGGTATGATCTGACGACGGTCCTGGGAAGTCCCCTGGATTTCACCAGGCAGGAGGCCGCCCTGGCAGGGGCGGAGCATATCACCATCCTGGACCAGAATTTCGGCTTTGACCCGGAAAAGGGAATCCTTCAGGTGACCCTGGACCCCATGGAGGAGCATTACTTCATGGACGTGGAAGCAAAGAGGCAGAACTGACGGCGATAGTTCACCCCTGCCCGGAACCGGGCAGGGGTGAAGCTATACTCACTTTTTCTTTCGGAACAGCGCCAGGAGGCCGCCGGCGACCGCCATGGCTCCCACGGCCAGGGCGGCGGGCCCCCAGAGGGTGGGCGTCGGCGGCACCGGGTCGATGAGCGGGGGCAGCTCGGTGGGCTCGGGGGAGGCCGGGACCGGGGCGGCGGTGGGCGAAGCCGTGGACGCGGGCTCTTCCGTGGGGGCAGGCGGCTCCGTGGGGGCATACTCCACGGGCGGGGCCGCCGGCTCCGCACCGGCGAGAGAGGTCCCCGCCGGGTCCGACAGGCAGACCCAGAAATCCCGGATGCCGTAGTAATAATTCACATATCCCCAGCGGCGGCCCTCCGCGTCTTCATAGATGGTATTGAAGCTCATCTCCTCAGGCGGCCAGCCCCACCAGGCGTCCTCCCCCGCTTCGCTCATGGTGTAGCTGGGCCCGGCGTCGCCGGGATACTCCCAGAGAAGCACGCGGCTGCAGCCCTCCAGGTCGAGGAATTCCGCCTCCTCCGGATAGAGGAATTCCCTTCCGTGCTCCTGCTCAAAGGAGAGGGAGTCATATTTCACCGTCAGCTCCTTCATGCTGATCCAGCCGGTACCGTCCATCAGCCCCCAGCCGCCTTCCAGGCCCCAAATATAGCTCACATAGACCTCTTCGCCGTTGGGCAGCTCCTCCACCGTCTTATCGGAAGTGGGGTTCTTTTTCACCGCGGCAAAGCCCGCCTCTCCGGAGGCGATATAGACCCGGTTTTCGTAATAGCACTCGTCCCGGTGCTTCTCAAAGAAATCGTCCTCCGGCTCGTAGATCACGTCTGCCAGGGCGGTCATGCCCAGGCTCAACATCAGGAACAGGGAGAAAAGAAGGATCAAAAACCGTTTCATAAAGCGCCTCCTAAATCAAAGCGGTGAAAACAAGTCCCAAGGCATAGCTGAACGCGTTGGCACAGAGGGAAAAGAGCCGGGGGCGGCGGATGTTTTCCCCGTCTTTTTTGTAGAAATGGCCCTCCGCCCACACCGCCAGGGCTTCCAGGACAGGCACGGGCAGCCAGGCCGGGGCGGGTCCGAAATGCCGCCAGCAGAGGACGCAGAAGACCAGGGGCGGATTGGTGAGCAGATTCACCAGGGCGCAGAGCAGGAGATCCCGGCCCCGCAGCCCCCAGACAAGGGCGAAAGCCCCCTCGAACAGCAACGTCAGGCCCAGGGACGCCCCCAGGGAGATCAGCCAGGCGTTCACGGTTTCCGCTGAAGTCCCGGCAGCAGCAGCGCAAGGGAGAGGGCCGCGCCCAGCGCCAGGAGCCAGCCAACCGGGGGCAGGGTCAGCCCGGCCCAGACGGGCAGGAAGCCCAGGAACAGGGCAAAGGTGAGCAGGCCGAAGCTGAAGCCCTGCATCCCCGGCAGGGCGTCCGCCGCAGCGCGGAGGGTGATGGGCATGGTCATGTTGAACAGGAACAGGGCCAGCACGCCGCAAACCGGATTCGCGGCAAAGAGGAAGCCAAGAGTCGCCAGACCCAGAGAACCTATGGAGGCCCATTTCGCCCCCGCCCGGTCGCTGAGATAGCCTCCCGCCGCCTTGCCCAGCACCACGGCGCAGACCGCCGCAACGGCCCACCAGCCGGTCTTCCAGGGAAAGCTGAACAGGAATCCCTCGAAGGAGCGGAGGCAGACCACCAGGAACAGGCAGACGAGCGCCGGGAAGGGCGAAGCCAGCCGGAAGGGGTCGATGGACGCGGGCTTATTTTCCCGCAGGAGCCAGGCCAGCACCAGGCAGGCCGCCAGGCCGATCAGGGAGGGGGCCAGGATATCCCCGCCCGCCTTGCCCAGAAGGGTGCCGAAGAAGATGCCGAAGGCTCCGGGGGAGACGAAAACCCCCAGAGGTCCCGCCTTTTTCGGCCAGGCGTGGAGCACCGCCACCCCGCCGCCCACATGGTAGAGGGCGTTCCCCACCCCGGCGGTCACCGCCAGAGCCAGGGGGAAGGACCCCAGGCCCAGGCAGGCGGCCCCCACCAGGAGGCTGCCCAGGACGAGGAAGCTCCGGTCCTGCCGGAAGCGGTCCGCCAGGAGCCCCAGGGGCATCTGCAGGGCAAAGGCGCAGAAATTATAATAGAGCATCACTTCCGCCCATCGCTCTGACGGGCGGCAGAAGCGAAAGAGGGCCCAGGCGCAGAGGAAGTCGATGAAGAAATGCCCGGCGGCGCAGGCCGCCGTCATCGCGCTTTTCCGCATAGCCGATCCCCCTTCTCTGTCTGCTTAGACGCTTTTTTGCTCAGATTGTTTCCGCTTCCCCGTTAATTTTCGCCTCGTTGGCCGCCATGGCGGCCAGGGTGTCCCCCAGGAGCTTGTCCAGCTCCCAGCCCAGGCGCTCCGCCCCCTGGCGGATGGTGTCCCGGGAGCAGCCGGCGGCGAACTTCTTATCCTTGAATTTCTTTTTGAGGCTGCTGAGCTCCATGTCCGTGCAGCTCCTGGAAGGGCGCATCAAAGCCGCCGACCAGATGAGCCCGGTGAGCTCATCGGCGGCGAAAAGGACCTTTTCCATCTCCAGCACGGGCTCCACATCGCAGCAGATGCCCCAGCCGTGGCTGCAGACGGCGTGGACGCACTCCTCCGTGCAGCCGCCGGCGCGCAGCAGCTCCGGCGCTTTTTGGCAGTGCTCCTCCGGCCACTGTTCAAAGTCGATATCGTGCAGCAGGCCCACCTGGGACCAGAACTCCCGGTTTTCCGGGTCCAGCCGGGCGGCGAACCAGTCCATCACCGCCTCCACCGTCAGGGCGTGGCGCAGGTGGAAGGGCTCTTTGTTATACTGTTTCAGCAGCGCTAACGCCGCTTGTCTCGTAATGCCGGTCTCCATGGGGACGACCTCCCGTTCCTTTGTTTTTCCCAGCATACCACAATTATGATCAAAAAGAAACAACTGTCCGTTTTATTGCCCGTTCCTTTCTGCTATAATCAGGCTGCCGACACCGCACAGATTGGCCGCAGGGCCGGGAGGAAACCGTTGAACAAGAAAAAGAGAGTATGGATCATCGCCGCCGCAGCCATCGTGCTGCTGGCGCTGCTGCTGGGCCTGGGGCCGGACCTGCTGATCGTGGGGACCGGAAGGCGTTACATCGTATCCCCGGAGGAGGCCGCCGGGCTGGAGGCCGACTGCATTCTGGTGCTGGGCGCGGGGCTGCTGCCCGACGGGAGCCCCAGCCTCATGCTGGGGGAGCGCATCCAAACGGGGGTGGACCTCTATGAGGCCGGCGTCGCCCCCAAGCTGCTCATGAGCGGAGACCACACCCGCCCGGACCACGACGAGGTGAACGCCATGAAGGACGCGGCCATGGCCCGGGGCGTCCCCTCGGAGGACGTCTTCATGGACCACGCGGGCGTCGCCACCTACGACAGTTTTTATCGGGCCAGGGACATCTTCGGCGTGAAGAAGGCAGTGATCGTCACCCAGGCCTATCATCTGCCCCGCGCCCTGTGGATCGCGCGGCGGATGGGGCTGGAGGCGGTGGGCGTCGCCTGCGACACGGCGCGGTATCCGGGGCAGCTGTACCGGGATATCCGGGAAATCCTGGCACGGGACAAGGACTTTTTCAAGTGCATGTTCCAGCCCCTCCCCCGCTATCTGGGAGAGGCCGTCCCCATTGGGGGCAGCGGCGACGCCACCAACGACAGAGGGTAGCGTCCTTATTCGGCGGATATCTTTTTGCGATCGATCTTTGGAACGGGAGGGTCCGGATATGAAGCGCAGTTCGGGTATTCTCATCATCCTGCTATTGCTGGCGGCGCTGCTGGTGCTGTTCCTGTCGGTACAGCAGCTGGGTTCCCTCGGCTTCGGCGGGAAAGCGCAGAGCGTGGAGGGCTCCGACGCGGTGCAGCAGGCGCAGGACGCGGTGGACGCCGTCAATCAGCGGCTCAAGGAAGCCGGCCAAGCCCCGTGACCGAAGCGCGCGCCGGAGAAAGCGCTCCCCGGCAGATGCATGCTGTGCCGGCACGCCTTGTGTATTCCGGGCTTTTTATCCGATAAGACAGGGCAAAGACCCGGCGCTGCGCCGGGCGGGAGTCTTGGACGTCCCCTATATTTCTCTGTTCTTTTCTTCGCAGCTATGGTATAATGCGGAGCCAGACAGAGAGAAACGGAGGCGCGGGCATGAGCGGAAAGGGAAAAGACGACAAGACGCTGGGGCTTTATCTCCACATCCCCTTCTGCGCCAGCCGCTGCGCTTACTGCGATTTCTGCTCCACGGAGAACCGGCGTGACCTGATCCCCGGCTATCAGCACGCGCTGAAAAAGCACCTGACGGAGGCCGCGCCAAGGCTGGAGAAATACCGCATCGACACGGTGTATTTCGGCGGGGGCACCCCCAGCTGGTACGGGGCGGACTATCTGGCGGAGCTCATGGGCCTGATCCGCAGGGAAATGCGCCTCACGCCCGACTGCGAGGTCACCCTGGAGGCCAACCCCGACAGCGTGGAATCCGCCGGACTTCTTCGGCTGCGGAAAGCAGGCTTCAACCGCATCTCCATCGGCGCGCAGAGCGCCAACGACGCCATCCTCCGCTTCCTGGGGCGGCGGCACAGCTGGGCCCAGGTGCCCCGGGCGGTGGACAAGGCCCGGCGGGCGGGCTTTGAGAACATCAGTCTGGATCTGATCTACGGGCTTCCCGCCCAGAGCCGGGAGGACTGGAGCGACACCCTCCGGCGGGTGATGGAGCTGAACGTGCAGCACCTGAGCTGCTACGGGCTGAAGATCGAGGAGGGCACCCCCCTCTGGCGGTTCCGCAGCTCCCCGGACATCCCCGACGACGACCTGCAGGCGGACATGTACCTCTACGCCGTGGAGACCCTGGCCGGGGCGGGCTATATCCAGTATGAGATATCCAACTTCGCCAGGCGTAGCTATGCCTCCCGGCACAACCTGAAATACTGGCTGCTGGAGGACTACGCCGGCTTCGGCGCTTCCGCGGCCTCCAAGATCGGCGATCAGCGCTTCACCTTCCTGAGGGACGCGGAGGCATATATCCGCGCCGTGGAGGAAGGGGAAAACCTTATCTGCGAATCGGAGACGGTGACGGCCTCGGAAAAGGCCATGGAATATGTGATGCTGGGGCTGCGCACCGCCCGGGGCATCGAGGCCGGGGAATATGAAAAGCGCTTCCGCGCCCCCTTCGCGCCGCTGGACGCGCTGCTGCAGGGCTATGTGCGCATGGGCCTTGCCAAGCAGGTGGACGACCGCTGGCGCTTCACCCCCCGGGGCTTCCTCCTGTCCAACCAGCTCATCGGAGAGCTGCTGGACGCGCAGGCGGAGCAGCGCTACAAACCGCGTCCTTATTCGCCGTAATAACAGGTATCCACGCAAGCGTGAATACCTGTAAGATTCCGGCGAAGCGTCCTTCTCAAAATCGAAGCCATGCTTCGATTTTGAAGCGGAGGAGCAGCGAAGCGAATAAGCTCTGGTCTATCAGGCCGAAGCAAATGATACGCAGCTTGCGCCGGCTTGCGGGCCGCGAACTCTGCGACGGCTTGCATAGGCGCATCGGCAGCAAGCCGGAAGAAAGGTTACCGTTATGAAAGACACCAGGCGCACCTCCCGCATCATGCGGCGAGCTGCGCTCTTTTTTGTCCTTGCCCTGGTGCTGCTGGCCGCGCTCGCGCTGCTGGCGGGTGAAGTGTGGGCGCGGACGGACCGGCTTTTCCCCGGTCTGCGGGCCGGGGACCTGGCCCTGGGGGGGCTGCACCGTTCTGAAGCCCAGGCAAAGCTGGCGTCGACGGGCTGCGGGGCCTGGCTGGGAAAAAGCGTCGCCGTGCGCTTCCCCGACGGCAGCGCATTTCCGGTGACCGCCGCCGAGGTGGGGATGGAGCGGGACCCGGCGGCCCTGGCCGAAGCGCTCTACGCCTATGGGCGGGGCGACGGCCTTTGGCGGAATACGCTCTCGCGGCTGGAAGCCCTGTTCTTCGGGGCGCAGCCGGTGGAGGCCCCGGTGCCGGAGCCGGCGGGGGAAGCCCTGCGCCTGGCCGCCCGGCGGATCGCCGAGGCGACGGACAGGGCGCCGGTCCCCTCGGTGCTCTACTTTGACGAGGAGGCCATCCGCTGGACGCGGGGAACGCCGGGGCAGGAGACGGACCGGGCAGGCCTGGCCATGGCGCTGGAGGAAGCCTTTCTTGCGGGGCGGGAAACCGTGGACTGGCAGCCCGCGGTCCTGCTCCCGGAGGAGGCGGATTTCCGCTCCGTTTACGCCCTCCTCGCCTGCCCCGCGGAGGACGCCCATTGGGACGAGGAAGGCCGGGTGCTGCCGGAGAAGCCGGGGCGCAGCTTCGATTTCCTTGCCGCCCAGGCGGCGGCGGAGGCCCTGGAGCCGGGGGAAACCCTGGTGATCCCCTTTGAGACCGTGGAGCCGCAGCTGACGGCGGAGGCGCTGCGCGCCCTGCTGTATCGGGACGAGCTGGGGAGCTACGCCACCGCCCTGGGCGGCACGGAGACAAGGATGGGCAACATCCGCCTGGCGGCGAAAAGCCTGGACGGCTGCCTGCTGCTGCCGGGAGAGGAATTCAGCTTCAACGGACGCATCGGCCAGCGGACGGAGGAAGCGGGCTACGGCAGCGCTCTCAGCTATGTGGACGGGGAGGTGGTGAGCGAGGTGGGAGGCGGCATCTGCCAGGTAAGCAGCACCCTCTACTGCGCCTGCCTCCTGGCGGACCTGGAGGTGAGCTTCCGCACGAACCACCGCTATTTCCAGAGCTACGTTCCCCCCGGCCTGGACGCCACCGTCTCCTGGGGCTGGCCGGACTTTAACTTCGTGAACTCCACGGAATATCCCCTGCGCATCGAAGCCGGGTGCGAGGGCGGCAGCCTCACCGTGACCATCCGGGGCACGAGGACCCGGGAGGGGCACACCGAGCTGCGCTGGGAGGTGCTGGAGACCGTGGCTGCGGGTACCGTCTACCGGGAGGACCCGGCCCTGGCCCCCGGCCAGCGCACCGTGGCGGACGCCGGGCGGGACGGCATGACCGTTCAGACCTGGCGGGTGAAATATGACGGCGAGGGAAACGTGCTCGAGGAGGTCCCCGAGGCCCTCAGCGTCTATGCTTCCCGGGACAGCGTGATCCTGGTGGCCCCGGAGGATAAGGAAGGATAGCAGATCGCCGCAGGCCGGATGGCCTGCGGCGATGCTTTCTTCACAGTTCCTTCTTCCGGAACGCCAGCCAGGAACCGGCCAGGGATAAAAGCAGGAGCGCCCCGGCGGCGAGAGCCGGGCCGGTCAGCGGCACGAGACTTTCTTCCGGCCGCCAGAGCCGCTTGTTCCCCAGGGCGGAGGAAGGGAGATAGCGACGGACGCCGCCGGGCAGCAGCAGCATGCTCAGGATCATCAGCCCCAGTTGGGTGCTCACGGCGGCGAAGGGGCGAAGGGCAAAGGCGAAGAAAACATAGATCCCGGCCTCCGCGGCGGTGAAAAGGAGCCACAGCCGCAGCGCTCTTGCCCCATAGCCCGGCGGCAGCAGCTCCCAGCGGATGGGGAAGGTCAGCAGGCACAAGGCACAGACCAGCCAGCGGACAAGCAGGATGGCCCCCAGGGCGGCAAGCCAGAAGCGGGCGAAAATCTCCGCCCGGGATGCGCCCCGCAGGAGCAGCGCTGCAGCGCAGGACCCGCGGATGCCCCGGCCCGCCGCCCACTGGGAGAGAATAAGGCCGCTCAGGATCACGCTGATGGAAGGGTTGCACAGGGCGCAGAGAAACAGGTATTCTGCGTGCTCCGGCATGCGATTCATCGTCTCCCACACTTCGTCCAGGCTTTCAAAGTGACCTTCCAGCCCGTAGGACCGGGCAACGCTGTCCGGGGTGGCCCAGCGCTCCAGCTCCATGAAGGCCGGATAACGGAGGCTGCGGGTCATGATGGAGGTCGTGTCCCAACAGGTGAGCCCTATGAGCGCGAGGAAGGTCAGCAGGAAGCGCCAGTCCCCCAACAGCCGCCCCAGGGAAAACGCAGTTCGTCGCAGCATTGTCTTTTCCTCCTCCCGGACAAACTAGGGAAGCTCCCGTCTGCGGAAAAGGAGCCAGGCAGCGGCGAGGGACGCCAGCAGGACCGCGCCGCCGGCGACGGCGGCGGCAATCAGCACGCTGGGAAAGGCCGCCGGCTTCCACAGAGCTTTGTCGGTCAGCGCCGTCAGAGGGGCCAGCCTACCCAGCTCGCGGGGCAGACACAGGACCAGGGCGGCAGCCCCCATATCCGCCGCCCCCGCCGCTGCCGGCGGCAGGGCAAAGGCGGCGACGGAAAAGAACGCCGTATCCGCCGCCGACAGGAGCAGCCAGACCGGGACGACGCCCCGGAGATAAGGCGCGGGGAAGTATTCCGTATGCACCGGCATCACCGCGAAGCAGAGGGCGAAAAAGCCCCAGCGAAACAGCAGGGTCAGGCCCAGGCAGGGGCACAGGAGCTGCCGGAACACCGCGGCGCGGGAAGCCCCCCGCAGGAGCAGGGCCGAAGCGTGTCCCCCGTCGATGCTTCGGGCGACCAGCCAGAAGGAGAAGAAGACGGCGGCCAGGGTGCCGGTAAAGGAAGCGTTGCAGAGGATGGCGAGGGTATAGTATTCGGCGCGGTCCGGGTCGTCCACATAGGTTTCCCAGACCTGTTCCATGGTCTCATACTGTCCCTCCAGGCCCAGGCTGCGGGCGATCTGATTGGGGTGGACTGCCTCGCTGGCAAGGGTCAGGAAGGTCTTATACCGGTAACCGGCCTTCATGTTGAAGGTCAGGCCCAGCCAGAGCAGGCCCGTCAGCAGGGCGAACGCCAGATAAAGCCGCCAGTCCCCCAGGATGCGCCGAAGGGTGACGCCCGTCCGATTCATGCCCTTTCGCCCCCTTCCCGCACCGCCGCCGGGGACAAAAGCGCTGCAAAAGCTTCCGCTCCCTCCGTTTCCAGCCGTTCCTCCAGCTCTGCCGCGGTCATCTGCGCCAGCAGGCGGCCCGCGCCGAGAAAGAGATAGTCCGTAGCGAGCCCCCGCACTTCCTCCGGCTGCGGGGAGGTGATCAGCACGGTAACGCCGCCGGTCCTGTTCCGCTCCTCCAGCAACTCCCACGCCGCCCGGATGCCCTCCGGGTCCAGCCCGTTCATGGGCTCGTCCAGCACCAGCAGCTCCGGGTCCCCCAGGAGGGCCGCTGCGACGCCGTAGCGCTGCCGCTCCCACAGGGCGCAGTCGTCATAGCGCCGCCGTCCCACCTTTCGCTCCGTCAGTTCCAGTTTTCGGCGCAGCGCCTTCTGCTTTTCTCTGTCGACGCCGCCCAGGAGGCGGGCCTGCATTTCCAGATTTTTCCGGATCGAGAAGTATTCCACGGCTGTGGGCCTGTCGACAAGGAAGCCCACGCGCTTTCTGGCCCTGCACAGCGCCGCCGGCGTCTCCCCGCCGAGGAGGGAAAAGCTGCCTGACGTGGGCTCGCTGAGGCCCGCCAGAATGCGCAGGAGGGTGGTTTTCCCCGCGCCGTCGCCGCCGATCAGGCCGTAGATATGTCCTTCCTCCAGGGAGATCGTCAGCCCGTCCAGGGCGGTCTTTCCCCTGTAGCGCTTTGTCAGCGCATGGGTGGCGAGAGCTTCTGCCATACCGGTTTCTCCTTTCCGTGACGTTCACAACGGCAGGGCGAAAAAGAACTCCACGCCCTGTGCCGTATTCCGCACACCGCAGGTCCCGCCGTGGAGCTCCACGATCTGCCGGACGATGCTCAGGCCCAGGCCGGTGCCGCCGCCGCTGCGGGCCTTGTCCCTGCGGTAGAAGGGTTCCCAGACCTTTTCCCGCTCCTCCGGCGAAAAAGGCTTCTCCACCGGGTTCTCCACCCGGAAAACCGCCTGTCTGCCCTCCTTTTCCGCCCGCAGGCGCGCCCAGCTCCCCGCCGGGGCGTAGCGCAGGGCGTTCACCAGGAGGTTTTCCGCCGCCTGGGCGATGCGGCCTTCGTCCGCCGTCACGGCGCAGGCTTCCCCCGGCGCCAGGGTCACGGTCAGGTCCCGCGCCGCCGCCAGAGGCCCCAGTTTGTCCGCCGTCGCAGCCGCCAGAGCCCGCAGGTCGAATCCATCCCGGCTGAGCTTCACCTTGCCCGCCTCCAGGCGGCTCAGGTCCAGCATCTGCATCACCAGGGCGTCCATGCGCTCCGCCTCGAAGAGGATGGTATCCAGGTATTGCTCCCGCTTTTCCTCTGCGATGCGCTCCCGCAGTCCCTCGGCGTAGCTGTGGACCACGGCCAGGGGCGTTTTCAGCTCGTGGGCCAGGTTGGAGGTGAGGAGCCGCCGCTCCTCCTCCGCCGCTTTGGCGTAGCCGAGAGCCCGCTCCAGCCGGCGGATTTCGTTTTCCTCCTTCCGGCGGAAGTCCTGCTCCGCGCGGCAGGCCTCCCAAAGGGCCGCTGTTTCCGCCCAGACAGGGGCTTCCCCCGCCGGGGAACGGATGCCCGGCCACGCCCCCGCCATGCCGTCGGCCGCATCCCGGATGGGGTCCACCAGCCGTCGCCGGAGGAGGCGGAGCATCAGCAGCCCCAGGGCCAGGGCAAGGAGGGCCGTGAGAAGATAAGTGAGCCAGAGGAGTTTTGCGGCGCTCCGCAGGGGATGGGCTGCCGCAGCCGTGATCACGATGAGGTCGACGGCGTCCCCGCCCTCCCGCCGGTCATGGTACTGGCGGCTTTGGACCGTCAGCACCGTTCCCAGGCTGCGAAGGACGGCGTAAGGCTTGTTGATCCGGTCCAGGAGCATGTCCCCCACGCTTTCATAGCGGAGAGTCTCCCCCAGGGCGCTGCGAAGGATGAGCGGTACGCCCGCCTGCAGCTCCCGCTCCGAAGCGAGGCTCAGCTCCGGCACGAGGGCGTAGACGGTGATCTGGTCCTCTCCGGCTTCTTCGGCGTCCCCGAACAAATGCTCCCACTCCAGATATCCCGTCCGGTCCAGGTCGTCCACGCCCATATCCCCGCTGAATGCGCCGTTTTCCGCGGTCCAGCGGGAAGCGGCCTTGTCGCAGGCTTCCCTCGTCGCCATGTCCACCGCAGCGGGGAAGAATTCCCCCGTCTCCGCCGGCCTGGGGGCAGTGATGCGCAGGGCGCGGACGGCGGCGCGCAGTCTGCCCCGGTCAGGGTCAAGCCGCGCCTCCCGCAGCCGCCGCCAGGCATCCCCCTCCCCCGCTTCCGGCAGCTGCACCCAGCCGCAGGAGGGCGACCAGGAGCTGGGGAGGTCCTCCGCCCACTGCTCCGCCGAAGCATAATAGAAATAGAGGACGTCCCCGGTGAACAGGGGCTCTCCCTCCCCGTCCAGAAAGAGGACGGCGCAGTCAAAAAGCCGGTTTTCGTTCTCCGTCAGAGGGATCCGGCCCAGGGAGAGGTTCCCCAGGGCGCGCCCTCCCAGGCTGATACCTTCGGAATCCAGGGAGAAGTCGCTTGCATAGGCGGCTCCCTCCAGCAGCTGCCAGCGGAAGCGGGCCGGGTCCTCGTACTGCTGCCACAGCATCCCTGCGTCCGTCATTTCCGGGTCGTAGTATTGGGGAAGGGAGCAGGAATTCGTGGTCCAGGTGAGAAAATCTTCGCTGTGCTTCGCCAGCCGCTCAGCCAGCTGCACCCCCACCTGGCAGGTCATGGCCCCCATGGCGCTGAGCCACAGGAGGCCCAGACAGGAAAAGACCAGCGCCGCCAGGGCTTTCATGGAGCGGGGCGGCTTTCCGGCCTTCTTCCGCCGCTCCCGCCCCGTCAGGAGAGCCAGGAGCAGCAGGAACAGCGCCGCCGGCCCCAAAAGATACAGGGTGATCAAAACATCGGACGACATCTCAGCCCTCCAGCTTGTAGCCCGCCTTGATGACGGTCTTGATGCGTTCCGCCGCCGGCCCCAGCTTTTCCCGCAGACGTTTGATCTGCGTGTCCACGGCCCGGGCTTCCCCTTCGTAATCGTAGCCCCAGCATTTCACCAGGAGCTGCTCCCGGCTGAGAACGATGCCCCGGTTGCGCAGGAGGCATTCCAGGAGGGCATATTCCCTGGGGGTGAGGCTCACTTCCCGACTTCCCGCCCAGACCTGCCGGGTGCTGAGCCTGAGGCGGATATCCCCTGCCTCCAGCAGGTCGCCGGTGCGCAGGCTGCCCCGTCGCCGGCGGATGAGCGCGTCCACCTTGGCATAGAGCACCGCCATGCTGAAGGGCTTGGTCACATAGTCGTCGGCCCCCAGCTCATAGCCCAGGAGCTTGTCCTCCTCGTCGGAGAGGGCGGTGAGAAAGAGGATGGGTACGTCGCTCTGCTTCCGGGCGGCGCGGCAGACGCTGAAGCCGTCCAGCTCCGGCATGAGGATGTCCAGCAGCACCGCGTCGAACTCCGCCGAAGCGAGCTTTTCCAGGGCCTCCGCCCCGTTTTCCGCCGGGACGGGGACGTCCCCCTTCCCCCGGAACCAGTCGCAGAGTACGCTGCGCAGCCGGGGTTCGTCCTCCACGATCAGCACCTTGTAATCCATCCGTTCCACCTCTTTCACCGGCAGGATAGCATCCGCATGTGTCTTCTCTGTGTCAAAAACGAGTTGATTATATAAGAAATCCGCGCCCGCCGCAACGCGGCAGGCGCGGGATGGTCGTACAGGGGCGTTTCAGCTTCCGAAGGCCGTATCCTCCGCTGCTTCCCGCTCCGCCTCCGCCAGGAGGGCTTGGAAATCCTCCCGGTTACGCAGCGGGTCCAGAAGCGGGTCGCGGAAGAAGGACAGAAAGCTCGCCCACAAGTGCTCCTCATGATGCACGGGGGAATGGGGTTCCAGGAAGGGCGCACTCTCCGGGGCTTTGTCATAGCCCCCGGCTCCGGCCCAGCGGGCCGTCAGGTCGCGGATAGCAAGAAGCTCGTTCACGGCCTCCTCCTGTCGCCCCTGCTCCAACCGCTCCTTCATCCGTTGTATGTGGATGAAGGTCAGCCTGTCCGCATAGAAGCCCTCCGCCCCCAGCGTATCCACGATGATGCGCTCCGCGGCTTCCCATGCCTCCGGGGTTCCGTAGCCGATCAGGTCATTCAGCAGAATGAAGAAGTCCTTTGTCAGCACGATGCGCCGCTGCTTCTTCTGCGCCTCCCCTTCCAGCACGAATTGGAGCCGCCGCTCCCCGCCGGGAATGGTGCGGCACAGCTCCTCCGCCTCCTTGCGCCGCCCCATGGCCGTCAGCACAGTCACCAGCATCCCGGCGGCGGAATCGTTTTCCGGCTGGTCTGCGTAGAGAGACGCCAGGTGCTTTTCCGCCGCCGAGAACCAGCGGAGCTTTTCCTCCTCCGTCTCCGCGTCCTGGCCCATGAAAAACTCCGTGCAGCCCTGCCGGTAGCGGAATTGCCAGTCCCCCGGCAGCTCTTTGAGGGCCGCCTCCGTGACGGGGAGGGTAGCTTTTTCCCCGCCCCGGCGCAGAGCCTCCTGAAACTCCTTCTCCCACCAGGCCCGCCGGTCCTCGTTTCCCAGCAGCTCGTCGGTGCTGACGCCGTAGAGCCGGGCCAGGGGCATGATGAGGAGGAATTCCGGATAGCATTTGTCCGTCTCCCATTTGCTCACCGACTGGGGGCTGACCCCCAGCTGTGCCGCCGCTTCCTCCTGGCTGAGAGAGCTTTTCAGCCGCAGGTTCCGGAGGCGGGTGCCGAATGTGTTCCTTTCGCTCATCTGTTATTCTCCTTTTTTCATACTCGACCGGTCTGGCTCCATTGTAGCAAAGGGGCGGCGGCAGCGTCTACGGTATCCTTTTCGGGTTTCCGCAACCTGAGGTTGAGAAAAACAGCGCCGCCGGGCAAATGCCCGGCGGCGCTGATCGTTATGGGTTCTGCAGGCTCCGCAGCATTCCCGCCGCGTCCTCCAGCAGGCGCGCGTGCTTGGAAGCCATATACGCGTTGGACTCGTCGATCTGCTCCTGTGAGTAGCCGTAGGCGGCGTATTCCTCCAGGGTGAAGGGCGTCACCGGCGTATCGTGGGTGGCGGCCCAGAGGCCCTCCCCCAGGGGCGCGGCGTCGCCGAAATAGCCCAGGGCCTGATAAAGCGCCAGGGTCTCCCCGTCCATCACGAACAGGATGTTGTCCGATTCCCGCAGCAGGCCCAGCATATCCTTTCTTCCGGGGTCCCCGGTGTCGGGGTATTCCTCCACCTTGATCTGCACCTTGCCGTTGCCGCTCACGTCGGTGCCCAGGCCGGTCAGGGCCTTTTTCACGGCGGCGACGCTCCCCTTGTCCGCCTGACCGGCGTGGACATAGGGCACGGTCCAGTCCCATTTGACCCGGGTGACAAAGCTGACCACGGAGGAGATCAAAAGGATGCCCACGAAGACCCCCACGAAATAATACCATTTATAGTGATACCAGAAGACGTTTTCCAGCCAGTGGCACCATTGCTCCCACCGGCTCTGCGCCGGTTCCTGTTCATGCACAGTCTTCACCCTCCCTTGAGGACGCTTTCCCGCCGGCAATGCCGCCGATGGGGTAATCGCAGTTTAGCACGCCCTCCCCGCTCCGTCAACTTTTTGCGGAAACTTCCCGCTCCCGCGGTTGACAGAGGGAACCAATCCCGTTAAACTAAGAAAAGGCATTCTACGCAAGAGAAAGGAATCGACACAATGGCAAGCAAATACGATAAGCTGGTCGCGGAAAAGAACTGGAAGAAGCTGGCAAAGCTTGGGCAGAAGAAGGACGTGGCGGATGCCGTCGCCGTGGCGGAGGCCTGCGGCGCCGGCAGAAGCGAGGAGGCGCGCAACATCCTCATCGACATCCTGGCCCGCCCGGAGCGGGAAGCCAAGGTGGCCGCGGTCAAGGGCCTGGGCGCCCTGCGCTACGACCCGGACAGCCAGATCACCCGCCTGCGCCACGTGGTCACCGACGGCGACCCGGAGCTGGCGGAGCTGGTGAAGCAGTCCATCGAAGCCCTCCGCGACTACACCCGCGAAAGCAAAAAATAAACGTTTCCAAGAATCCCCGCCCGGCTAAACCGGGCGGGGATTCAGACTGTAGACAAACCTATCGGCAGAGGTTCGACATGCACGGGGGAACTGTGAGGGGGGACGGGAATCCCCCCTCACGTGAAATCTATGCAAAATCAGAATGCATTTCTGATTTTGCGCTCAAGCTGTCGACACTTTGTCGACAGCTTGAATCCCCGCCCGGCTAAACCGGGCGGGGATTTCCTTCTTTACTACCGTATTTCCTCGTACATGGCAGAGGCGGCGTCCTTGGTGGCGTTTTCCGTCACCGCCGCGACCTTCACCTTCAGGCATCGCTCGCCGAAGCGGATTTCGATCACGTCCCCCACCTTCACTTCATAGGAGGCGCGCGCCACCTTGCCGTTGACGGAGACGCGCTCGCCGTCGCAGGCCTCGTTGGCGACGGTCCGCCGCTTGATGAGGCGGGAAACCTTCAAATACTTGTCCAGTCGCATGTTTCTTCTCCTTTACCGCACCCGGAGGAGCTTCGCCAGCTTGTCGCCCTTGGGCACCAGCTCCAGTTCCTCCCGGGTGATGGCCCGCAGCACCACGATGAACACCAGATAGAGCACCACTCCCGCCAGCACCGCCAGCACCGCCGGGACCAGGAACATCATCCGCCCGCTCTGGAAAAGGCCCGCGGAGCGCAGCACGGCGCGCAGCGCCGCGTACACGCCCCAGGCGCAGCCGCCCATGAGAAGGGAGGCCAGCAGGGGCCGGACAAAGAGGGGCAGCAGCCTGGGGCAGTCCGGCGCTTTGCGCCGGATGATGAGCAGGTTCAGGAGGCTGATGACCAGGTAGCAGGCCACGTTGCCCACGGCGGCCCCCACGATGTTCACCCGGGGGCTGCTCAGGAGCACGAAGTTCACGACGATCTTGCACACGCCCCCCGCAGCGATGGTCAGGATGGGCAGGCGTTCATAACCGTAGGCCTGGAGGATGGCGTTGGTGACCATCATGATGCAGACCCCGTAGCCCGCGGCGCTGAGCACCGAAAGGATGGCCCCCGCCGCCGGGTCCGTGTCCCCGTAGAGCCCGCCCATGAGCGGCGCTGCCAGCACCCCCATGCCCACGGCCATGGGCATGGCCAGCAGGTTCATGAGCTTGAGGGAGGCCCCCAGCACCTGGGCGGCGTCCTTTGTCTTTCTCCCCGCCGCGTAGGCCGCGATGGCGGGAATGGCGCTGGTGACCATGGGCACCGCGAAGGCGGAGGGCAGATTATAGAGGGTCTGGCTGTTGAAATAGGTCCCGTAGAGGGCCCGCGCCGTCTCATAGGAATAGCCCAGGGCGTTCTGCAGGCGGCCGAAGATCATCTTGGTGTCCACCATGGCCACCAGGTTCAGCACGCAGGAGCCGATGATGATGGGCACGCCGATGACCACCAGCTCCTTGAGAGTCTGCCGCCGGCTCTCCGGCACGTCGGGGCTGGGACTTGGCCTGCCCCGTTTGCGGTCGAGGCGCAGGGTCGCCGGGACGATATACACAAGGCCCAGCACCGTGCCGATGGTGACGCCGAAGATGCCCCCCGCAGCGCCGACGCTGCCGCTCTGGCCCCGGCGGATCAGAATCCAGGCGGCGGAAAGGCCGAAGACCACCTTGCACAGGGTTTCGATGATCTGGGAAATGCTGGTGGGCACCATGTCCCCCAGGCCCTGGGAATAGCCCCGGTAGGCGGACATGAGGCAGACGCAGACCAGCGCCGGCGCCAGCACGGAAATGGCGGCCTCCGCCTCCGGCGAGCCCATGAAATCCGCCAGATAGCGGCTGAACAGCAGCATGAAAAGGGTGCTGGTCATGCCCAGGACGAAGAAAGCCGCCCGCGCCACCACGAAGGTGCGCCGCACCTGGTTCCGCCGGCCCAGAGCGTCCGCCACGGAGACCATGCGGCTCAGGGCCACGGGCAGCCCCGCCGTGGAGAGGGTCAGCAGCAGGGCATAGATATTGTAGGCGACGCCGAAATCCCCCATGGCGGACTTGCCGATGATATTGGAGAGGGGGATCTTGAAGACCGCGCCCAGGATCTTGATGACGATGGTACTGGCCGTCAGCACAGCGGCGCCGGTCACAAAGCTCTCTTTTTTCCGTTCCTCCAAAGAATAGCCCCCTTCTGCGGGAATCGCGGAGTGTTGCCCTGTATGTGCGGTGTTGCCCTATATCTTATTCCGCGGAAATGAGATAATAGTACACCGGCTGGCCGCCGGAAACCAGGCTGATCTCCGCGTCGGGCACGCGCGCGCCGATGGCCGCGGAGAACTGCTCCGCCTCCTCTGCGGCCACGTCCTCCCCGTAGAAGATGCTGATGAATTCCGCCCCGCCCTCTGCCAGGGCGCTGCCGATGGTCTGGGTGAGGGTCTCCTTATCCGGCACGTTGCAGAGCATTTTTCCGTCCTGCAGAGCCAGATATTCCCCTTCCTTGATCTCCCGCCCGTCAAACACGCTGTCGCGGGCGGCATAGGTGACAGAGAAGGTCTTCACGCCGCCGATGGCCTCTTTCATGGCCTCGGCCGCCTGGGCGGGCGCTGCCGCCGGGTCCAGGGACAGCATGGCGGAAATGCCCTGGGGCACCGTGGTGCTGGGCACCACGATCACTTTCCGGTCCGTCAGCCCCACGCACTGCTGGGCGGCCATGATGATGTTC
>JAEEGH010004161.1_pt1 | contig 37349 bp, 48 predicted proteins | sample 9134181 | NCBI WGS metagenome assembly JAEEGH01 (sample SAMN16246544, study PRJNA631951) | gut metagenome | biome: gut microbiome; feature: rumen; material: DP-attached | host: Bos | place: Iran: Karaj | collected 2018-10
TGCAAAGATACGAAAAATAAAGGGGAAATAAGCTTTGAACCTATTTCTATTGCTTCGCGGAGAGAACAGGAAGTTCGGCTCGGCAACCAATGACTGCAAAAAGATGCTTAACCTGCTGAAAATCAACATCTCCCAATTCTCAAATTAGTTTAATACTGTCAATCATTATCTCTTAATGTCAGCCAAGGGGGTACCCTTTGGGGGTTCCACTTTTTATGCTTAATTTTGTACCGCAATCACATTCATTAGAATGAAAATGGGCTACGACGGCACAAAAGTACAAACAAAAAATGAGAATAAAGAATGATTCGGATAAAATTTTCAATTCGCGCGTTCATAAAGCCAGAAAACGGCAAAGTTGCTGTGCGTGTTAGATGGAACTCAAAGAAATGTGAAACCACATTTATCACTGGTGTATATGCGGAACCAGATAAATGGGATAATGACTTACAGAAAGCCAAAAAGGGCACAACCCATCATGTGCGGAAAATGACGTTTACTGCGTCAGAGATTAACGAACGTATCGCTGAGTTTAGACAAGAAGTTGAGACCAGTATGGAAACTTTTTCTCTACGCAACATGGTTCCAACGACCCAAGAATTGAAAGACTCGGTAAATAGAAGTCTTGGCCGTCTTGAAGAAGTTGTAGATGTCAAGACTGAACAAAAGAGAACACTAAAACAGTTATTTGATGATTTTCTGAATAATTGTGGTAGGGAAAAAAATTGGGATGACGACTGTAAAGAGAAGTACGAACAGGCATATAATCATTTAACCACTTCCAATCCTCGTATTACTGTAGAGAAGATTAACATTGATGCAATGTATAAACTGCGGGATTGGTATATCAAGAACAAATACAAAAATCGCACTATCAATAAACAGACAACTATGCTTAAATGCTTCCTTCGCTGGATTAATCAACAGGAAGGATACGACATTCCAGAGGCGGTACTGAACTTTGCGACAAACCTTAAAGTGATGCGTCGCACAGTTTCGTTCTTACATTACGAGGAGTTGATAGACTTCTCCACGTTTCAGTTTAAGGACAATGACGAGCGACTAACTCGTGCACGCGATCTCTGGTGCTTTATGGCATTTACTTCATTACGGTATTCCGATCTGAGCAACTTAAAGATTGGGCATATAAATGACAACCGAATTGACATGATGACACAGAAGACAAGCGACCACATATCAATTCCTCTTACCGATGGAGCTATTGATATTTTAAAAAGGTATAAAGGCAAAGAAACAGCGGATGGTCATGTGTTCAACGTTCCCAGCAATCAAAAGCTTAACGATGCAATAAAAGATGCAGCGAAAGCTGCTGGACTAAATCGCATAATAGTTGAGACTTATTTCATTGGAACTGAACGCAAAGAAGAGCAACATGAGTTCTGTGATATTATCTCATGTCATGACGCTCGACGTACTTTTGTTTCATGTAGTCTTGCAATGGGCATACCTCCCCAGGTGGTGATGAAGTGTACGGGGCATAAAGGATATAATACTATGAAACCATATATCGAGACTGCAACTGAGACCCAGGCACTTGAAATGGAAAAATGGAATAGGAATAAATATCGCTCACAAATCATTCAGCTTCTTAACAAGACAGATGAAAAGAATCTAGAGAAAGCACTTAAAGTCCTGCAAAAAATTCTAATTCCGCATCCATCAAAAGAAAAAGAACTAGTCCAAAACTAGTTTTTAGCCGTTCACGGTTGATTTTTCTTTTAAAACTTGCGTAATTCAGAAAAATACGCTAATTTTGCACCCGTCGTCAAGAAACGGCCTTGTTAGGCCGGACACGTAAAGAAAAATAAAGAATAATAGAGAATAATAGAGATTGAGGCAGTGCCTTCTGATTGACTTAGCACTGAACGCTCCCAAAAAGGGTAAATAGAAGCATTCTCCATAGGGTTGGATTAACCCTGCGAGTTCGGTAAGCCGAACGGAGAGAATCACCCAATGTGTCTTTTGGCATGGAGGAAAATATTCACATTATTCTTTAACAATGGACAAAAATTTTGATTTACAATCAACTCTCTTACAACTGAGAGAAAAGCTTGGAACAAAAGAGGCGCAATCTATTGCCCTTAGTGAATTCGCTATGGATTGTCATAAGAATGGCCGAATTGACTACTTATTGAAACAAGATGCTACGACTGCAAAGAAAGCTTTTGGGTACTGGAAAAGCAAAAACGTATTCAGGCCAGGACAACTACCTAGAATAATTGCCCTCTCATCTCTAACTTCAAATGAATGTCTTGCATTGGCTAAGACGCTTATCGAACGTGCAAAAAAACAACTAAACCACGGCATCATGAGTGCCGACGAACTTACCGTAGAATTAGATAGCGTCACAGCACTTAATTCCTAACACATTATATAATTATGAGTCAAGATTTGATGAACAAAACGCTACTCAGTATAAGCGTAAGTGAATTCATTGAAGCCATCAGATTAGGGATGGCAGAATCAATGTGTGGTGAACAACCAGAAGAAAATAACATAAAAAAGCACTATGTATATGGTCTTAAAGGGCTTTGTATGCTATTAGGATGCTCTCTATCTACAGCAGCTCGCATAAAAAAAAGTGGTGCGATTGATGCAGCTACGAGCCAACAAGGTAAAATTGTGATCTTTGATGCAGATTTGGTAATTGATTTACTTAACGTTCAAAACAAGCGTAGAGGAGTGCGTTCAGGTTATAAGAAGTAGTACTATATGAAAGCAACCAACAAAATAATATGTACATGTATGTTGCTCAATGCAATGATGACTCTCACAAATTTAATGTTTTTCGACCAACGGCTTTTCTGCAAAGTCATAGAAGGTACCACAAAATACATCAAAAAACAACGACAAACAATTTTCAATATTTTTAAATGCGTAAATAATGGCTAGTGCTGGTTTTAGATTTGGAAAGTGGAACTTTTGGTTTCACATTACAGAGAACGAAGCCCGGAAAGCCTGTATTCCAGCAATTTTTATTGCATCGACAACCGTGTATATAGGGTTAAGTGCTATACTTATATATAATAAATTTAAAGCCATTACTGATAGTAAGAGTATGGTTCAAAAACACAAATTTGAATTTGACATGACGAAATTGAAATCAGAAGTAGAAAAAGAGGTATGTGCTCAAAAACACCAGCATGTCATTGAGACGATCCGACAAAAAGCTCAGTTAAACAAAGAATCCTATTCTGCCAAGAAGACGGATGACATACTTTATAAGATGGCCATTAACTCAATGAGGAGGGAACAGTCAGAACAGTCTGGTGAAAGGAATGAATATAATGAAAATGACTATGCTAAGCCTATTATGAGGAACGCAAGTGACATCCCAACTGTTGACGGACATTATGACGATCACCAACTATGTGGAAAACTTGCATATAGAGAGGATATTTGTTTATTTTATGGTGAAGAACATATAGCCAAAACTTCAATTACACTTTGCATAATGATGGACTTGGTTTTGCGCAGGAAATCATGCCTTATTGATGAAAACAAAGACAATTTTCCTCCCTATACATGCTTGTGGTATAATGCGGAAATGAATGAGGCAGACTTTCAAACGTTTTTTGGCGAATTTGACCGACATCGTTTAGACGGAAGACTGCTATTTATTGAAAATTTCTCTCACATGACACTTAGAGAATGGTTGCAAGACGTAAAGAAACAGTTGATGGGCTGCAAAACAGACACTGTCGTTGTACTTGACAACATCTCGTGCATCTGCAACTCAACAGATGCAGAAGTTCGTGATTTGATCAATATGGTTAAATCGATACAAAGCCACACTCAAGAGAGAGGCATCTATACAACATTTATTATCATTGATCACATAAACAAACAAGGAAAAGTTGCAGGCACTTATAAACTAAATGCTCTTTTTAGCAACAGAATACGCTTTAGTTCCCATGGTGACGGACATACTGCCATCAAAGTTGAGAAAAATCGCGCATATCACGATATGGTTAACCATAGTTATGATCTACACTGGATCACGTCAATAGAGGGGAATAAGAGTTTTGAGAACCTTGGCGAGATTTTTGAAGACAGTATGCCTGCACAAACTGTAGAAGATGAAAAATCTCCAGATGACTGTGGGAAGGTCTGGACTGACGAAAAGATCTTAGAGTTTCATGAGGTGCTTCGAGAGACACGAAACAAATCAGAAGCTGAGAGACGAACGGGTGTACCCCGTCAAAGATATGACAGACGAATCAAAAAACTTTTAGCCGATGGAGAATGTGATCCTATCGTTTGACTCAAACAAATAGCCTGCACCCTGCACCCACTTGACTGATGGTGAATAAAGTACGTGTCTTTGGTTAAGGGGTGCAGGGGCGCAATTTACTTCTAACAACTTGGTGTTAAATGATTTGAATGCTGCACCCCATCAATTGCACCCTCCGCACCCCATCTAACACTTCAAGTGTTCACTTTTGGTTGATTTTCTCATTCTACTATAATAAGTAGTAATTATACAGATAACTACATGTATGGTATTGAAAAATGAGAGTCCCGCCTGTTATTAGGTGGAACTCTCAGGATATTAATTAATAGGAGGCATGTCTTGTAGGAAAGTTGGCCATGCAAAACCAGTATTCCAATTGATATACATTTCGTTGAGATTTTCTTCATCTATTGTTGCAATACCACCTAACACAGGTTGGTCGGCATTTTCTAAACTATCCTTGTAGTATTTCCACGCCCAGGTTTTGACTGTATTAAGCGACAAAAAGAGTCCATGCCTTTCCAATTCATCACAATTCTGTCTAAGGGATAAGCCAGGATTATATATCTGCTTGAATAGCTCAATCTTTTTATTCTTCTCATACTTTGCTTGTTCTCTCATTTCAGCTTGGGTCATTCCAGAATTAGGTCGAGTGTCGATATGTCTTTCATTACAATATCTGTAAAGGGTAGCACGTGAACACTCTATGCCATTAGCCAGATTTTCCTTAACGGATTTTGTCGGATCGTATTGCTCATCAATCTTATTGTACCTGATTTCCTTCCCAATCAAATTAATTTCTCGCTGTCCGATATTCATGCCTTGTTTGACAATAAACATCGGTCTGTTTTCTATCCAATAGCTTATATCATAGCTACAATAGTCCACCAGCTCTTCCTGTGTCATCTTCATGGCACGTTCAGCCTTTTTTCTGAGGCAATCAATAGTAATAACCTCATCAGAGTTGTCAAAGAAGCGCTCCCTGTCAACGTAGAGATTAAATAGGAGTGTTTCAGCATCGACATCAGGCGCCATCAGCCTTCTAAGGCAGGCATTCTTAAAAAGCCTCCTTCTCCTATGATTTCCATCTTGTACCCTTTCGAGATAGAACCAGAGCTGGAGGTAATTATCATCTGTAAACTGATAGATACCTCTTTCCCAATCTCCCCTCTCCGTCCTATAGAAATACCTGTATCTGCATGAATTGTAGTGCATGAACGTTTTGTAGTCCATATCTTTCATGTCAGTCAGAAATTCTTCACTAATAGATATTCTGTCATCACCCTCCGTATCAACAAATGGTTCGCTATTATTGACAGGATAAGCCATTTCTTCGGGGAAATCCCATGTATAATAGATGTTGTTGCTAAGGTAAATGTCATCCTTCTGGCAGACTCCATTCATATATTGTGATGGACGAGTCCCACAATTATCCTCTATCAGTTCTCCAGTACAAGTCTGGATGTAATTATGGATCGCTGCCGAAGCTGTTCGGAATTCATCAGCTCCAAGCACTCTATTGAATACATAGACCATTCTGAACCTCCTTGACACCTCACCATGCTTATCTTTTCCATCTGAGTATGACGGATAAAGCAGTGTTGGCTTCATGTCAATGGTGGCAAGATAGTCACCTATATCGGTGTAGTGAGTATAATCTATATCAACCGATACAACCTGAGACCCAACAAAGAATTTGTCTGATTTGAAGCTTACTTTCATGGCTCCCTTGTTATCTCCATACCTATACACAGGGTAGCTTAGGTATTTCCCTTTTCCTGATTCCAACCAGTATTTCTCATTTTCATTAAATGAAAATAGGTTGCAGAAGGTATGGCCACTTGTTATAGCATCCATGAATTCAGTTGGTGTCAGCATCCATTCATCAAATGCCATTTTATTTCTTCCAATAGCGTCGGCTCCAGGTCTCCACAAACAAGCCGATGCATCACCTTTATTATCATAAGCCTCTCGTGATATATTCACTCGAAACTTAAAATTTCCATCCGTAATCATAGAAAGCAAATGATTCTCTCATTGTTAAATGATTACGTCTGACGGTGCGTAGGTCGTTATGAAAACCATTTCGCCGTTTTTCAATGCCTTGTTATACTGGCTATGCCCCATTGACAACTTGGCATCCTTTCTACTCTCAAAAATTCTCCCTGATGGGATATGTTTTATTGTTGTTCTCATGTGATTAAGGTTTAGCGTTTGTGTGGTGGCAGAAGTTCTTCATTTAACTTCTTTATTGTCTTGCTCGTAATTTCACCAAATTCTTGATATGCGGGGTCGTCAGAGTCAACCCACACTAAATTATCCAAAGAACAATTCATATAGTCATTATCCTTGTGAAGAATATGGGGACTAAAGAATGAATAAGTCAGTGGTAAATAAGCCTCCTCCATTAATTCTACAACGGAGATGTGTTTGCCTTTATAACTTACATATGGAAATACAGCCCTGTCAGCATCCATGTCAGGGTCGAATAATGTGTTAGAGATTATGAGAATATTACCTTCTTCATCTTTAACCTGCCCTTCCTTAGAGACCCAAAGCCCTTTCCTAACGAGCCTATAACCATCAGGAGTATTGACTTCTGGATCATCCTTATAGAATTCTCCATATTCATAGGCAGTAGCCCATTTGAGATTGTTCTTCCAGCAATGTTCCTTTATTTTGTCCAAGTGAATAACAAAGTTTCTCTTACCTTTGGGAGTGCCCCAAAAGCAAGTTGCTACCAATTCGTCAACTCGGAGGTAGCCATGATCGTGTGTAAAGATCACTCTGTTGCCATCCTTGTCTGTCTTAAACTGCATCTGATGAGGGTCTGACTCACCTGTAAAAGTTCTAACATCCTTGTAGATGCGCCTGACTGCACCCCTTTCAGAGACTTCCAATCCTTTGACTTTATAGTATTTTCTATATTTCGTTTCCATTTCTATTTTTTCTTGATTTGATTTTTAATGTAATGTCCTTAGTTCCAAGAAAACTGACCAGGCGGCTATACATGAGGGTTCGCTGATATTTTCTTGGGCAGATAATAAATAGCTCTGCCAATTTTATTTCTAACTCGTACCCCGTCTGATCCCGCCATGCCTGGTCGAATCCTTGGTCATAAGCCCTTAGTGCCTTAATATCCTCACTAAAGAGCCTTGCTTCTACAACTGCATCGTGTTTCATGTCAATGAATAATTCCTTCATTCGAATCCTAAAAAATAATTGCTGTTGTTAATACTTGATCCTTACAGTCAGCATCGTTGGCCATTCGTTGATATATACTTTCTCTATCTTCTGACCTGTATAATAAGTGAAATTCTTCTTATACACATACTCGAAGTCTGCCTTGCATATGCTACATTCTGCATTGGCAGGGATGGGTATCTTGGCGGTCATTGAATATACAGGTACGAAGCCCTGATAACCTTCACCACTCAGTATAAATGTGTCAACGTCCATCAGCATGTCAGGCTCTAAATCGGCATCTATATTCCGATTAATTGAGACAACTGAATACCCTTCCGACAAACCGATCTTCACTCTCATCTTGCATTTCGTATAACTTAAGAGTCTTGCTTCTACGTCCTTTTCAACTTCATCAACTGCGATTTCAGACAGGTCATACACCTTGCCCATCAACCATATCATTCTTCCTTTTTCCATAGACTACAATTCTCTAATAGTAGGTGATATTTTCGCGAGTAAGGCATTAATTGTCTTTGGATTCTTTCGATAGTTTATGTCCGACTTAATCATATTCGTTGCAGATTTAACTAATGCCGTGAAATCATAGGCGGCAATAAGTTCCATATAATATTGGGCGAAGTCCTCATCCAATACATCCATCAGGTCGCTATCAAAATGGAACCCGTAATATGCCGCCAGTTTCTCGGAATATAGCAAGAAAGGGGAACCGAGCAGGTCAGATGTCATAGTATCGTCTATATCTGTAGCCAAGGCCAAATACAATTCCTTGTCTGATATACTGCCTCTTAAATAATCACCAATATAGTTTACCGCATTAAATACAATATAATCGGGAAAACTATCGTCATCAAATATCCCGAAGTCCCCATGATCCTCTGTATGGAAGATCCCTCCCATATATCGGAAAGCATCTTCTGGGGTATCAAACTTCATTAATACGCAATGGTTTTTCATTTCGTTTTTCTACTCTTAATTATAAGGGTCACTTCATACTCGGCAGCAATGTGCTCGATTAACTTCAAATAAGCATCTATCCTAGGCCTCTTCCTGGGACATATCAACAGCAGATCCTGGAGCTTTGCCTCAATGCAGAGTCCAGTTGTAAATTTTCCATACTTTGCTTGTATGGCTTCAACATCGGCTGAGAAATCATCGGGTACTCTTTTGGAGGCCTTTGGTTTTGGTGCCGATGGGCTGCTCTTTTCCACGACAGGAGCAGCCATAACCTGTTTCTCTTCGTTCAAGTCAGGCCTGGCATTCGTGCCAAATAGAGCCTGAAGGAAATTGTAAATCATAATTCAAAAATTTTTGTTATTCTTTCACCTGTTAGGTTTATATGGCGTTTTGAACGCAAAAAATGCGTTTCAGAAGGGCTAAAAAATGGAGGGGGAACGAACGCACCTGAAACCCTTATTTAGAGAAGAATAACAAGTGGTTCAGCCACTAACGGCTCTCGTTGTATGAGAGCAGTAGAATTGTTAGATTTGGCTGAATATTATATATTGGATAATAGGACTTGCATCGAAGAGGTGTAAGATACCGTTATCCCTCCCGATGACCCTATGTATGGCAAATAGACTCATGTTCTATGAAACCATGCATGGGCGAGGGTAAACCTTTAAGCAGTGGGATCCTACTCGAAGAGAGTCTGGAACTCGCTGCTTTATTTTTGTAAGAATGAAAAAACGAGAATAAATAACAGAATTAATAACTTAAAAACAAAAGGAGAATATAATTATGAAAGAAACATTATTAGCAGCCAAAGAAAAGGTTGCACAATTTAGCGATTGTTTGATGGTCGTGGTGCTTGTGGCAAATGCCTATCTGCTGTACCATGAGTTTGTCAAACCCAAATTAAGTAAGAAAAATAACGAGATCATTATCAAGGATGCAGAAGCAGAAGAAGTGACTACAGAGTAGTTTTCGTTTCGCACCTCACAATATGGAACAATGGAATAACATTTCATTGCTCCTTTTTTATTAACAATAAACAAAGTAGAGTATGATTAACAGTAAAGCATTTATCATGTTCCGTAGCACGGTGAGCATATTATCGCTTATCGTGTCGCTAGTTCAGATAACAGAATTTGGTCTGGACTTCTATCAGCGTAAAATTAAAAAATCGAACAAGGCGAATGGTATCAGCACCTTTGCGTCTGCTAATTAAGGAAAGGAGGTCAAACTATGAAAGATAACGAAGTTATAGACCTTGTAATAGCGTTTCGCAGAGGGCATTGCATATCTGGCCAAGGGAATAAAAAAGATCAGGAGTGTTATCAATAAAACACCTAGTAAAAAATCATCATAAAAAAATTATCATTATGACAAAGAAAACAAAACAAACAGAGACGATGACCGTAGAACCCATCGAAGGAACTGTGTCATCACCCCTTGTCATCGTAGCAGATGACGTTGAGGAAGCAGTGGTTATGGAAGAAGAAATTGATCCAAACAACCATCCTAATTTCATCGAGAGCAATACATCGGCTATCAGTCTGGAAGACCTCTCGGAGAAATGTATTGTGCCAACCTTTGCAGACAACACACTTACAGTAAGCCATCAAAGCTTCATCAATAGTGTTGTAGAGGCCGGTTGCACCGTTTTCGGTGAACTAACCCCCGTAGAGATCAGGGTAAGCCATCAGGTAAATGGCCGTGTACCCTCCGCTCTACACAAGAAAGCAAATGAATTGACGGACAATGAAAAGACAGTATATTACCAACGTATGGCGTTTGTTTGCCACGTTGCCGCACTGTCTCGTTCCATCAATGGGCAAATCGTACATCTGTGTATTGGCGGTGTGAGAGCATATAATGAAGATAAGCTCTATGGCCGTCAAAGCGCGATGCACTACCGCATCTTTTGCGGCTGGCAGGTGAGAGTCTGTAGCAACCTTATGTTGACATGCTCAGGCTTCACTGGCAATATTGAGTGCATGACAACCTCCGACATCAAGGAGAAAGCACTGGAACTTTTCAATGGTTTCGATCCCGTGAAGGAAGACAACCTGCGAACTCTGGAGGCACTGGAGAACACCAGTATCACAGAAGAACAATTCTGTAAGGCTGTTGGCCGTCTGAGACTTTATCAGGCACTGCCCAACAATACAAAAGCAGAACTTGGACTGCCAAACATATCTTTAGGCGATCAAGCAGTTAACGCTGTCGTGCGTGGATATGTCGATAACCCTAACTTCAAGAAAGAAGATGGTAGCGACACTATCACACTCTGGCAACTACTCCAGCTATTCAATGAAGCCGTCAAACAGACATACATTGATCGTTGGCTGGAGAGAAACCAGAACTGTACCGACCTTGTATTTGGTCTTGAAAAGGCATTGAATGGCGAGAGCCAGGAATATGCGTGGTTCCTGTCATAAGGAATAGGCGAATAGCCAACCGTTCATCGGAGAGGTGGTCTGCTACTGTAAAAGGTGGCGGTTCGCCTTTCTTCCTTTATAATAATAAACTTTTAAAAACAATATTATGTGTAAAATTCAAATTCCAGAGGGTGCAACCCTCGACGAGAAAAGAAGTTTGTGCTTCGATGCACTCTACAACATGAACCTTTCAGACAAGGTTGAGAAGAAGGAAAATCTTACGTACCTCACATGGAGCGAGGCTTGGAAAGCATTCAGAGAAGTCTATCCATCGGCTACTTTCAAGGTTATCACCAACCCCGATACGAAATTACCGTATTTCGTTGATCCTCAGATCGGCCTCATGGTCTTTACGGAAGTGACCGCAGACGATCTTACTCTCACGATGTTCCTGCCAGTGATGAACAGCAGCAACAGAGCTATGAAGCTTGAACCCTATACCTATCAGGTGTGGGATAAGCAGAACCGCCGCTATATTGAAAAGACATGTGAAGCGGCTAATATGTTCGACATCAATAAGACGATCATGCGTTGTCTTGTAAAGAACCTCGCTCTTTTTGGTCTCGGCTTGAAGCTGTACCAGGGTGAAGACATTCCATCCGACAATTCTGACGATGCAGCAACAAACGATGCAGCCGACCAAAAGAAAACAACTGTACGACGTGCTAAAACTGCCCCAACAACACAGCAGCCAACAGCACCCGTAGATCGCTTTGCTCCTATCAAGAACGCCATCAACAGCGCGACTAGTACGGACGCACTTCTTGACCTTTACCTTCAGCATCAAAATGAGGTAGAGGGTAATCCATCTATAAAGCAACTCTTTACTGAGAGGAAACTTCAACTTAAACAAGCAGCATAAGCAATGGCAAAAACAAAAAGAATCGAACTGAAAGATAGTGGAGTCATCTTCAATGAGGAAGAACACACCTATCTTTTTGGTGACAAGTATCTCTCTGGCATCACAGGTATGCTACAGAGGCAATTCTTCCCTTCAGAATTTGAGGGAATCCCCAAAGACGTACTCGAAGCAGCCGCTCGATATGGAACTGACGTTCATAAGAGTTGTGAGGACTTCGATATGAATTGGACTAACGACGGTACTGTTGAGGTAGCAGACTACATACAAATCTGCAAAGACAATGGACTGACACATGAATGCTCAGAGTATTGCATCACAGATGGCGAGAACTGGGCTTCAAAGATTGACAAGGTTTATAGGACAGCAGATGACACCTTTGATTTGGGCGACATTAAAACCTATGGTGTTATGACTGCCGATAAGCTCGAAAAGGCAAAATGGCAGTTAAGCATCTACGCTTATCTGTTTGAACTACAGAATAAGAAAGCGAAAGTAGGCCGACTTTTCCTCCTGCATATTCGTAACCGAGAAAAACAGGATGGTACTTTCGACCATATAGCCAACATTATCTTCGTCAATCGTATTCCGAGCGAGATTTGCAAGGATCTGCTCGATACTGACCTCAGAGGGGAGCAGTTCAAAAACCCCTTTGAAATTCCAGATGATATTAGTTCACAGGAGGCAGAAATCCGTGAACTGATGGAAACAAAATCATCCGTTGAGGAAAGACTGGCAACCATCAAAGCCAATATCCTTAGCAAAATGGAATCACTCGACATTCGGACTTGGGCGACAAATACAATGCGCCTGACCCGAAAATTGCCATCAACAAGAGCATCATTCAACAGCTCTTTGTTCAAGGCGGATCATCCTGATATGGACTTTAGCCCCTACGAGAAAATTTCTCAGGTGGCTGGCAGTCTGATGATAACAGTGTAGGCAGTTGAAAATCTGTCTGCATTATCCTACCGAAGAGGGGGAATCGTGTAAAAGCGGTTTTCCCTCTTTTTCATTTAATCACAAACAATTAAAAACAAGAAAATATGAGTTATCAAGAATTAGCACAACTAAAAGAAAGCCGTGAATATAAAGCGGCAGAGGCATTAACCGACGCATTAAACACTATGGGTTGGTCGCCTAAGAAGTTCGCAATGTCTGTAGCCTTACAGCATAGAACATTGCAACAAGAACTGACTAGAACGATGGTCGCTACTATCCGTGTGATGGGAAGTGACGATTATGGATATGACCTCAGAAATGAGGGAAGCCACGAAGCCGCTAAGAAGATGGTGGAAAGTGGCATACTCGATGACATCTATTTGCCCTTTATCTGAGCATGGAACTGGAGTGTACTTGCTGCCAGATCACGCTTGCTGAATGGGAGCAGAAGATGAAGCATACGAAGCCAATCAATTACAAATGGCTGGTAAACAAGATTAAGAAGCATTTGCCTCAGTTGTACGAGGCACTTTGCCTGAACTTCTACAATCCCTGGGAAGGACAGTGTTGTAGGAATAAGCAATACTACATACTTATCCATTCCGGCATAGAATACTTTATCAGAAAATAAACGATTATGCAAACAAGAAATTATCACATCAGAAAAACTATCGACATTGTAGTGCAAGCCCCTTGGGATGAACTGCAAGACGATACGGAGCGTTGGGCTACAAACAACATAATACCCGACTGCTTAATCAGGAACGAAAACGACTGCCACAAAATAAACGATGTCCGATTAGTCAACAACGACGAGGATCAGGATAGTTTTGTTGTGGTATCTTGGCCTGAGAGCCAAGAACTCTGCTGTTATGAGAACTACACCGACTATTGTACCTTCATCATGGGCGACGGTCTGGACTGTGGAAGCTATTTAGTTAACAAAGAATGGTACTCACGCTTGCTGAATGGTGAACTTCGCAAGTATGAGTAACTGGAAGAAACTGTATTAGAAGAAGCATGGCTGTAGAGAACTCAAAGCGACTTGATGCGACTGCCAAAGAACATATCAGGCGTATCAAAAGCACTTATAAGATGAAATACACGGCAATGGCTGTCATAAACGCAAAATTAGGTTGCGGGATGGAAGAAGCCTACCGCTTGTATGATGAATGTAATGTAGAACCAAATAAATAACAAGAAAATGAACATCAACGAATTTATCTTTTCAAGAACTCAGCCCCAAAAGAAAATTGATACTATCAATGCTCTTACAGAGGGTGAACTGTTATCCATCCGTGAAGAAACGGTTAAGCGTATTGTTAAGGACGCAGGCCGTAGGATTTGGAAAACCAGAGACAAGCGGCTCCGTATTAGTCAGGAAAGACGAGCAGGGAACGCTTGGAACTCCTCCATTGATGAGGTACAACTTATCAAAGGAAAACTGCATCTGGATGTGTATCTGCAATATGAAAACACAGATACCTCTACCAGTGAGGAATACGACGAATTTTTCAGAAATGGGAATTATCGTGGTGAAGTCCGACGTTTAGACAGATATGGTAATGGTAGAACCTACTATTTCATGTATAACCCTTCCGATAAGGCAAGCGTTATGAAGTCTATCCTACTAGAATATGTCTTTACCAAATATGCTGCAAAACTAACTCAGCAAGCGGCATGAAACAGGTGAAGATAGGTGACGAGGTGCTTTATGTACCTTATAACGGCTCTCAGAAAACTGCAATCGTGGTGAATATCGAGATTTGCAGGATTGGTGAAAAGTACGGCAACAGTGTGAATAGCTGCGACATTGACCAACATAGCAATGGTACAATAACACTCAGCAATCATCACTGGTGCTACTTCGATCAAGTTAAACAAGTAATAACCAAATAAGAAATGGCGAAAACAAAAAAGATGACCCTCAAATACTGGAACAGTCTCAGTGAGGGTAGTAAAAAGCGAGCATTGACATATTGTTTCCCTTTGCATAAGGCTACAGTTGATATGCTTATGAATGACAAGCCCAACCCGAAAGATGATGCTTGGTGGGGCTTAGTTTGGCGAAAGGTGCGAATACCCGATGCTGATGCAAATGGGTACAGGCACTATAAGACAGTTGTAAACCATACTTATATTCCATAATGCTATGGGTTATCGACTTCATGTAGCCAGAGTGTACAAAGTAGAGTATGCCCTTGGCGATGCCTTCTCACATAAGAGTGAGGAATTTCATAATTTGCTTTCAACTCTCAAAGTGGAATACACAGGCGACGAGTACGATAGCGATTTTGAAGTACAAAAAGACGAGTGGCAGAAAGCCATTGATAAGCTAAAGCATCTGTATGACCTCGAAGATGAAGATGAAAGAGACGAAATCAAAGGGGCTGTAGATGATTTGGCAAGTACAACTGACGAGGTAATCGAAATGATGGAATACTATCTAAACAATGGTGATCCTGATATTGACTACCTTCACCTAAGTTTCTTTTAAGACTATGGCAGAAAAAGAAATGACCAACGAGAAAGCGGCAAAGCACATTTGGAACAATGCTCTGCAACGTTCCTTTCAGCCGTTTTCGTGGGGATTGGACTTTAGCAGTATAAAGACGATAGAGAACGGCACGGCCTTTCACGTCAAAGCTGCATGGGTACATATCCAGTACATGATGCAGGTGGATTTGTTCAAAGTGACTATCATACCTGATGACAAACAGAAAAATCAAATTGTGTGTGAGCGACTGATATTAGGCAGGCTCGTTCCTACAATAGATGACGCTGTGAAGCACGGCTCAATATCTGAAAAATCGGTTTGCTCAATAACCGGCATCAGACCAGAAAGAATAGCCGTGTGATAATCCTACTTTTGACGGAAGTGGGGAGTATGTGAGAAATGAAAATCTCGCATATTCTCCATTTTCCGTATATCCAACGAAGAAAATGTGTTCAATCCGTTTTGTGTTCAAATAATAGCACATGACCCATTCTGAGCACATCTTTTAGTGTTCAATTAAAACAAAGAATTAAATGAATGAAACAGCAGTGATTTATGCGAGAGTGTCCTCAGTCGGTGACAGGCAGGACACAAGCCGACAAATAAGAGATTTGGAAATCTTAGCGAAAGAAAAATCTCTCAAAGTCGTGAAATCCTATGAAGAGCATATTTCAGGCGCAAAGAAAACTCAGGAAAGACCAATTCTGACAGAGTGCCTGCAATACTGTATCTCAAATCATGTCAGCGTTCTACTTCTCTCAGAATTATCACGTCTGGGAAGAAATGTTGACGATGTACTCTCTAACGTAAAGCTCTGCAAGGAAAATCACCTCAATGTGTATTTCCAGAAAGAGCAACTAAGCATTTTCAATTCGGACGGCAAAGAGCATCCCTTTTTGACCATATTCATTGCCGTACTGGGAACTTGTGCCGAAATGGAGCGTGAAAACATCAAATTCAGGCTCAACTCAGGTAAGGCTCAGTTCATAGCCAAAGGCGGTAAAGTTGGCCGTAAGGAAGGCTACAAGAAGTCCGATGAGAAATTTCAAGAAGAATATGCAGCCGTCATCAAGCAGCTAAGAAAAGGCTATCCCATTCGGATGATCGCCACCAGTTGCAGTGTCGGCATAAGCACAGTTCAACGTATCAAGAAAAAGTTTATAGACAATGAAAAAGACAACTGAAAACATCAAGAACCAGGGAGGGGCTATCATCAGAACGCTCAACCCTAATCCTGTGGCACAAGCATTCATCTTTAGTGGAGAACAACGTGCTAAGATAGTGCAGCTTATCAATCACGGTTTCCTTCCGCACCATACGAGTGTAGGAAAGGGACTATCTGGTAGAAAGCATTGGCGAGTGGAGAAATACAGAGGGAAGTTCGGCAACGGCTTCAAGATGATAACCACCTCGCCCTACTCAACGAACTTTAATCACCTCACTTATTTCACTCCGATAGCATGATACGATACCATTTTACCATAACAATTCATGGTGTCCGTGCCAATGTGAATGTGAATGCAAGAAATCCTCAGTCTGCCTATGGAAAGGTTAAGAGACTGAATCCAATGGCAGAGAGGATTCACCTTGTGAGAAGTGAGAAAATATCAGATTATTAACTTTCAAAAAAACAAGTTTATGCCAAATTGGTGTGATACTACATACAAATGTGTAGGCGATTTGAAGGAAGTAAGGTCGCTTTACAAGACCATCAAGTCAAATGATAAGAGAAAAACGTCTCGTATCAAAAATGGCTTTGGTACTCTGTGGCTCGGAAACATTATCGACGCTCTCGGTGAAGATTGGGAGAAGTTAAGATGTAGAGGGTCAATATACTACTACGAACTGGACGGCAATGTGCTGACTATCTGCCAAAATACTGCTTGGTGTGAGCAGGAGGGCTTTAGGGAGTGCATTGAAAAGAAGTTCCCATCCATCAAGGTTTATTTTCGTGAAGAAGAACCTGGGTGTGATGTGTTTTATACCAATGACACAAATGGCGACTACTTCCCTGACCGCTATTTGCTAGACAACTACGAAGAACCGCTATACTACGAAACAATCGAAGAAGCAGCGGAAAGTGTATCTGATATTGTCGGGCATAAGGTGGGAGCAACTGTAGAAGCCATTGAAAAAGCATTGGATGACTACGAAGAAGAACATGAGGACGAAGATATATTCTATTCGTTCCATGAGTTCAAGATTTGTGAATCATAAAATCAGCAGAAAATGAAAAAATCAACAAGAATCATGTTGCGAGTTGCGGTGACTATCATAACGTGGGTGCTGTTGGTAGATCCGTGGCCGCTTAAAGACAAAAACGATTATGAGTGAAAACATTAAATCCGTGACCCTCCTCGATTGTCAGAAAGGAGAGGTCGTAATGATTAAATTCACAGAAGATGAATTGCAGGAAATGAAGCAATACGATGATTTTTCTGTATTCCTCAGTACGCTGGAGGATATATACCAGTTCCACTTATCGAACTGCTCCTATATAGCCTCTGGCGAAGAAACAAAGATTAGGAAGATTGGGTTTGAAACTACAGATGAAGAATATGCCCAAGAAGTCCTGAGAAACGATGTCCTTAAATCAGATGGTTTGGAGGACTATTACCATCAACTGCTCGACAAGGTGGCAGAAGATGACAAAAGACAGATGATGACCGATTTCGTTATCAAGCACTCTAACGTAGGTGAGCTTGTAGATGAATTGGACTTAGATCATGTCAGGTGTTGCAGCGTGTGTGGCAGGGCTATGACTGAAGGCTATTGCATTGAAAATGGTGCTTCATACTACTGTTCTGACGAATGTATGAGCAAGGAAATGACCAGAGAGGAATTTCTGGAACTTTACGATGACGGCAATGGTGATAGCTACTGGACTGAATGGTGCTAACATTCCAAAGGAGAGGCGTATCAATAACGATACGCTTTTCTTTTTCTTTGCTCAAAAGACCGCAAATGAGCAAAATGGAGTTAAAAATGCCTTTATTTACTGTGTTTTCAGGGCAAAATGAACGTTATTTGACTTTTTATTCTTACTTTTGCAATCGCAGACTGCACTACCGTTTGTATGGATAGGCAGAAAGCATATATACTGATTGGTGTTACTACGCTGATTTGACACACGTCTAAACTCACAACTTAGATGAGGTAAGGTCAACAAGGGCTGAATCTCTAGTCAAAAAGGCAATTGTGACAGCACTCTGGGTATGATTCTTGGCTGTGGCATCATTATACTATATCGGTGGAGCAGAAATAATCATATTTGGTGTGGGTGTTCGCATAACTTGTCCTGACTAGAGAGGTAATGCAAGACATAGACGTGTGGGATGAGTGATGTAAGAGGCCCACACTTTTCGTATATATACAATTTAGTAACATAGTTTGCCTGTTTGGGCTTGCTGGCAGTTAACCGTCGGAGCAATACCGGCTTAAACTGGTAAACTATATGAAAAGAATTGCATTTGCTCTCATATTGAGTTGTTTGTCTGAGTTCTCTTTCTCACAAAGTTCTCCAACTAAACCGATTGGTGTTGATTTGGGAACTCCTACAAACATTTCACAACTTAACATAGAAGCTCAGAATATTCAGCTTTCAGTGAACACCATACCAGACGAAGCCCCGATAGACTTGAAGCCATATACTAAAGAGCTTGAAAAGGCGGCAAAGAGAGGTGTTGTAGATGCTCAAAGAGATTTAGGCATCTGTTATCTATATGGCTCTGGCATTAAAATTGACGAGAAAAAGGCGTTTGAATGGTTGTGCCAAGCTGCTGTTACTGATGCAACCGCTCAATATTACATTGGGCTAATGTTTGAAAAAGGTAGGGTTGACTTAACAGCAGACAAGAAGGGGTATTACAAAAATCTATTAAGGATATTAAATAACGTAGAACAACGAGAAGCAAGGGAAATGCCCTCTCGTCTATGGTACACCAAATCTGCGTCAGGTGATTGTGATCTTGCAATGATAAGATTGGCTCGTATTTCCAGAGCTAATAGGAATGAAGAATCTGCAATACATTATTTTAAGTTGGCCGCAAATCATGGAAATAGCGAAGGGCAGAGGGAATATCAAGCTTTTGTCGATAGACTGTCTGCAAGCGGAATAACCATAAGAGACAATGATTTAATAGTTTCATCAAACGTAGGAACACAAGAATATGTAGAGGATAAACACGAAAGAATAATTATCCTCAATTCAGTTTCTAGTATTGGCTATGGGGCTTTTGAGTGGGCTAATGCTAAAGAGATTATTTTCCAAGATGGTGACAACCTTCTTACCATTGAAACAGCTGCATTTGGTTTTGGCAATCGTCGTGATGTACCGATAAAAGAAATTATTTTCAATCGTCCTGTGCATATAAAATCGCAGGCATTTCATTGTTGTTGCCCTGACCTTCTTGTTTTTAACAAAGATGTCGAATTTATAGGGGAAGATGCTTTTGGTGATGATAAGGGTGTGAAGAAGGTCGTTTTCAAAAAAGTACCAAAGAAAATAGAATGTAGGTGGCATCACAACTTCATTAAAGGTGACAAGAACGGCTATCTGAATTGTGATGAAATCGAGATACCAACTGGAACAGAGGCTGCCTTTGTGTCACTTGGGTTTGATAATAAAAAGCTTTTTGAAGAGGTCGGAAATTCTCTTAGTCTCAGTATAAAACTAGAAAAACCAAACAGCATCCTGTCTGTATTGAAACCTAATGAACTTTTAAGTATAGACAGTTTGACTATAGTAGGCTTTATGTACGAAACAGACCTCAAAATTCTAGAGAACTGCAAGAATATGAGATACCTTGATTTGTCAAGGACTTATATAACCTATTCGCCTGAGAAGGTGAAAGCAGATCGTGAAAACCAAAAATATATGGCGGCATTGTTTGCTTTTATGGGTGAAGTAGCCGATGCTAAATTCAATAATTATGAAATGGGGGTTATGAATCATGCCTATGTGAAAGGGTTTGCAAAACTCATGGAGCAATCTTTTAACGTCAAAGAAGCCGATCCTGGTTGTATTATCCCAGCAGATGCTTTCAAAAAAATGAATCGACTTGAAGAAGTAATTCTTCCTCAACGAACTTCGTCTATTGGCAATAGGGCATTTCATAGTTGTCATGCTTTGAAAAACGTGAAGTTGCCCCCTTATCTCCAAACAATAGGTACAGGAGCATTTGCATATTGTACCAGCCTAACAAAAATGGATTTCCCAAGCACGTTAACAGACATTGGATTATATGCTCGTGAAGGATTTGCTGCTGATACTGGCGATGGAAGTCTTACATTCACAGCTCTTGAAAAAAGAGATGTTAGCAAATGTAGTTTTCAACCTAATTCAGCTACAGATATGAGTTGGACTTATGTGTTCAAAGGCTGTGATAATCTGAAGGAAATAGGCTTGCCATCTGGTGTTTCAAACATAGACCTAAGAGCAAACACTAATGACCAAGCAATGACGTTTTATGTTCCAGCATCAGTAAAAGTGCTGCAAATCAATTTGAAGAAGTCAGCAACTCTCCATTTCGCTTCACCTACACCGCCAAAGATGGGATTTTACGGAATAGGTTTTAACAATTGTACTTTTTACATTCCCAAAGGTAGCACTACAGCCTATTATGCAGCGTATGGATCGACTAACAATTATATTGAAGAATAATATGAGTTTTTTTTAGGACTGCCCATCATTCAGGTGGGCTTTCTTTTTGCTCCTTCATAAAAAACCACATGCCTCATTAGTATATCATATAACAACACTTGAACCAAAAATTTTCTATTCCCTATAATATGTATATAGATATAAAAATAAAATTGGTTCTAAGTCTGGTTTGCAATAAACGAGATTTAATTGGCTTATGAACACCTAAAACAATGATTTTTGTTAATAATGGAAGCCTTTAAGCAGATTTAAGATAGGAAATGCCCAAAAATTCATATAAAATGTGTAACTTTGCCGTGCCAAAGTTATATGACCACTTGTAAGGCCAGTGCTGCGGCGTATATATATGAGAGGCGTTTACGACGCTTGTTCTAGTAGGTCTTTCAAACTCGCAACTTGAAAAGACATCTTCCTATTACGACAAGCATGAGTAGAAGCCACTTGGTATGATTGTAGGCTGTAGTCACTGGTCTTTTTCAAGTTCCTCGGACTACATGTTTATCATATCGACGTGGGTCTGCGATTGCTCGTTCATTAGGAAGAGGGTAATTGCGAGACCTGAAAGACGTGAGCGAGTTAGTTGTCAAGCCCACGTTTTTCGTATATATTACAGAACGAGAGTATTAACAGTTTGCCTGTTTGGGTTTGGCTGGCAATTAAAGGAACGTAAGACCTAAACAGTAAACTGTATGAAAAAATACTTTATCGTATTTTTCCTGATGCTGGTGTCACTTTCATCGGCGGCTCAAACTTATAGCAAGGAACTTGAAAAAGCAGCGAAGAAGGGCGATTCTGTTGCTCAGAAGGATTTGGGAGTGTGCTTTCTTTATGGATATGGTACTGACATTAACAACAAGAAGGCATATAAGTGGTTGTTGAGTTCTGCCGAGCAAGGGAATGCTGATGCTATGTTTCATTTAGCACGGCAACTTAAATCAAGACTAGCACCAGGGCAGTTCCAAAGTGGATTTAAAGGAGGTGATTATTACAGTTGGATAGAAAAAGCTGCTCTTTTAGGACAACAGAATGCAATAGATTGGTTAAAAGCAACAGATAATATTACTTTATGGGCTAGAGATGGAGCAGCTCAAGGAAACAAATATGCTCAGTACGAATATGCCTATTCCAAAATGGTTCATTCTGAAATAGAACGTCGAGAGTTACTTAAAAAGGCTGCGGCACAAGGCCATGAGCAAGCTATCAGAGACTTAGCCGCAATTAGGGAAAAAGAGATACAAGATTCTTTAGCACAAGTTCGCATCGAAGAAGAGCGTTTAAGGGTACAGGAAGAAGAAAGAAAACGGATTCAGGAAGAAAAATTAAAGTGGGGAAATTTGTCAGTTCAACTTAAAAAGCCTGGCACATTGTTGTCAGTTATACCTATTGATAAACTCCAATATATTGATTCGCTTACGATTACTGGTATTCTGTATGAAACAGACCTTAAAGTCATTACTGAACAGTGTAAAGGTCTTAAAAAGTTAGATCTTTCTAATTGCTATACCTTATATTCTCCAGAAGAATTAAAGAAACAAAGAGATCAACAAGAAGCATTCGTCGGGCTTGTCAAGGCTATGGGTGTTGCTGCTAATATGAAGTACAATGATTATAATATGTCAACAAATGACTATGTATATACAAAACTCTTTACCAAACTTGTAGAGCAAGCAGGCAAGGAAACCAAATCCGATGATGCTTGTGTGATACCTAACTACGCTTTTGGGAGAATGCCTTGTTTGGAAGAAATAGTTTTCCCGACAAGATGCTCAGAAATAGGGCGTTATGTGTGTTACAAATGTACTCAACTAAAGAAAGTCATTCTGCCGAAATATGTTAAGAGAATGGACTTTGCCTCATTTTCCTTCTGTCCTAATCTGGCCGAAGTTGAGTTCCCTCGTACATTGAAGTCTATTGGGCTGTATGACAATTCTGGCGATAATCGACCAGGAAGTTTTACCAGAACTGGAATTAAAGTAGTTGATTTAAGTAAATGTAATTTTAGCTCAAAATATAGTGATAGTTGGACTTTTTTCTTCACAGACTGCCCCAACATTCAAGCTGTATATCTCCCAAATGGCGTTCCGAATATTGACGTAAGAGTAGGTAGTAAAGGAGCTGCCTGTTATGTTCCAGCTTCCGTTAAATACCTAAAATATAGCTATTTCAGTGAATATCATTTTAAGTCACAAGTTCCACCATCAGGAGATATACTTCCTCAAAACTGTACTATTTATGTTCCAAAAGGTTGTACGACGGCATACTTTGCGAAATACGGTTCATCGAATAAATACATTGAAGAATAGAATTGATATGAGGAAGTCCATCATTCATGTGGTGGACTTTCTTTTTGTTCCCATTCCACTAAGTTCCTATCAAGCCCTATCCTCCGTGCTTCACCTCTTTTCCCTTGTATAGCATAGACTTTAGCGGCTTCCATACCTACTTCTTTCACAAACGTCTCATAGATTCTGGTACACTTCTCGCTGATTGAGTATTTGAGCGGATTTGTCAGGTCATCGAGGCTTCTTTCTATTTTCCGATTAACCTGAGTGTCCGTTTTCATCTGCCAATATATTGAGCTTAGTTCTTCTCGATAGTCTGGCAGTTCTTTGAAACGTATTCCTTCAGGGTGTTTTAGGAACAGGAGATAGACGGCCTTGTGTATAGGCTGCATCTTTATCTCCCTGTTGTAGTCAGGCAGCATGATACGAAAGTCTGATGTGATTACCAAACGACTTATTGGTTGTGATGATGAGACGAGTGAGTGTATATCTTCTTCACTCACGCCTTCAGATCTTAACCACCTTACCAACTTCTTCACTTCATCCTTAACTCTTTGAACATCTTTTCTCATAGGGCATAATACGTTATCATCCCACCTTTCGGCAGGACTTGGTTAGACATTATGCTCCGAATTGGTCTTGCGAGTTCAAAGAGGATAACCTTACGGGGCTTACATATATAATATAGCCTAGACTTTCACAAACTATGTGATTTTAAGGGCTTGTTTAATCGTAGTACCTTTGCAGCCAAAAATCATAATAACAACAAAAAATTAGTCTTTTATGAACAAAACAAAACTATTCTTTCTTTCCGCATTTCTGTTCATGGTGCAGTCTTATACTCTCGCCGATGATAGGATAACTATTTTTGAAGAATCTTTTGCAACAGGTTTTGGTGATTTCATAGTTGAAACAGATGAATCACCAGATGCTTCAAAAGGTCATTGGGAACATTCAAATGACGGTTTTGTCTATATATCTGGACTTAACTCAAAAGACTGGACAAACGGTGTTTCCAAGCTCATGTCACCAGTGATAGATTTAGGCTTATATCACGATGCAATTCTAACATTTGAATACAATGTTTCTCAAAGTACCTATAATAGGATGTTCACAAAGGTATTGATTAAAGAGGAAGATGGTGAATGGGAGAGTATTATGGAAGGTGGCTGGATGGAGACATACGGTTTATTCTCTTTAAGTTGTAAGTTGCACCTTGCACGATACAATGGCAAGAAAATTAGAATTTGCATTAGTGCTGATCCTTGGATTAAAGGTGCTATCGGAGACTTAAAGATTAGAAATTTTAAGATTGATGGCATGGATGGAGTAGTATCAAATTTGCCTGTTAAAGTCAACACCATCAAAGAATTACAGTCCCTCCCCGTTGGTACTTTTGCAGAAATTCATCTTAATAGTGCTTTAGTATCTATGAATTGGTATGAAATAATAACTATTAGTGACGAAACAGGTGGAATTATGATACCTAATAGAGTAAATGGTTCAGGACAAAAAATATGTGAATTATCTGCGAAACTTCGTTTTACAGGAACAGTTACAGGTGTAAGAACAGCTGATTTCGCATTAAATGAAATATCTGATGCAAGATTATCAGATGATACGAAAATAATATATCCTGATGACATGATGGACGGCAATAGGTACTCAACCCCAGCTGAGATTTCGGAAAATCAATTAGAAGATTATGATTGCCAGGTAATACGCATGGGAGTAAAAGATCCAGAGCTTCAATTCTACTATTTAGGGGCAGATTATAGTGAACCAGACGCTATTTATCATTATAGTAATTATAAGGATGTAATTGGCGTTGCTTGTCTTACTCCAGAACATGAGAAACGAGTTATTTATATCGATTTATACAATTTTCTTTCGGACGAAGATGAATATATTTATAACCCAGAAATAGGAATAGACTATATAAAAAGAAGTTTTCAAAAGGACAAATGGAGCACACTTTGTCTTCCTTTTGAAATAAATTCAAAGCACCGTAATTTTGAAGTATTCAACAAAGCAACTATTGCAGTATATTCATCTCATACTGAAGATTATATAAACTTCAGAAAAGTAGATCTGTCGCAAGAAAGTATTGAAGCTGGAACACCTTTCTTAATAAAACCATTTTATAACAGTGAAAGAATAAATACATATCCGCAAGTAACGATAGTTACCTTCGAGGATGTAAGCGGTCAAACTAGGATAAATGCCGGGAATTATAATTTTGTTGGTACTTTAGCTCCAATTCAACCTCATTACGGAACTCTTTATCTATCCGCAAACAACACTCTGCGTCCTTTAGCTGAAGGCGGAACTATAAAAGCATACCGTGCTTATTTTGAGCCTGTAGGTGCTTCACCTGCCCAAGCAAAAGCTATGAGGTTTACTGTTGACGGCGAGGATCAGGGTTCCGTTACAGGAATTGACGGCTTAATAATTGCTCCAAAACCAGTCAATGAAAACGTCTATAATATGAGTGGCCAATACGTCGGAAATAGTCTCGATGAAATGCCCCAAGGTGTCTATATTGTTAACGGTAAAAAGATTGTAAAATGAAAAAGGAATATATCAAACCTACAACAAGAGCATTTAAGATCCAGGCACAAACAATACTTGCTGCCAGTAATGTCAGAATGAGAGTTCAAGGTACAAGCGATGAGTTCTACTATAACAATGAGGAAGGTGACGGCTCAGACGCATGGTAGTATAAGATAAAAGTTGGTACATGGAGCAACTAAGGGAAATGGTGAAGAACCTCACGTTCACAATCCATTATTATGTAGGGAAACTTTGCTATCTATTGACTGAAAATCGGTCAATCATCAATATTCAGTATTAAATAATCTTAAATAATTTGGGGTACCCTTTGGGGGTACCCTTTTGTTTGAGAAAAACAAAACCCGCTGAAAATCAGCGGGTTTCAAATTGATGGAGCGGAGAGAGAGGGATTCGAACCCCCGGTGCCTCGCAGCACGGCAGTTTTCAAGACTGCTGTAATCGACCACTCTACCATCTCTCCGGGCGGGTCTTTCCGCGTTTGCGGCGGCAAAGGTACGACATTTTTCGGAAACAAGACCCCCAAGAGGCTATATTTTTTTGAAGAAAGGCATAGAAAACACATTTTTTCAGGCTCTTCGCGCGCAGATGCGGGAAGAATTATGTAACTTTGTGCGCTGATATGCGCATGTCATAAAGAGGCATCAAAGAAAAATATGGCAAGAAGAGTCGTCATCACGGGAATGGGCATCTGGTCGTGCATCGGACAGAGTCTCGACAGCGTGGCCCGTGCACTGCACGCCGGAGAGAGCGGCATCGGGCTCAGACCCGAGCGGCTGGACTACGGATACCGCAGCGCACTCGCAGGCCTCGTCCCCACCCCGGAAATCACCAAAGCGATGCTCGACCGCCACACACGCGCCGGACTCTCGGAGCAGGCGCAATACGCCTATATGGCCGCCCGAGAGGCGCTCGAAGGCGCCGGACTCGACGCCGACTACCTCAAGGCGCACGAGGCGGGCTGCATCTTCGGCAACGACTCGTCGGCCGGCAGCGTAATCGAGGCCTCGAACATCATGGACGAGAAGCACGACACGGCGATGCTGGGCTACGGACTGGTGTTTCAGCTGATGACCTCCACCGTGAGCATGAACCTCAGCCGCATCTTCCACTTGAGCGGCACCAGCTTCACCGTGAGCGCCGCATGCGCCAGCGGCAGCCACGCCATCGGCACGGCCATGATGATGATACGCAGCGGGATGCAGGACATCGTGCTCACGGGCGGCGCACAGGAGACGGGGCTCAAAAGCATGCCCTCGTTCGACGCTCTGGGCGCCTTCTCCATGAGGATGGACTCGCCGAAAGAAGCCAGCCGACCCTTCGACAAAGACAGGGACGGCCTCGTGCCGAGCGGCGGCGCAGCAGCGCTGGTGCTCGAAGAGATGGAGCACGCCAAACGGCGAGGCGCCACCATTCTGGCCGAAGTGGCCGGATACGGCACTTCGAGCGGCGGCACCGTGTCGCAGCCCGACGAGACGGCCTGCACCGTAGCGATGGAGCGCGCCCTCAAAGACGCTGGGCTTGCGCCCAAAGATATAGACTACGTCAACGCCCACGCCACCTCGACGCCCCTGGGCGACAGGTGCGAGGCAGCGGCGCTCGACCGACTCTTCACCGGAGAGCACGCCCTCATCAGCAGCACCAAGAGCATGACGGGCCACGAGAGCTGGATGGCCGGCGCGAGCGAAGCGGTCTACTCCACCCTGATGATGCAGCGCGGATTTGTGGCGCCGAACATCAACCTCCGGGAGCCCGACGAGGCTGCCGCACGTCTGAGGCTGACGGCCGAGACGGTGGAGACGGAAGTGCGTGCGGTGCTCTCCAACTCCTTCGGGTTCGGGGGAACAAACGCAGCACTCGTGCTGCGTGAGGTTAGAGGTTAGAGTTTAGAGTTTAGAGTTTAAAGTTTAAAGTCAGTTTAAAAGTTCAAAAGTTTAAGAGTTTAAGAGTTTAAGAGTTTAAGAGTTTAAGATGAAATTGTCACCGGCATTGAAGAAAGCATACACCGAGGAGCATTTGTCTGCCCCCGAGGCGCAGCGTCTGGCGGAATTCATCGCCTGGGGGCCGATCGTGTTTCAGGTGTCGAGAATCATGCTCCAGCGCGGCATCTTCAACCTGATGCGCGAGAGCGACGAAGGACTGACGCGGCAAGAGATCACACAAAAGACGGGGCTCTCGGACTACGCCGTGAAGTGTCTCATGGAGGCCTCGCTCTCCATCGGCACGGTGCTCGTCAACCCCGAGACGGAGCGCTACACGCTCTCCAAGGCCGGATGGTTCCTCGCCAACGACAAGCCCACAGGCATCAACATGGACTTCAACCACAAGGTGAACTACGAAGGGATGTTCCGCCTGGAGGAATCGCTCGAAAGCGGACGCCCTGAAGGCTTGCGCCACTTCGGCTCATGGCCCACCATCTACGAAGGGCTCTCGAGCCTGCCTCAGGAGGTGCGGAAGAGCTGGCTGGCCTTTGACCACTTCTACAGCGACGCCTCATTCCCCGAGGCGCTGAAGATTGTCTTCGGGGACTACGGCGTCAGGACGCTCTACGACGTCGGGGGCAACACGGGCAAATGGGCGCTCAGATGTGTGGACTACAGCACGGAGGCCCGCGTGACGGTGCTCGATCTGCCGCAGCAGCTGAAGCTGATGCAGGACAACATCCAAGGAAAAGCGGGCGCAGAGCGCATCACGGGCTTCGCCGTCAACTTCCTCGACCCCGCAGCGCAGTTCCCCCAAGGCGAAAAGCCCGACGCCATCTGGATGAGCCAGTTTCTCGACTGCTTCAGCATGGACGAGATCACGGGCATCCTCCGGCGCGCCGCAACAGCGATGGACGCGCACACGAAGCTCTTCATCATGGAGACGCTGTGGGACCGCCAGCGATACGAGACGGCGGCCTTCTGCCTGACGATGACCAGCCTCTACTTCACCGCGATGGCCAACGGCAACTCCAAGATGTACAACACCGAAGACATGGAGCGCTGCATCCGGGAGGCCGGGCTCGAAGTGGAAGACATCCACGACGGACTGGGACAGGGACACAGCATCATCGTGTGCAAAAAGACGGAAACAAAAAACAACAGCATAATGACAAGACAGGAAATCGAAGAAAAAGTGAGGGCCTTCCTCATCGACGAATTCGAGATCGAAGAGGATCTCATCCACGACGACGCCCGACTGAAAGAGGATCTGGGCATCGACAGCCTGGATTTGGTGGACATCGTGGTGATCGTGCAGAAGGTGTTCGGCTTCAAGATCAACCTCGAGGAGATGAAGACGGTCGCCACGCTGCGTGAGTTCTGCGACTACATCGAAAAGAAAGTGGGCTGAGGCGCTATGGCAGAGAAGAAGTGGGCAGGAACAACCTACGGCAGCGGCGCGATGCACCGCTGGCTCATCCGTCTGCTGCGCGTCGTCGACGTGAGGGCGGTGTACGTCTTCGCCTTCGTCTTCGTCATCCCCGTGTGCGTCTTTCTGCCGGGCTTCCGCCACAGCATGCACTTCTTCCGCAGCCGCAGGGGCAACGGACGGCTGAAGGCCTTCGTCAACGCCTACCGAAACCACTGCGTGTTCGCCGAGGCCGTTATCGACAAGTTCGCCATGTATGCCGGCAAACGCTTCGACATCAGCATGGAGGGCGAAGAGCACTTCAAGCGTCTGGCATCACGGCCGGAGAGCTTCATGATGCTGAGTTCGCACATCGGCAACTACGAGATCGCGGGCTACTCGCTGCGCTCGGAACATAAACAGCTCAACGTGCTGGTCTTCGGCGGCGAGAAAGAGAGCGTGATGGCCAATCGCGACCGCATGTTCGCCCAAAGCTGCATCCGCATGATACCCGTCAGCGAAGACGGCAGCCACCTCTTCGAAATCAACGCCGCCCTCTCGCGCGGCGACATCGTCAGCATCCCCGCCGACAGGATATGGGGCTCGTCGAAGAGCCTCCCCGTGAGGCTGTTGGGCAAAGAGACGAGACTGCCGATGGGGCCCTTCCGCGTGGCGGTGCTGCTGGAGCAGAAGGTGCTGGCCGTGCATGTGATGAAAAACGGGGCGAAGTCCTATAAAATATATGTGACGCCCCTCACGTATGCCGCCGACGCTCCTCGGGAGGAGCAGATGGCACAACTGGCCGAGAACTATGCGGCCGAGATAGAGCGCATCCTCAGCCTCTATCCCACACAATGGTACAACTACTACGACTTCTGGAACGATGAAACTGACAGCACCTTATCTTGAAGCGACGCTCCGGAAGATCGACATCCGCAGCCTGCTGCCGCAAAGAGATCCCTTTGTCGCAGTGGACCGCCTCGTGCACTACGACGACAGAGAGGTCGTCACGGAAACCCTCGTGAAGGCCGACAGCCTCTTCACCGAAGACGGGCGTCTGACGGCGGCGGGTCTGATGGAGAACATCGCACAGACCTGCGCCGCACGCATCGGATTCCGCACACTCTACGTGCTGGGGCTCGACAAGGTGGACATCGGCGTCATCGGCGCCTTGCGCAACATGGAGATACACGCTCTGCCTCTCGCGGGTCAGACATTGACAACGAGGGTGACGGTCAGGGAAGAAGCCTTCGGCATCACGCTGGTGAAAGCCTCCGTCACGAGCGAAGGCCGAACTCTGGCTGAAGGAGAAATGAAAATAGCACTGAAGAATGAAGACAAAGGATAAATCGCAACTGCTCACGGCGTCGAGGACGCTGGAGATACGCTTCAGCGAAGTGGACTCGATGAACATCGCCTGGCACGGGTCCTACGCCCACTATCTGGAGGACGCCCGCAGAGCCTTCGGCGAGAAATACGGCATCGATCACGCCACCATCGCCGCCAACGGCTATCAGGCCCCGCTGGTGGAACTCAACATACGCTACAAGAAGCCCATCCTCTTCGGGATGAAGCCCCGCATCGACATCTGGTACAGGCCGACACTCTCGGCGCGCCTCACCTACGACTACGAGATACGCGACACGGCCGACGGCACGCTGCTGACAACGGCGCACTCGGTGCAGGTGTTCACCGACCTCAACCACAAACTCGCCTGGAACAATCCGCCCTTCTTCGAAGCGTGGAAAAGGCGCTGGGGGGTTACGGAGGAATGACGGAATCGGGGAATGACGGAATTACGGATTCATGGAATAACGGATTGACGGAATGATTTATATCATCGCGGACAACATCACCTCACCGCTCGGAGCAACGACGCAGGAGAATCTGGAGGCCGTCCTTCAGGGACGCTCCGCGCTGCATCGGCACGAAGGTCTGTGGGGCATCCCAACGGCGGTCTGCGCCTCGCTCTTCTCACGGGAGCAGACGGCCCGGATGACCCGCGAGGGCATGACGCGATTCGAAGCGATGGCCGTCAGCTCCGCCCGCGAAGCGATGAGCCGCTGCAAAATCGACGTCGCCGGCGAGCGCACGCTGTTTGTCCTCAGCACCACCAAAGGCAACATCGAGCTCTTGGGCACCGACGGCGAAAAGCGCATCACCCCCGCAGAGGCCGCAGAGCATATCGCCCGGGCCCTGGGCTTCAAGGGTGAAACGCTCACGGTGTGCAACGCCTGCATCTCGGGCATCTCGGCGCTGATCACAGCGGGGAGGCTGCTGGAGACGGGCTGCTACGACAACGCTGTCGTCACGGGCGCCGATGTCGCCTGCCGCTTCACCGTGAGCGGATTTCAGGCGCTCAAAGCCGTCTCGGAAGACGCCTGCCGCCCCTTCGACCTGGAGCGCCTGGGGCTGAATCTGGGAGAAGCCGCCGCCACCGTCGTCCTCAGCCGAAAGGCCCCCGAAGGAGCGCCGGCGCTCTGGGCCCTCGAAGCCGGCGCCGTGAACAACGACGCCCACCACATCACCTCACCCTCGCCCCGGGCAGAAGGCGCCTCCGCCGCACTCAAGGCTGTAGCCTCTGACGATATCGCCCTCATCAACGCCCACGGGACGGCCACGATGTTCAACGACCAGATGGAGAGCGTCGCCATCGCCGGATGCGGTCTCGGGGAGGTGCCCGTCAACGCCCTCAAAGGCTACACGGGCCACACACTCGGCGCTGCAGGCATCCTGGAAACCGTACTCACGGCGGCAGCGCTCGAGAGGGGCTTCATACTCCCCACAAAGGGTTACGGCGAACGCGGCGTGTCGGGCCGCATCGACGTCGTCTCCGAGCTCCGAAAGACCGAAGGACGACGCTTCGTGAAGATGATTTCGGGCTTCGGCGGAGGCAATGCGGCACTCTCGCTCGTGAGGACGGAGGCAAAGGACGCGCCCGCAGAAAAGAAAGCGCCGGACTTCATGCGCACCCACAGCGTGGAGATTACGCCCGAAAGAGTCCTGGTGGACGGACGGGAGATCGCCTGCGAAGGCGAAGGACTCGCGCGACTGACGGCGCTCTACAAACAGCATATCGCATCGTACCCGAAATACTACAAGATGGACCCGCTGGCCCGACTGGGCTTCGTGGCCTCGGAACTGCTGCTGCAGGCCGAAGGGAAAGAGCGCAATAAGGAAGACTATACGAGAGGTGTGGTGCTCTGCAACAGCTCGTCCAGCATCATGGCCGACAGAACTTATGAGGCCACCATCGGCGAGGGCGACAACTACTACCCCAGCCCCTCGGCCTTCATCTACACCCTGCCCAACATCGTGACGGGCGAAATAGCCCTGCGCAACGGCTACAAGGGCGAGACCAGCTTCTGCATCATGCCGCGAAAAGACGAAGCCCTCATCGACCGCATCATCAGCGCCACACTCCTGGACCGCAGGCTCGACAGCCTCATTGCCGGATGGATCGACTGCACAGACGACACGCACTATGAAGCAAGCATATATATCATCGAATCAAATAAATAACACAATATGGAAGAACTTGAACTTGAACTGAAACAGGAAATCATCAAGGTGCTCAATCTGGAGGATATGACGCCCGACGACATCGAGACGGACGCTCCGCTCTTCGGCGAAGGACTCGGGCTGGACTCCATCGACGTGCTGGAAATCATCGTCCTGCTGGAGAAGAAATACGGCATCAAGCTGGCCAACCCCGCTGAGGGCAAAGGCATCTTCAGGAGCATCGCCACCATCGCCGACTACGTGAGCAAAAACCGCAAGAAATAAAAAGAGAACGGTGAGAAAGAATATCGTCATCACGGGAGCCGGCATCGTCTCGGCCATCGGTTGCTCGAAAGAGGAAGTCACCCGCTCGCTGCTCGAAAGACGCACGGGCATCGGAGAGATGCAATACCTGGAGTCCGTGCATCACGAACTGCCTGTGGGCGAGGTGAAGATGTCGTCGGAAGAGATGAAACGCCGGCTCGGCATCGACCCCGCAAAGGAAGTGAGCCGCACGGTGCTGATGGGCATGATGGCGGTGGAACAGGCGCTGAAGGAAGCCCGCCTGGAACGCAAAGAGGGACGGCGCATCCTGCTGGTGTCCGGCACCACCGTCGGCGGCATGGATCTGACGGAGCGCCATTACGGCAGCTTCTTCGAGAGCGACGAACATCTCGGCTGCATGAAGACCCACGACTGCGGCAGCAGCACGCAACAGATCGCCCGGCGCTTCGGTCTGTTCGACGACAGCACCACCCTCTCCACCGCCTGCTCCTCGTCGGCCAATGCGCTGATGCTGGGGGCGCGCTTGATAGAGACAGGACAAGCCGACATCGTGGTGGCGGGAGGCACGGAGGCGCTGACGCGCTTCCATCTCAACGGCTTCAACGCCCTCATGATACTCGACCGGGAGCAGTGCCGTCCCTTCGACGCCACACGTGCCGGACTGAATCTGGGAGAAGGAGCCGCTTACGTCGTGCTCGAAAGCGAAACGGCGGCACGCGAACGCGGCGCAGAGATACAGGCCTGGCTCAGCGGATCGGGCAACGCCTGCGACGCCTTCCACCAGACGGCCTCTTCGGACAACGGAGAAGGCGCCTGCCTGGCGATGAAGCAGGCGCTCGAAGAAGCCGGACTCTCCCCTGGTGACATCGACTACGTCAACGCACACGGCACCGGCACGCCCAATAACGATCTGAGCGAAGGCGTCGCCCTGCAGCGCGTCTTCGGCACCGGGATGCCGCCCGTCTCGAGCACGAAATCCTTCACCGGACACGCCACCAGCGCTTCGGGCAGCATCGAGACCGTCATCTGCCTCCTGGCCATGCAGCAGGGTTTCATCCCCGCCAATCTGGGGTGGCAACATCCCATCGAAGGCGGCATCATCCCCACCCTCGGACAGGAAGGATGCAGGCTGCGCCACATCATGTGCAACTCGTTCGGCTTCGGCGGCAACGACACCTCGCTGATTCTCTCGGCAGAGGCGCCTCCGAAAAGAATGGAGACAGCATCGTGTGAAGAGCGCGCCGTCAAAGTGGCCGCCCGCGTGGAGATCACCGACGAGGCCGCCCTCACGGAAATAAAGAACTACGTCAAGCCCATGGAGGCGCGCCGCTTGGGCCGCATCCTCAAGAGCGCCCTGCTCTCTTCGCTCAAAGCGCTGGAAGAAGCCGGCGTGGAGACGCCCGACGCCATCATCACGGCCACCTCGCTCGGTTGTCTGGAGAACAGCGTGCAACTGCTCAACCAGCTGCGCGACGAAGGCGAAGAGGGCCTGAAGCCCACGTGGTTCATGCAGAGCACCCACAACACCATCGGCAGCACCGTCGCCATCCACACAGGCTGTCACGGATACAACGCCACCTACACCCACGGAGAAGACTCTCTGAGATGGGCGACGGCCGATGCGGAGATGCTCATCAGGAGCGGACGGGCCAGGAGCGTGCTGGTTGGGCTGCACGACGAGACGACGCCCGAATTCTGCGACATCATGAGCCGCTTGGGCAAAAGAGACTTAAAGCCGTTACACTCAATAGCAATGGTACTGACATGTGGAGAATAATTCCTTTCGCCGTGATGCAAAGCCTGCTGCTCTGCAGCGGACAGGTGTTTCTGAAATTCGCGCTGGCCAAGATGCCGCCTTTCGCCTGGAGCAAAGACTTCTTCCTGGCGCTGGCGCTCAACTGGCAACTGGCCGCCTGCGGTCTGCTCTTCGGCTCGGCATCACTGGTGTGGATGTATATCCTCAAGCACTTCCCCTTCAGCACCGCCTATCCGATGGCCAGCATGAGCTATGTCTTCGGCATGGTGGCGGCCATCCTGTTCTTTCACGAAGAAGTGTCCCTCACGAAATGGTGCGGCGTAGCCTGCATCATCCTGGGATGCGCCTTAATAGCAAGATGATGAAACGAACGATCCTGACCCTCTGCTGTCTGCTGGCCTCACTGCTCGCGACTCAGGCGCAAAACACCGACGAAGCCGCCATACGCCGCCGGCTCAACGAAGCAACGGCCCGAATCAACGCACTCTCGTGCGACTTCGTGCAGACGAAACACCTCAGCGTGCTCAAAGACAAGATGGTCTCTAAGGGCCGCATGTGCTACAAAAAGAGCGACCGCCTCCGCTGGGAATACACTTCGCCCTACACCTACGTCTTCATCCTCAACGGCAATGAGGTGCTGCTCAAGAACAAAAACAGGAGCGACATTATCGACGTCGACCAGAACAGGATGTTTCGCGAAATCGTGCAGATCATGCTGAGCAGCGTGGTGGGCAACTGTCTGGACGACAAGAACTTCAAAAGCAGCCTCAAGTCCACTGCCACAGAGTATGTCGCCACGCTGACGCCCCAGCGCAAGAACATGAAGCAGATGTTCCGCCTGATCACACTGCATTTCGACCGGAAATCTTCCTGCGTGACCCGGGTGGAACTGACCGAGAAGAACGACGACCGCACGGTCATCGAACTGAACAACATACATCTGAATGAAACGCTCTCTGACAATCTTTTCCTGGTGCGTTAGCCTGATGCTCTCTTCGGCGCTGTCGCTGAAAGCCCAGTCGCTGCTGCCCTCCCCGTCGGGAGAGGCTTCTCGCTACGAGGCCTACATCGAACTGCCGCGCGGCTATCTCAGCGGCGTTTGCATCATGCGCTGCGCAGGGGACACGCTGCGGGGCAGCATCTTCAACGAGTTCGGCGTCAGCGCCATGGACTTCGTCTACGACCGGCAAAAAGACCGCGTGCGGCTGCTCTCTGTGATGAAGATGATGGACCGCTGGTATATCCGCCGCACGCTCCGCTCGGATCTGCGCCTGCTCCTGAGGTCCATGAACGCCGGAGAGGGAGAATACCGCAACGAGCGTCGCCATATCCTCTACCGCTTCACCCCGATGGTCGACAGCCTCGACACACCGCATCCCCATGACACTGAAGAATAAAATGTATACCATAGCCGACAGGCAGCACGAGGGCGGGACGACACGCTTCTCGCTGAATCTGAATGCTGAGCACGAAATCTACGGGGCACACTTTCCCGGAGAGCCCGTCACGCCGGGCGTCTGTCTGGTGCAGATGGCGGGAGAACTGCTGGAAGAGTGTCTCGGCCGGAAGTTGCAGCTGAAGAAGGCCGTCAACGTGAAGTTTCTCTCCCCCGTTTCGCCTGTAGACACACCCTCCGTCGGCTTCACCGTAAGCCCCGCTCCGGCAGATGCGGAGGGCCTCATACGCTCTTCCGTCAAGGTGGAGCACGAAGGCCGCGTTATGGCCAAAATGTCACTCATTCACACCGCCGTATGAACCCGATGGACGACCTGAAGAAGACCATGAGCGAACGCGGCATCTGCGTCGTGATTCCGACCTACAACAACGGCGGCACCATCGCTGCTGTGGTTGAGGCCACACTGGAGCAGTGCGACGACGTCATTGTGGTGAACGACGGTTCGACCGACGCTACGGGCGACATCCTCAGAGCGATGACCGGCATCACCCTCGTGGATTATTCCCGCAACAGAGGCAAAGGCTATGCGCTGAAACGCGGTTTTGCCAAAGCGCTGGAGATGGGCTTCGCCTACGCCGTCACGCTCGACGCCGACGGACAGCATTACCCCAAAGAAATCGCCCGGCTCGTGGAGGCCAACATCGCACATCCCGGAGCCCTCATCGTGGGCAGTCGCGATCTCTCGGGCATCGACGCTTCGGGCGGCAGTCTGTTCGCCAACAGATTTTCCAATTTCTGGTTTGCGGTCCAAACCCTGCATCCCCTGCCCGACACACAGACGGGCTTCCGGCTCTATCCCATCAGGAAGCTCTGCGGGCTCTCGCTGCTCACCTCGCGCTACGAAGCCGAACTCGAGCTGCTCGTCTTCTCTGCCTGGCACGGGGTGAAGCTCGTCCCCGTGCCCGTCGACGTCTATTATCCGCCCAGAGAAGAGCGCGTGAGCCACTTCCGTCCGGCGGCCGACTTCGCCCGCATCAGTGTGCTCAACACCGCCCTGTGCTTTCTGGCGCTGCTCTACGGACTGCCTCTGGCCATCGTGCGCTCCCTCTTCAAATATCTGCGCACGGCGTATTCCTTCGTGCTCTTTTTCGTGGCTTCGTTTCTGGTGGTGACACCATGCGTGTGGATCTACAAACACATCGGAGGTCTCACCGAAAAGAAGCGCTGCCGCCTGCGCCGGCTTACTCACCGCACGGCGCATTTCGTGATGATCGGTCACGGCATCCCGGGCGTCCGCTTCACCTGGGACAAAGACCCGCAAGCCTCTCTCGACCGTCCGCACGTGATTATCTGCAACCACCAGTCGCACATCGACCTGATGTGTCTGCTGGCCTTCTCGCCCAACATCATCTTCCTGACCAATGAC
>JAEEGH010004163.1_pt1 | contig 37339 bp, 32 predicted proteins | sample 9134181 | NCBI WGS metagenome assembly JAEEGH01 (sample SAMN16246544, study PRJNA631951) | gut metagenome | biome: gut microbiome; feature: rumen; material: DP-attached | host: Bos | place: Iran: Karaj | collected 2018-10
ATGGGATGTGGACTCCGGAGGCTTTCGGTGACTATGATATGACGGTTCGAGTGGTTCAATCAGGAGGAAAAATCTCGGAATTCAGCAACCATTTTGTGTTAAAGAGCCAAGTTGACAACACCTTGGAAGTAATCACCATGCACGGCGATTTGGTTTGCTCTCCAAACCAACACAGTGCCCGTGGCGAGTATGTGTTCCCCTCTCATGTAGGGGTTTTTAACAGCATCCTTGCCCATTTTGATTACAATTGTGTCAACGGAAATTGTGATACCTACGACCGTATCGGTGGTGTGAAAATCCGTAACTATCATGGCGAATGGATTGAGCTTTTCCGTTATATCACTCCTTTCGGGGTACAGTGCGACGATGAGGTGGAAGTCACTGATTACGCTTCGCTACTCCAGGGACTGGTGGAGATGGAATACTATATGGAGCTTTGGAATGGAAGTGGATCCAATCCGAATTTAATCTTCTCCTTCACCAAAGGTACCCCTGATTTCTTGTATGCGGATGTGAATGAGATTTGGTTTGGCATTTATAGCTTCGGCGACTATGCCAACCAACAACCCGTTCCTGTGGTTGATTATACGTTTAATGAAAATGCAGAGAACGTAAAACTAAAAATCTCAACTTCAGGACATAATTGGAGCAGCGGCACTAACAATACGTATAACACTGGCAACGCTGCTGAGTTCTATGAAGCTACCCATCACATCTTGATTAATGGACAAAACCGATATGACCAGCACCTGTGGCGCAACTGTACACCTAATCCAGCAGGATGTCAGCCGCAAGCTGGCACTTGGGCCTATCCCCGGAGCGGATGGTGTCCGGGCAGTATCGCTATGGTTTGGGATTTCGACCTCACCGACTATCTCAACGCAGGACATGCTGAGCTATTCTACCAGTTTGACCCCACTTATCTCGACTATTGCCATCCGAACCATCCCGATTGTATCAACGGGATAACTTGCACAGATTGTGCCGCCCCCGACAACCCAGTGCTTCGAGTCTCTGGCAAGGTGGTCAGCTACAGCAACGACGAACAAGTGCTGACCAGTGTGCATGCTGTGACACCTTTGCCTCCTTTTGAAGCAAAGCTATATCCCAATCCCGCAAGCAAACAACTGACCATCAGCACCGACTATGATAAAGGCGCTGTCAGTGTACTCATTGTCAATATGCAAGGCCAGGAGATGATGTATTTCACCGTAGAAGGTGAACGCACCGTGGATATCAGCACATTGGCTCCTGGAGTATATATCGTGAAGATGCTCGGCGGTGGAGTGGTGACGGAGAAAATCGTCGTGAGATGAGAATTTAGAATTTAGAGGGAGCTACCCCGATAGGGGTTTAATCTCGGCAGAAAGAGAATTTAGAATTTAGAATTTAGAGGGAGCTACCCCGATAGGGGTTTAATCTCGGTAGAAAGAGAATTTAGAATTTAGAGGGAGCTACCCCGATAGGGGTTTAATCTCGGTAGAAAGAGAATTTAGAATTTAGAATTTAGAGGGAGCTACCCCGGGTAGAACGCTCCCCCTCTCCACTGTGGAGAGGGGGCCGGGGGGTGAGGTTAAAAACTCAAAAAATGAAAAACCATGAGAAGATTTTTATTGATTATCATAATGCTGACGGGATGTGCTTTGATGGCGCAAATCCCAGTTTATCTGGATGAAAATCATTCTTTGGAAGGTCGTGTTGAAGATATTCTTAATCGCATGTCCGATGCTGAAAAACAGGATCTGGCACGTACTTGTACCTATCTTCGATCTTCAGGAGTTCCTCGGCTGGGTATTCCACCTTTTGTGGTGGACACCCTTCCCAACACATGGTTTCCTTCTTTTGAAAGTCTTGCTGCCACCTGGAACTCCACTTTATCATGGGACTATGGTCATGACATGGCGGAACAAGCCTTGTATCAACGGATAGATGCCGTATATGATAGAGGATTATGGCAGATGAGCGAAGATTCCTATCTGGTTTCCCAAATGGCTCCGCCTTTTATAGAAGGGGTGCATCAATGCGGTGAAGCTGTGTTGGACGAATGGAAGGACTTGGAAAACACCGAAACGACCTCATTGGATGAGCAAGTGCGGCAAATACTGAACCTCTATTTCCAGACTTCGATGAACTGCCAGCGACCCATAGGGTTTTTGGGTTCGGAAGCCCAACAAGCCACGGCCAAAACCATCGCCGAAGAAAGCATCGTGCTCTTGAAAAACGAAAGGGACATCCTCCCTTTGAGAGGGTCATCCGTTAGAACACTGTTGCTGGTGGGCAAACACCCTGTCGATGGCTTGCAGGAACAAATCGCACAACATGGAATAACGATAAACTGTGAGGCTTGTACTTTTGGAGAAGCACACCATAAAGCGGAGACTGCTGACATCATCGTTCTCACAGAAAATTTCTCCGACCGTGGCGACATACCATTTCTGAAAAAAGTTCCTGTGGTAGTTCAGGCCTGGGATCTGGGTAACGAAGGAGCTTCTGCCTTGGCTGATGTGCTTTGTGGCGCAACCAACCCATCAGGCAAATTACCTTTCACTTGGAAAGGGACCAAAGACGATGAACCACTCTATGCCCTGGGTCATGGCTTGAATTATACTACCTTCGAATTCACCGACTTCAAGCTTTCCGGCAGGGAAGTCCCCATCGGCGGCGACCTTAACGCCACGGTCACCGTTACCAACACCGGTGACCGTGAAGGCAGCGTGGTGGTACAGCTTTATATTCACGACATCAAGTCGTCGGTACCCAAACCTGACAAAGAGCTAAAAGGATTCCAAAAAATAACCCTTCAGCCGGGTGAAAGCCAAGAGGTGCAGTTTGTCATCAACGAGGCCTCGCTGATGTTCTTCGACGAGTCCACTCAACAATGGTGGGCTGAACCTGGCTTTTATGTGGCTTTCGTGGGCGAGGCTCTTGACAAGCTACCTTTAAAATCACGATTTCATTTGAAATAAAAATATTGTAAAAAAATATATAATTATATAAAAATATATGAAACGTATTATATCATCGTTATTTGTCCTCTTTTTCATCCTGCCCTTGTGTGCACAAAACACCCATCACCAAGCCACTGTCCGACCCAAAGACCACGGCGGTGCCACCGTTCATCACGACCCCATTGGCTTGACGGTTTCAACCCGTTTGAACACGCCATTTTGGATTTATATCGACGATGTGCTTCAAAACGAAAAGCCTGTTCGTTCCATCTCCATCACCGACATCCCTGAGGGTGACAGCTTTGTACGTATCGTCCTTGACGATGAGGAAAGCCACAGTTTCGGACAATACCTCGCTTTCCGCCATGCCGCCTTGTCGTATGTCATCAACCGTTTGGGGTCTTATTATGGCTGGGAGGTAGCCAGTCACAGCATCCGCCCCGAAGTGACAAAACCACTGGCGTTTGAAATGGAGCCAGCATTCCAGCCCATGACCATGAATCTTACCATGATGTCAAATTATGAGTTTGAGGAGGCTTGCGTGGCCTTGAAAAATGAGTCGTTCGACAATACTCGCCTGACCTTAGCCAAACAGATTGTCTCCACCAATCCTTTAAGCGCCGCCCAGGTGACTGAGATTTGCAAGTTATTCTCTTTCGAGAGCAACCGTCTCGACTTTGCCAAGTTTGCCTATCCCTATTGCGTGGATAAAAACAAATATTTCTTAGTGAATGCCGCTTTTTCCTACGATTCCTCGAAACGGGATTTGGATGCATTCATCCAAAAGCAATAAAAAAGGCTGGTCGTGATGGCCAGCCTTTTTTTTAAACATTCAGTTGTCGATTAGAACATGTAACGAACGCCCAATGCGATGTCACCCCAATAGAAATCGGTTGCGTGATACAGATAGAGGCAAGGACGGATGTCCAATGACACTTGCAACGGCAAAGCATCGAAATGATAGTCAATACCAGCTTGGGCAGCGATACCCACATCAACGCTAGCACCACTATAGGTGTAGAGGTCAACTCTTCCACCGACACCAGCATACCAACCCAGATTCGGAACGGCTGAGATGTCGAAGTGAGCCTGATAAAGGGCAGTCAGACCAAGGTGTGAATAACCATAACCACTATAATAACCGAGGTCGGCTTCCAAGCGGTTGATACCACCGAGACCTTGCTGATAGGAAAGTTCAGCACCATAACCTTGGCCACCACCAAGACGGAGACCGATGGCTCTGTCTTGAGCGTTAGCTGCAAATGTCAAACCGATAATGGCAATCAAAACGAGTAATAACTTCTTCATAGTTTTGAACGTTTAATTAATAATAGGTGTTAATAATGAATGTTTCATTTTCAATAGGGCAAAGTTAAAATATTCTTTTGATATAATGGTCAAATGTAAATTTGTTTTTTATCAACTATTCTTTATAAACAGTGTGATTCAGCACATTACCAACCATCCCAAGGGTATTTTTGTCGATGTTTTGGATGTTATCCTGCAAAGTATGCCATACTTCAGGAAAGCATTGGTTGCTGCTGTTGGGATTTAAATCGATGATATCAATGGTAGGGATGCCAGCAATTTCATTCATGGGCAGATGGTCGTCGCTAATGGGATCGCCCAGCTCGTTGACGAAATACTGGTGATAACCCAGACCCTGGGCAATGCTCCACACCTTGTTGCTCAGCCAGGCGGCATAACCTTGCGAGTAGTATTCTTTCATGAAATTAGGATGGCTTCCTCCCACCATGTCGAGCAGGATCCCGTAGGAAGCGGTATAAGCTGGAAGATGAGGTTGTGCCGCCCAATGTTGGGAGCCCAGTGCCCAATGGTTACGCCGGTCGTCATAATAGCGTTCCGATTCATCTTGTCGTGGTCCATAGTCTTCCAAGTCGAAAAGAATGATGTCGATGCCCAACTTCTCTGGCAGCGGTTGCTGGTGGAAACAACGGGCGTTCTCGAGAAGCACCCCTACTCCACTGGCACCATCGTTGGCACCATCGATAGGATGGTTCCAACTGGCTTCGTCCGGGTCATGGTCGGCGTAGGGTCGCGAGTCCCAATGCGAACATAGCACGATGCGTTTGCTGGCTTCAGGATGGAACGAGGCGATGATGTTCATGCCATCAATGCCTTTGTTGTTGAACAAACGGGTACGGAACTCCTGCACGATGACCGTGTCGGCATACGACGAAAGCTTATCGATGAGCCATTGCGCACATTGCGCATGGGCATCGGTGTTGGGCACCCTGGGGCCAAAATCCGTTTGAGCCTTCACAAACGCGTATGCCGAGTCAGCATTAAAGGTCGGAACAATCACGGGTTTTGCGGGTTTGGAATCTGTGACTGTGGTGCTCTTCGGCTGACGGTCACAAGCAGAAATCATCAATGATAATATTATAATCGGAATAAATCTTTTAATATCTACCGAGATTAAACCCCTACGGGGTAATACTCTTTAAATTCTTAATTCTTAACTCTCTTCTAATAGTAAACTATATTCAAATCAAAGCGTTTCTGCTGCAAGGCATTGACGGTCTTTGTCTTAACGCGGGTGTTATAGATCTTAAGGAGTTTTAGCGACGGGATGTTCTCAATAGGCGAGATGGACTTGACACTGGTATTGTTAATCAGCAACTCTTCCAACTCGTTCATTTTGGCAAGGGGTTTCAGTGATTTGATGCCGGTGCCGCTGGCATTCAACACACGAAGATGAGGCAATTTCTCAAGCTTAGAAAGGTCGGAAACCTGGGTGTTTTCAATATTAAGAATAGTGAGCAAAGTGTCGTTTTCTAAAGGACTCAAATCGCTGATAGGATTATTCTGCATCAGCAATTCACTGAGATACGTCTTGTTGTACAATGGTCTGATGTCGCGGATGCCTTGACTAATGATGCTGAGTTTCTCAATCCAATAAAGGCTGCGGATAGGATCCAACGAGGTGATGGTGTTCTCTTGATCCACCGATATGGCTCTCAGGTCGATGATTCGCTGAAGCTCGATGGGCGAAAGTTGGTCGCTGTCGCTGGCGATGTGGGCTTTGAAAATGCTTTTCCAAGTGTCGTCGAGGTTCTCCCACCAGTTTTTCAGCTCTTCGGTTTGGAAAATAACGATGACATTAGGCACTTTTTCTTTGAGCGGAATCACGTTGCGCAGCTTAATATTGGTGTTGTTGGCCATGATCAGTTCCAGATGGCTGTTTTCAACCAGCGGTGTGAGGTCCTCGATGGGAGTGTTGCTGATATCCAACGTTTTCAAGCTACCCATGGTTGACAAGGGTGAAAGGTCGTTGATATAAGTGTTGGATAGGTTGAGATGCTCAATGTTGGTCATGCCGAACAAGGGGTCGAGTCGGGTGATTTCAGTATTGGAGATGTTGAGGTTCACGAGGTTGGTGAGTCGGCTGACCGGGATGAGGTTCTGCATGTATTCGTTGCCCGAAAGGTCGAGGTCAGTCATGTTGATGACTTCGTGAAGTTGTTCCGTGGAAGGTTCGCCGCTGAGGTGCACTTGTTTTGAGAACACGGCCTTCCAGTAAATGGGGAGGTTATCCCACCATTGTTCAAGCGCCTTGGTGTCGTAAATCACCAGCGTGAAGGGGTTGGTTTTGCTGAAGTCACTGGCTTGGTTGATATCGATGCGGGTATTATCGCAATAAATCTTACTGAGTCGGCGATGGCTTTTCAAGGGAGTCAAGTCGCTGATGTTGGTGTTGCTGCAATACAGCTCTTTAAGGTTTTCCATCTCGCTCAACGCATTCAAATTGCTGATGTTGGTTTTGGAAATCTTGAGGCTTTGAAGCGCTTTGAGGGAACTCACCGGCGAAAGATCCTTGACGGCGGTGTTGCTGATGTCGAGGGCGACGATGTTTTCGAGCTTGCTCAGCGGCTGAATATGGGTGATTTTGCTTCCTTCAAGGGTCAGATGGGTGAGGTTTGAGCAATTCTCCAACGATTTCAACTTGTTGATTTTAGTGTAAGAAACATTGAGTTTCTCAAGGTTTTTGAGGATTTCCAACACGGTCAGGTCATCCACATCGGTACGGGCGATGTCAAGCTCTTGGATCATGAGGTCATACTTCAACGGGGTGAGGTCGGTGATGTGGGTGTTGGCAGCTTTTAAAACTTTGAGTTTGTTGGCGTTACGAAGCGGAGACAAATCGTTGATGTTCGTACCAGAAACATTCAGTGTCTGGAGGTTTGAAAGTTCGCTCAGGGGTTCCAGGGTGGTGATGGTCTTGATATCCGTCACATCAACAGCCTGAGTAAGGCTCAAAGTCTTCAGCTTTTGGTACAGCGTGTCAATACCCGTCTTCACATTGATTTCTTTCCAGTCGGTGACGATGGTCTCGCCGTCCACGTTGGTTAGCACAGGAAAAGAATAGATGAAGTCTTTCTCGTTAACCTGAACCACCGATTTCAAAGGGACGCTATCGTTGACCATGATTGCTTCACCGAAATAGTTTTTCCATGCGCTTGGCATGGAGTTCCACCAGTAGCTCAGGGTCTGACGCTCATTGATGCGGGTGGTATAGATGCTGACGATTTTGAGGTCGTTGTTTTTCTTGTCGAGGTTAATTTCAATATAGCGGTTGATAACCTCATTGATGGAGTCGTTGGTGACGGTTTTACCCACCAGATGCCGGTTCATGGAGACTTTAAAATAAGGCGATCCATCGGGTTTGGTGAGGTTCGCGATGCTTTGCACGTCGAAAGTGAACTGGGCATATTGGAAAAAGAAGTCGATGTCTTTAAGATAGGCTTGGACGTCTTTGCAAAGTGAGGTGCTACGTTTGATGTCGAGGTCGTCTTCGATTTGCACCTTGTCATCGAAGAAAATCTTGGAATAGCTTTGGGTGAAGATGATTTCCTTTTCTTGGGTGGTTTGTGAGGGGTCGCCAATGAAGTTCAGCGTCTCCTGAAGGTAATGCACCATCCTATTGATTTCCAATTCATAGTTGGCCAGCTCTTCTTTCGTGAAGGGGGTGTTCTTGTTTTGGGCTGTGCCAGTCAACGTGAGGCCGCACAACAAAAGGATGATCATTTTCCATTTTCCACTTTCCGTTTTCAGCTTTTTCATCATGGTTGATAGAATTTGATAAGGTCTTTTTTCTCCTTTTCGGGTAGATAGATGAGGTTGGAGATGAGCCAGCCGGCGTTGTTTCCGCTACGGTTGAACCACGAAACCTCAAAATACCAGTCTTTGATTTGGAAGACGTGAAACTTGACGGAATCAACGTTTTGGAAGATGAGATTGCCTCGTTTGATTTCATAGAAGAAAAGGGTGAGGTAATCAGGCTCGAACGATTGCGAGCCATAGTATTCGATTACATCAGGTTCTTTGAAAATCTTGTAGATGTTCATGAAGTCGAGTTCATGGCTCATGGGGTGGAGGAAGTGCTTTTCTTTCTCGCTCATCTCGCCATTAGGGAAGAGTTTGTTGAACTCAGAGAAATAGATGTTGTTGAGCACCCATTTGGAGCCCAGGCCTTCTTTCTCGATGCCCAGGATCATGATGAGGCTGACTTCCTTTCCCTTGTAGGTAAAGGTGGCAGAGACTTCCGAATACCAGCGTCCGCCGAGAAATGTCATAAAGGTGGAGTCGTCGGCAGTGACATCCTCGATGAAGAAACGCTGAAGGTCAGGTTTATTGCCGTAGGTTTCCTGGTCAAAGAGGATGGAGAGCGACTGTTGGCGTTTCTGACGGTTGTGATAAGCCGGGTCCTTCGGATTGATTTGGTTTCCGAACTGGTCCTCCTCATAATTGAAACGGCGGATGAACTGGCCCATCTGTTTGGTCATGGCATAGAGATGGGTCTCATCCATCTGATAATTACCGATGTTTTGTGCCTCAAGCGACACAACATCCATGTTCAGCAAGAAGAACAACAAGATAACGGAGAGAGGGAAACGAACAATGAATCGTTTCCCCATCTCTGCCTTTTGTCTTCTGTCTTCTGTCTTTTGCCTTCTCATCGATTAGCGGTCTCTTTCACTCTCATGTCACCGAGAAGGACATCCCAGAAGCCAATCATACGGCCACCTATCTGGGTTTCCTTACGTTTGACGTAAACGGTTATATCTTTTTTTGTGGTATCCTTATAGGCTAAGTTGCCTTCCTTGTCATAGCCTCTGAAGGTCTGGAAGATGGTGATGACACCCACGTAGGTTCCATCGGGCTGACGTTGAAGGTCCGACACATATTCGATGTTGTACCATTCAATTTCGACACGGTCGTAGTTGAGACGCATCAGATGCTCAAAATAAGGACGCACCTTATAATATTTAATATTGGTGGAGTTGATCGATGACACGCCAATCTCCGCATTGGTCATGAACAGCTCTTCGGCGCGGTCGATGACACGGTTGGCTTCGCTCCAGGCGGTTTCTTTGGAGCCTACGATCTTGATGTATTTGCTAAGGTCTCTGACTTTCTCGAGGGCGAGGCTGTCAATGGCCTGTTTACGTTCGAAACTGAGTTCATCTTGTGCCATGACGCTGCCAGCTACCGACAGGATCACGGCGAGTATTGCCAATATTTTTTTCATGATTCTTCGTTATTTTTTAATCAGTTCGACTTCTGTGATTTTTCCGTTCTCGTTGAATTTCAGGTTGGACACCTCATTACGCGAGACTTTCTGGTCTTTAAGGTAGTTGAGATAGTTCTCGATGGTAGTGGGGCGGTCATAGTCGTTGAAGCCTCCTGCCTGGCTGATGATGATGAGGACAGGGGCGTTGTTGGAGGCAAACATCTTCAGGGTCTCGTTGATGATGCTGTTGGCCTGAGTGGTGTTGTTGGAAGCAGCGATGCGGGCGAAGTTAGATTCAAGCATGTTTTTGGGAGCCTGAGCCTGTTCTTGTTCCATGGTTTTGATACGGGCTTCTTCAGCTTCTTGCTCTGCTTGGGCACGTTCGCGAGCCAGTTTTTTCTCAACTTGGAACAGGAGGTCATCAACTTCCGGATTCTGGAGGTTCCAGTCCTTGATGGTTTGCACACGGTGTTCTTTCTCTTCAAGAGTCCAAAGGGTTTCGTCATCGAGGATGGCGGTAAGGTCTTTCACGGCGTCAGCCACTCTGGCCTTGTATTCGGCTTCGGCGGCTTCTTTGGCTAGTTTTTTCTTGCTTTTACAGCTTGTGGTACCTCCCAACGTGATGAAAGCGGCCAGGAGGATCATGAATACAGTTGTGATTTTGCTTCTCATAATGAATATAGTTTTGCTTTTTAATAACTCTATTTCTCCGAATTAATTGCAAAAGTATAAATATTATGCAATAATCCCGCCAAAACCTTTCGGTTTTTCACAAAAATAGAACGGTAAAGGTGGTTTATCCAAAGAGTTCTGTGGCCAGGTCGTACACGGTAGCGACGGGAACTACGTCGATATGGAAACGCTGGAGGTCCAAACCCTTGGCGTTGTATTTCGAGATGAAGATTTTTTTGAAGCCCAGTTTTTCGGCTTCAGCAATGCGCGCGTCGATGCGGGTGACGGCACGGATCTCGCCTGAAAGTCCTACCTCGGCGGCAAAAGTGTACCGGCTGTCGATGGGGATGTCGGCATTGGAGGAGAGCACCGCGGCAACGACGGACAGGTCGATGGCCGGGTCATCGCTACGGATGCCTCCGGCGATGTTCAGGAATACATCTTTCATGTTAAGCCGGAACCCGGCGCGTTTTTCGAGGACGGCGAGGAGCATGTTCATCCTTCGGGTGTCGAAACCTGTGGAGGAACGTTGCGGGGTGCCGTAGGCCGCTGTGCTCACCAAGGCCTGGGTCTCGATGAGCATGGGACGCTGCCCCTCGATGGTGGCGGCGATGGCGATGCCGCTCACCTCTTCGTCACGTTGCGACAACAAGAACTCACTGGGGTTGGTGACTTCGCGCAAGCCAGTGGCGTTCATCTCAAAGATGCCTAACTCCGAAGCAGAGCCAAAACGGTTCTTGATGGTGCGCAAGATGCGGAAACCATAATGACGGTCGCCCTCGAACTGCAACACCGTGTCAACGATATGCTCCAGGATCTTGGGTCCGGCGATGCTCCCGTCTTTGGTGATATGACCGATGAGGAAGACAGGAATCTGATATGTCTTGGCGATTTTGTTCATCTCCGCAGCGGACTCACGGATTTGCGAGATTGTCCCAGCGGTGGCCTCGACGTATGGCGAAGTCAGCGTCTGAATCGAGTCAATAATAACAAGGTCTGGCTGAATGTCTTTGACATGCATATAGATTTCCTTGGTGTCGGTCTCGGTGAGAATCAGACATTGCTCGTTAAAGATCCCCACCCTGTCGGCGCGCATCTTGATTTGCGTCTGGCTCTCTTCGCCGGAGATATAAAGTACTTTCTTGCCCGTCAGATGCAAGGCGGTCTGTAGCAATAAGGTCGATTTTCCAATGCCAGGCTCACCACCCACCAGCACCAGCGATCCGAGTACCAGACCGCCACCCAACACACGGTTCAACTCCATGTATGGAAGTACGATGCGTTGTTCTTGGGCGTTGGCAATGTCACGAATTGGAAGCGGCACCGCCTCTGTCTTCTGTCTTCTGTCCTCTGTCTTCTTGCTTCTTACTTCTTTCTCCTCCACACACGTGTTCCACTCGCCACAGGCCGGGCATTTCCCGAACCATTTGGGTGACTCGTTACCGCACGACTTGCAGAAATAAACAGTCTTTTCCTTTGCCACCATGACCACAGTGCTTAAAGTCTCGAAGCCAAGGCTTTTTCCAAATCTTCGCCTCTCAGGTTTTTCTCGACGATGATGCCGTTTTCGTCAATCAAGATATTGCTGGGGATATAATAAATCAAATACAGCTGGCTGGTTTGGCCTTCCGAGTCGCACACATGCGTCCAAGGCAGTTGGTCTTTGGCGATGGCCGCCTGCCAAGCGTCAACATCCTGATCCATGGAGACACCTAACACATTGAAGCCCTTATCGTGATAGGCGTTATAAGCGGCCAGCACAAACGGGTTTTCCGCACGGCAGGGTCCGCACCACGAAGCCCAGAAATCGACCAGTGTCAGCTTGTTGCCTTTTATATATTCCGACAAGGTCACTTCCTGGTCGTCAACAGTCTTGAGGGTGAAGTCGATGAAGGGGTTTCCCACCGCCAAGCTCTCAAGCTTGACGATATAGTCGCTCATTTCTTTTGAGTAGAGCGTCTCTGATTTCAAACCAGCTACAATCTCCTTCAATTGTTCCAAGGTATAATCTTGTTTTTGCTCATCCATAAGGTAATGGCCGATGAAATGGTCTTTGTGTTGTTCAATAAACTGTTCTGAGAAGGTTTCTTTTTTCTCCATGAGTTCATTGCCTTGCTGGTCAATCTCTTCCATTAGCAGACTGTCATTGTTTTTTTCAGCCTCATCAAATTGGTAATAGAGATCCATGAGCTTTGAGTCGCAATCATTGACAAATTTATTGTATTCGTTGAACAATGCTTGTGCCTCGCTTCCGAGGATTTCCACAGCGGTTGGGTTTTGGATATCGCCCACCACAGTGACATCTTGATTCTCAGGGAAGAACGTCATGGAACCATGCATATTTTTGATTTTAATAGAATAGAGTCTTTGGACGTTTTCCATGGGAGCGGTCAGGGTGGCCATTTCATTTTTGAAGAAGGCTGAGTCGATGACCTCTGTTTGATGATTCACCACTTTTCTTAAATAAATCATGGTGTTGTCATCGGCATTTGCCAAACTGACGTTGACGTGAAAGACTTTTTGATGGTTACATGAGGCCAATCCTAAAGCAAAAAGGAGAAGAATCAGAATGTTTTGTTTCATAGTTAGTACTTGTTATGTTAGATTTAGATTTTAAGGACACGGGGTACGTTTCCTCACGTCCGTTCTTTTTTCTTAGTCGGGGCAAAAAGATACAGTGTAAGCAGGATGAGGAAAATCGACACGGGCACACTGAACAGAATACGGATGAGGGCTTGACCGATGAGGTGGAAGCTGAATCCTTCGAGCATAAAAAGCGTAAAGTTATGGACGGTGACCATGCAGAGGGTGTAACGCAAGAACCAGGGGAAGCCTAATTGTGCGATGTTAGGTTCACGTATGTTCTCAAATTTCTGGTTGCCTGAGACCAACCGGATGATGGCAGGTCGGCAGAAGGCCATGAAGGTGGTGGCTCCCGCATGCATGCCAAGAGTACCCATGAACAGGTCGATAGTCAGGCCGATGCCGAAACCAGAGAGCAGCAGCTGCCAGCCCGGCATGTTGATGGGCATCAGCATCACAAAGATGAGATAGATATAAGGATGCACATAGCCGCCCATACGGATGTGGTTGATGACCAGCACCTGCGCAATCACCAGCACCACGAAACGGATTACATTCAACAGGGACTTGTTCATAGCTTGCTTTGATGGACGAGGAGCGTATCCAGCTCCGCTTTGTTGGTATGATGGATGACGTAAACGTTTTTCAAGGTGGAGAAGTCGGTGGAGAACCGTATCTTGGCCTTGTTGAGGGTTCCGCTTGGCGACTGGATGAGTTCCACCACCGTGCCTGCCATCAGGTTCTCAGGAAAGATATAGGAATAAGAGCTGGTGACGATGGTGTCGCCTTGCTGAAGCAGGAGATGGGTGGGGATGTCGTCGATGGTGCCATAACGGTAGTTGGTGGTACCCCAATGGAGGTTGGCGAGATGGTCGTTGTTCTTGAACCGCACGCTGATGGTGGAATAGCTGTGAAGCAGGCTCATGACGGAGGCGTAATGCGGACTCACGTCGGCGACGATGCCCACGATGCCGTCGGTGGAGATAACACCCATGTCCTTCTCGATGCCGTCAGCCCGTCCTTTGTCGATAAGGATATAGTTGTTGGGCCTGTTGACCGTGCTGTTGACCACCCGGGCAGGGATGAATTGATACACGGTGTCGGTGTTGATATATTCCTGATACGCCTGGGCGGTGTCGGTGACCACGGCCAATTGACGGCGGAGCATGGCGTTCTCTTCCGCCAACTCGCGGTTGATCTTCCCTAAACGAAAGTAGTCGCCGATGTCGTTTCCTGTCTCATAGATTCTCCCCACGATATCGTTGGTCGTATTGATTCGCTTTTGGCGATGGAAGTTCTGACTGGAGGTCAACATCACGATACACAGCACTTCGAGTACCAGGAAGAGGATGACGAAGTGGTGTTTCTGTATAAATCGGATGAGGTTATACATTATTTAATGAGGAAGGTGAATCGGTTGAAGTTCTTCAATGCGATACCGGTACCTCTTGCCACGGCGCGCAGCGGGTCTTCCGCCACATGGATTGGCAGTTTGGTCTTGGCGGCAAGACGTTTGTCGAGACCTCTCAGCAAGGCGCCGCCACCGGTAAGATAGATGCCGGTACGGAAGATATCGGCAGCCAGTTCGGGAGGCGTGAGTTCCAAGGCGTTAAGCACAGCGGTCTCGATTTTCATGATGCTCTTGTCGAGGCAGTGGGCGATTTCCGAGTAGTTGACTTTGATTTCTTTGGGGATACCGCTCAGCATGTCTCTTCCCTGCACAGCGAAGTCCTCGGGCGGGTTGTCGAGTTGTGGGATGGCCGCACCCACTTCGATTTTGATACGTTCAGCGGAACGCTCACCCACGATGATGTTGTGCTGTTTACGCATATACTCCTCGATGTCGGCGTTGAAGTCGTCACCAGCAATACGGATTGACTTGTTGTTGACGATGCCGCCCAAGGCGATGACAGCGATTTCGGAGGTGCCGCCTCCGATGTCGATGATCATGTTGCCCGTAGGTTCAAGCACGTCGATGCCGATACCGATGGCCGCTGCCATAGGCTCGTGAATCAGCCTCACTTCTTTGGCTCCCGCTTGTTCGGCGGAGTCTTTCACTGCACGTTCCTCCACCTCGGTGATGCCCGAAGGGATGCAGATAACCATCTTCAAGCTCGGGGGGAACAAGGTGTTCTTGAAATTAATCATCTTAATCATCTCACGCATCATGTGCTCCGCGGCTTGGAAGTCGGCGATGACTCCGTCTCTCAACGGACGGATGGTCTTGATGTTCTCGTGGGTCTTGCCGTGCATCATCATGGCTTTCTTTCCCACAGCGATGATTTTCTTGGTGTCGCGTTGGATAGCCACGATGGAAGGTTCGTCAACGACCACTTTGTCGTTGTATATGACAATCGTATTGGCTGTTCCCAGGTCAATAGCGATTTCTTTGTTCAGAAATGAAAATGCACCCATTTTGTTAGCATTTAGAATTTAGAATTCAGAGTTCAGAATTTATTTAGTTATACAATTTGTTAGTGTTTGAAATGACGGTATCCAGTGAATACCATGCTGATATCATGTTGGTTGCAACAGTCGATGGATTCCTGGTCGCGCACAGACCCACCAGGTTGGATGATGGCGGTGATGCCAGCTTCATGGGCGAGCTTCACGCAGTCGTCGAATGGGAAGAAGGCATCGGATGCCAGCACGGCGCCTTGTAGGTCGAAGCCGAAGGAGCGGGCCTTTTCGATGGCTTGCCGCAGGGCATCCACGCGCGAGGTCTGTCCGATACCCGAAGCGCACAGCTGTTGGTCCTTGGCCAAGGTGATGGCGTTGGAACGGCTGTGTTTGACGACTTTGTTGGCAAAGATCATGTCTTTGATCTCGGCTCGCGAAGGCGCGGCCTCGGTAACCACGTTGAAATCGTCAATGCCTTCGGCATGTTGGTCGCGTTCTTCCACCAAATAGCCGTTGAGGGCTGTCTTGACGGTGACAGTGTTGAACAGGTCTTTTTTCAGACGAAGCACCACACGGTTTTTCTTGGTGAAGAGCAGCTCGAGCACGCCCGGACCGTAGTCAGGAGCCACGATGACCTCGATGAAGAGCTTGTTAATCTCCTCGGCGGCGTCAAGGTCGATGGGGCGGTTGCATACCAACACCCCGCCAAACGCCGAAACGGGATCACCCGCCAAGGCAGCCAGATAAGCCTCTTTCACCGTCTGGCGGCAGGCGATGCCACAAGGATTGTTGTGTTTCAGGATGGCGAACGTTGGCAACTCAAACTCACGAATCAACGAGAGTCCCGCCTCAAGATCGAGCAAGTTGTTGTATGAGAGTTCCTTGCCGTGAAGTTTCTCAAACACAGCCTCTAAGTCACCATAGAACTTGCCTTTCTGATGAGGGTTCTCGCCATAACGCAGCACCGTGCCATTGCCTTCACAGATCCTCAGCTCACGCTGCTCGTCGTCACGGGCAAACCAGTTGTAAATCACACTGTCATAATGCGAGCTTTCCGCAAAGGCATAGCAGGCGAAACGACGACGATCCTCCAACGAAGTCTCCCCTTGCTGGGTTTCGAGCAGATGAATCAACTCGTCATAATGTTTCCTTGAAGGAACAATGAGCACGTCGTTGAAGTTCTTCGCACCAGCGCGTATCAAGGAGATGCCACCGATGTCAATTTTCTCGATGATGGCGGCCTCGTCGTTGGTGTTGGCTACCGTCTCCTCAAAAGGATAGAGGTCCACAATCACCAGGTCGAATGCAGGAATGTCGTACTGTGCCATCTCGCGCTGATCCGACTCCAGACCCGTTCGTCCGAGAATCCCGCCAAATACCTTGGGGTGCAGTGTCTTGACACGACCACCCAAGATGGAGGGATAACTCGTCAACGACTCCACCGTCTTGACCGTGGGATCGAGCTTTTGAATGGCGTCGTACGTGCCGCCAGTGGAATATATCTGAACGCCATACTCTTTCAACAGCGTTACAATTGTATCAATGCCAGTTTTGTAATATACTGATATTAAGGCAGTTTTAATTTTTTTCAAAGGATAAAAATTTGGATTTTTTTATTATGCAAGATTATTAAAAATACTGACACCACGCAACTTGTTTTTTAAAAAAAAATACACTTTTTTCAACACCCTTCTTATCTTGAATGAACGATTCCTTTTGAATTATAAATTACTTATAATCAAATAATTATAAATTATTCTCATTCTAAATAAAAAAAATTTATAAAACATCGAAAATTATTCTTATTTTTACAAATTCAAAATTAGGTAGATGGAAACAAGGTGGATTCTCAATAAAAGTGTTGACAATCAGAAGGTTGCCGATATTGTCAAGGCTCTCAACATTGATGAGAACCTTGCCACCTTGCTTGTTCAGCGTGGGATTACCAACTATAACGAGGCCAAAGTTTTTTTCCGTCCTTCCTTGACGCAGCTGCATGATCCTTTCCTGATGAAGGACATGGACAAGGCTGTTGACCGCATTGTACAAGCGATTGACAATGGGGAGAAAATCCTGATTTACGGGGACTATGATGTTGACGGGACCACGGCAGTAGCGGTGGTGTACACTTATTTGAAGAAATTCTTCAAGAAAAAGAAAATCGAGTTCTACATCCCCGACCGTTATGACGAGGGCTATGGCATTTCTTATAAAGGTATCGACTATGCGGCGGAAAACGACTTCAAGCTGGTTATCGCACTCGATTGCGGCATCAAGGCGGTGGAGCGCATCCGTTATGCCAATGAAAAAGGTGTGGATTTCATCATCTGCGACCATCACCGCGCTGGCGACGAGATTCCTGCCGCAGTAGCGGTGCTCGACCCAAAACGGCCTGACTGCAACTATCCTTACAAGGAGCTCTCGGGCTGTGGTGTGGGCTTCAAACTGGTCACCGCGCTGTCCATACGCCTCAACCTGCCTATCGAAGAGGTGAATGAGTTGCTCGACTTGCTGGCGGTGAGTATCGCCGCCGACATCGTGCCCATCACCGGTGAGAACCGCGTGCTGGCGTTTTACGGACTCAAGCAGCTCAACAAGAAACCCCGTCCGGGTATCGAAGCCATCCTTCAACATGCCAACATCTACCGCCGTGAAGATGACCCCGAAAGAGTGGATGGGGATGACGCCAACGTGCTGACCCGTGAGCTAACCATCAGCGACCTTGTGTTTCTTATCGGCCCCCGCATCAACGCGGCAGGACGCATCGACAAAGCCTCCGACTCTGTCCGCCTCCTCCTCGCTGAGAAACATGAACACGCCCTGAAACTCGCTGCCAACATCAACGAGCTGAACGACACTAGGCGCGAACTCGACAACGGCATCACCGAAGAAGCACTCAACATGATTGCCGACAACGAGGAACTGCTCAACGCCCGAAGCACCGTCATCTTCAACGAAAACTGGCACAAAGGAGTGATCGGCATCGTGGCCTCGCGTCTTACAGATTATTACTATAGACCTACCATCGTGCTGACCAGAGCCAACGACCTTATCACAGGCTCCGCGCGTTCCATCAAAAACTTCGACATCTACGACGCCATTGACCATTGCTCCGACCTGTTGGAGCACTTCGGAGGACATAAATATGCCGCCGGCCTCTCCATGAAACCCGACAAAGTCGATGAGTTCCGTCGCCGCTTCGAGGACTATATCCGTGAACATCTCACCGCTGAAGACTTAGTGCCGGAATTAGAGGTTGACCTGAAAATCAACTTCCATGACATCACTGCCAAGTTCATGCGCATCCTTAACCAGTTCGCCCCCTTCGGCCCGGGCAACACTGCCCCTGTGTTCTGGTCGGATAACATCGTCGATACCGGCGGTTCACGCCCCGTGGGCGGTCACAAACATCTGAAACTCACCGTGAAGCAACTGGGCGACGAGGACGGTACCGTGTTCTCGGGCATCGCCTTCCAGAAAGGTGACCTCTTCGCACGCATCCATAGCGGCGAACCGTTCAGCATCTGCTATAACCTCGAATACAACTACTGGCAAGGAAAAACCACCCTCCAACTTAACGTCAAAGACATTAAGTTCAAAGACACCATTTGAGGTTAAAGGTTAGAGGTGGCTATCGCAAGCTACTTCTAACCTCTAACCAACTCCCCCTTTAACCTTCCACTCGTTTCACCGCCAAGGAGAACATCGTGGTCATGATGCCTACTAACAAGGCGATGACACCTGTCAGGGTAACGAAAAATTCTGCTGACTCAAAGGGATTGATAATCATCAAAATGCCGAACACCAAGGCCAGCAAACTGCAAACGATGAAAAATCCCTTATAAACAAACTTGCTGATTTTCAACAAAAAGATGAGCTGCATCAACCCGATGAAAGCCACCCATATTCCAATAATGATGATGAGCACTTCCACGGTTTTCTGCGACCATATTACAGCGGCAAGACCTAACAATACCATGACGATGGACTCGAAAAGCAACATCTTCCAAGCCTGCATGTTTTTCTTGCGATTCAACGAAATCAAAAAACAGATTACTCCTGCGATAATCAGTATAATGCCTGAGACGGTCATGATGGTTTGAATAATCCCTCCAGGAAGTAACAAGGCGAGAAGGCCATAAACCAAGGCCACCAGTCCGCCTATGAGAAAATGAGTCCAGTTTAGTTTTGCTGTGTTTGTCATAGTTAATTTGTTTTATGGTAAGAATTTGATGATGCCGCTGATGATGAAATACAGGCCAAACAAGACCAATCCGACACCGATCACGATGTTCAGGATACGGATACGTTTGGCGTTGAAGAACTTCTTCAGAAAAGAAGCCCCTTTGGCCTTCAGCAAGTCGCATCCAAGGCAAGTGCCCAGGACGATGGAGAAAAACAACAAAATCTTGACCTTGTTGCCTTCCATAGTACCTGCGGTGATGGCCACGGTACTGAACCAGAAGATCCACACAAAAGGATTCAGGATATTCAGCACAAACCCTTTGCCGAGAAACACAAACCATTTTGGGGTGTCGTCCTCTTTTTTGAAAATCTCCTTGTTCTCGTCGATAATCTCATCGGTTCGTTCTTTGATGCCTTTGAAATTGTCCTCCTTAACTTTTCGTGTATAGGTGAAGATGCCAAAGAGAATCAGGATGATGCCTGCTCCAAGGCTAAAATAAAAGAGCTCTTTGTCGTTGTTAGCCACCACCTGGATGGAAGTCAGCACGCACAACAAAACCATCAGCACGTCGTTGAGGCACACGCCGAGCGCAAACCAGGCGGCTTGACGAAATCCCCGATGGATGCTGGTTTGGAGCAAGGTGATAAACGCTGGTCCAAAGCCAAAGACAATGGATAAGGTAAGACCTAAAACAATCGCATCAAAAACAAACCGTATCATAGTACTCCTAACTCCTAACTCCTAATTTCTCATTTTTGACATACTCTTCCCACATCTCGAAACGCTGTCCTTTCAGCACACGAGGGAATTTGGTGGCTCCTCCCCATTTGCCTATTTTCTCTTCCATGAAGTTATAGAAGACATGGGTAGGTAGCACGTCGATAAACAATTCCTTGATGGCTTCGGTGCGTTCCACCGCATAGTCATCGTTGAGCTTGCAGAGATAACCGTCGATTTTTTTGATGGCTTCCTGAGGGTCGATGGGGTCGTCGGTTCCCAAGTACCAGTGATGCGCATACATGGTGTCGTGCTTGATGCCAGCCACGGTAAATTCCGTGATTTCGACACCCAGTTCATTGGCCAGCATATCGACCGCTTGGGTCATGTTGTCCTGTGAGAGATGTTCACCTGTGATGCTGAGGAACTGCTTGGTACGTCCGGTGATGGCAATGTTGACAGCTCTGGGACGTTCCCCGAACATAGGACCATCGGGAGGCAGGAACTTGATGGTGTCGCCGATGAGATAGCGCCAGGTGCCGGCACAAGTGGAGAGCAACAAGGCATAGTCGGTGTTCTCCTCCACTTCTTTCAGTGTCAAGGTTTTAGGATGTTCGACGATGTTGCCGTTCTCGTCAAAATTTTCTTCGTTGAAAGGCACAAACTCGAAATAGATGCCATTGTCAACCAACAGCTGCATGACACGTTTTTTCAAATCGACTTGGTAAGCGATATAGCCTTCTGAGGCGAGGTAGCTTTCCACAAAAACCACTTTTTTTCCGAACAGCCGTTCAAAGCTTTTCTCGTAAGGGGCGAAGGCCACACCACTGTGAACATAGACCATCAGGTTAGGCCAGAGATCATGTATGGTCTTCAGCTTGTATTCCTTAATGATGCGTTCCAACAGGATTTGCACCCAGGCAGGCACTCCAACAATCACACCGATGTCCCAAGAGGGAGCGGCTTTCACCATCTCGTCAAGTTTCTCCGACCAGTCTTTGATTTGAGAGATGCGTTGTCCGGGTTTATAAAAGAATTCGAACCATTTGGGGATTCGGCCTGCCGAGATACCCGACAAGTCGCCCGCGTAATAGCCTCCTTTACGACTGTAGGAGAGGTCGGTACTGCCACCGATCATCAACACACCGCGGTTGTAAAATTCCTTGGGGAAGTCGTACCGCACCGCTGAAACAAGCTGACGGATGCTTGCCCTTGTAATTTTGTTGTTCAACTCACGCGTGATGGGGATATATTTGCTGGAGGCCTCTGAAGTTCCACTGCTTAACGCAAAATACTTAATCTTGCCTGGCCAAGTGACGTTGTGTTCACCATTCAGTGCGCGATACCACCACTCGTCGTGCATCTTGTTGTAATCAAACACAGGCACGTTTTTCCTGAAACTCTCTGTCACGTTCTTCGAAAGCAGAATCTCAGTGAAATGATAATGTCTTCCAAATTCTGTAAACTGCGCCTTTCGTAGTAATTTTTTCAACTCACGTTCCTGAGCTTTTACAGGCCGTATGGTCTTCTGTTTCAGTTCAACAGGTATGTTCTTGATTTCAGCGGCTGTTTTGATAATTGTTCCGAATAACTGGGATGCCATAAAGTATGCTCAAAATTTTCGGCAAAAATAAGAAAATATTTATTTTTGCACAACCAAGTAATAACGATACCTATGATTCGTCGTGTTCTGATGGTTTTCGGATGGCTGTTTTTGGGTGTGATGTTCACATACGCCCAACGGTTGGGCGGTGGGTTGATTCTGGGTCCCACCTTTTCGACCATGAGTTTATCGGACATTGACAGCACCCGTTTTCGTGCGGACTATTGTTTTGGAGTACGGGTTGCGTTGATTCCCGAGCACTTCATTTTTGGTGGTGAGGTGGATGTTATTTATTCCCGTCAGGGAACCAGGATGAAACAGGGTGTTCTCGAGAACGGAAGCAAAGTGCATTGGATGGAGAAGTCCTCCTATATTAATATACCGTTGCTATTGAACGTCTATCATCGTCGATGGCGCGAGGATGACGAGGACGAGACGAAGATGATCCGGCTTCGCATAGGTCCCCAGATTGGCTTTTGCCTGAAAGGTGATGAGGTGGCGTACATCAAAGAAAAAAACAGGACGATTCAACATATCACCCCATGGGCACTCGGCTCATTCAACAGGATTGACTATGGGTTGACCATGGCAATCAGCTATTGGTATGTGGAGATGAGATACACATACGGTGTCTCGAACGTCTTCAAGGAGGGGGAAAAATCAACAAACCACGTGATTTCGGTCACGTGGTCTGACATTTGGTGACTATTTGTCAGGGTTGCTGTGGCATGACCAGTGCAAGAACAAGGTAGGCTAAGATGCCTGGGAAAGGAGGACATAAGGTTAAGATAATCCACAAAACTCGCACAATGGTGGGATCCAGTTCAAAATATTCAGCGATGCCACCGCAAACACCGCACAGTTTCTTGTCTCTCGACCGATAAAGTTTTTTGTAATCACTCATTTTTTATTCGTATTTTTGCAACCTGAAAAAAATGTACAAAAAATATACCATCACATTCCCATGAGTCAGAATATTTCAAAGCTTCGCAACATCGGTATTGCAGCGCATATCGATGCAGGAAAAACTACCGTTTCGGAACGTATTTTATTTTTCACTGGTGTGAACCGCAAGGTAGGCGAGACCCATGACGGTCAGGCCACCATGGACTTCATGAAACAGGAGCAAGAGCGTGGCATCACCATCGCTTCCGCGGCCATCACCGCCCATTGGAACGATCATCAGATTAACCTTATCGACACTCCCGGCCACGTCGATTTCACGGTGGAAGTGGAGCGTTCGCTTCGTGTCATCGACGGCATGGTGGCTGTGTTCTGCGCTGTCGGTGGTGTGGAGCCACAGTCAGAAACGGTCTGGAACCAAGCCGACAAATACCGTGTGCCCCGTATCGCTTTTGTCAACAAGATGGACCGTACGGGTGCCGACTTCAACGAGGTGGTCAGCCAAATGCAAAAATACTTAGGAGCCAACGCAGTGCCGTTGCATCTGCCCATTGGCTCAGAGGCGTCGTTTGAAGGCATGGTTGACTTGGTGCAGATGAACTCTGTGCGGTTCATCGAAAAGGAACGCATCGTAGGACCCATTCCGGAAGCCATGATGGAACAAGCCCAGGCTGCACGCCGCAACCTCATCGAGAAAGTCGCCGATGTGGATGACGATGTGGCAGAGCTCTACCTTGAAGACAAAGAGATTCCCTCCGATTTGCTTATGTCGGCCATCCGTAAGGCCACCATTAAGTTGATGATGGTGCCTGTGCTCTGTGGAGCGGCCTATAAGAATAAAGGCATCCAGCTGTTGCTCGATGCCATCGTGGACTATCTTCCCTCACCCAAGGACCTCGGCGCGGTTATCGCCCATGATCCTTATAACGAGGAGAAGACCTGCCAGCGCAACCCTTCGGAAAACGAGCCTTTTGCTGCCTTGGCATTCAAACTCATCAACGATCCGTATGTGGGTCAGCAGACCTTTATCCGCATCTTCAGCGGCAAGCTCACCAACGGCATGAGTGTGTATAACACCAACAAGACCAAGAGCGAACGTGTGGGACGTATCTTCCGCATCAAGGCTAAGGAACGCGAGGAGATTGCTGAAGCGGGTCCCGGCGAGATTGTAGCCCTTGTGGGAATGAAATACACCCGCACAGGCGACACCCTATGTGATGAGAAAGCACCGTTGATGCTCGAGAACATCCATATCCCGCCAGCGGTCATCGAGATGAAAGTGAACCTCGAAGACAAGAAGAACCGGAGCAAACTCAGCGAGGCATTGGCTAAACTTTGCAATGAAGACCCCTCTTTCCGCGCGCATTTCGATGAAGAGACGGAAGAGACCATCATTGCAGGCATGGGCGAGTTGCACTTAGAGATCCTCGTTGACCGTATCAACACTGAGTTCAAGGTGCCGGTCACCGTGGGGGCTCCTTCCGTGTCGTTCCGCGAGACCATCACCACACCTTTCGAGTGCAACTACAAATACGCCAAACAAACGGGTGGCAAGGGTCAGTATGCCCATACGGTGATCCGTTTCGAGCCTAACCCTGGCAAGGGCTTCGAGTTCGTTGATGTCAGCAAGGGCGGCGTGGTGCCTAAGGAATACATCCCTTCCGTGGAAAAGGGCTTGGCCGCGGCGATGAACAAAGGTCCTTTCGCGGGCTATCCCGTAGTGGATGTCAAATGTGTCCTTGTGGACGGCAGCTCGCATCCTGTCGATTCCAGCGATATGGCCTTCCAGCTCTGTGCCCAGATGTGTTTCAAGCAAGCCTTCATGAAGGCCAACCCAGTGCTGCTTGAGCCGATGATGAAAGTAGAGATCAACACGCCTGACGACTATATTGGCAATGTGACTGGCGATGTCAACAAGCGTCGTGGCCGTATCGAGAACATGCGTCGTTTCCGTAAAGGTTCACAAAAACTCGATGCCTTCATCCCCCTCATGGAGATGTTCGGCTATGCCACCGCGCTTCGCAACCTCACCTCGGGACGTGCCAACTACTCGATGGAGTTCTATCAATACACACCGACTCCCAAAGACAAGCAGGAAGAGATTGTGAAGGAGAGGGTGAAAGGGGAGAATTGAAAGGCTTATCCCGTTAGGGATTTAATCTCGGTAGAATTTGAAAAGAAGAATTCAAATCATCGGTTTGTTGTTGCTGTTGGGCTTCGCGGCTTGCAACAGTCCCCGGCGTGAGGCGCGTCGGATGATGGTTCGTGCTGAAGCTTTGGCCGACACCCTGCCTGACAGCACTGTGCTGTTGATTGACAGCGTTTCGCACATGGAGGTGTATTTCAGCGAGAGAAGCCGTATGGAGATGGCCTTGCTTCATGCGGATGCCTTGTTCCGTGGGGTCTCTATTGATGACGATGATATCAAGGAGGTTTTGGATCACAAGCTTCCCACTCCCAATCTTGAACGTGCCGCTGGCTATTTCGCTGGAAAGAAGGATTATGCCAAGGCCGCACAGGCCGCTCTTTACAGCGGTTATGTTCAGCAGTATTATAAGGAGAAGGCCAAGGCTATGGAGTCCTATAAAGACGCGGAGCAATACGGCAGCTTCGCCGACGAACGTTTCATAGTAGCCGAAGCGCGATATAAGATGGGGGAGATGCTCCTATATGATGGCAGGATACGGGAATCTATTGTTACACTGCAAAAAGCTGATTTTGGTTTTGATAACGATAAATACTTTGAAAAGGCTTTGGCTCAGAATCTAATTAGTATCATATATATATTAGGTGCTCAATATGACAGTGCTGAGTTGTGCCTGAAAAACAGCATGAAGTATGCGGAGTTTAGCGATTCATCAAAAATTAAATGTAAAGTCTTGAATAATTTTGCCGTGCTCTATCGTCAGAGAGAAGAATATGGTATGGCCATCGATTGTCTCGGCGAATTAGCTAATGAACAAGACATTGATAGTACGGAATTGTTCATGTATTACCTGAACTTGGGCAAAACATATATGGCAAAAGGCGATCTGGATTCCACTAAGTATTGTTATCATTATGTGGAAAAAATGCTTTCAGTCGGAATAAAGAATGAGACCAAAATATCAGCTTATGACGCACTCGTACTGCTTGCCAAAGCATTAGGTAATGAATCGTTAGCATTGTATTATAAGGAAAAACATGAAGAATTGTTATATGAAGTGTTAAGTCAACGCCAAGAACAGACAGTGCTTCGTATCAAACAACAATACGATTTTGATCAACTGCAGAATGCGATGAATATGAAAACAGCCCGAACAAAACAGATGGTTGCTATCGGGCTTGTGTCGCTTTTGGGAATTCTATTGTTTTTCCTATACCGATTAGCTCAGAGGAACAAAAGAGAAGCCGAGATTAATGCCAATTTGTTCCATTTCATGCATCAGAATGAAGAATTGAAGCTTCGCCACGAAGCTTATAGAAAAGAAGATGATGCTAAATCGCAACAGTTAGCTGATTTACTTTCTGAAAAGCTCCGGATGATGCAGAAACTGGACTACTATTTAAACAATCTAGGCGACAAAAAGCCATTAAGGGAGCTTGAAAAAGAACTTTTCGAAGGCAAGGGCCATATAAAACAGTTTATGGAGGTTTTTGATATGCTGTATCCTGGCTTGCGAGATACAGTAAAAGCAAAATATCCCCAAATGACTGAGCAGGAATACCTGGTGTGTCTTTTGTCTCGTTTACAACTGTCGAGGGCAGAAGAAGCGGATTTGCTCGGCATCAGCACCAGTGTGCTTGACAAAATCCGAGGCAAAGTGCATCGAATGATGGCAGAAGAGAAGGAATAGTATCGTATTTTGCTTCTGTTAACTTGGAATAACGCATTCGATGTTTGGATTATTCAAACAAATGTTTGGATAGAATTTTTGCTATATTATTGATTATCATTTTTTTAAGAATTTTTTTCCGAATGAATGTTTGGATGGGGTATTGGATAATGTTGTCTCAATACTATTTTTGCGACAAAAGGATGTTCAATTTAAAAATGATAAGCTATGACGAAAAAAACTTTATTATTAGTTGTTTTATGCGCCTTTTATTTTGGGGAAGCAAAAACCATGAATTCTATCCCGATTGCTTTTGTTGAAAGAGAGATGGATATGCCTCCAGGGTACGATGAGATTGTTTTGTTAGGTGATTTGATGACAAATGTCAATCCTAATGCCATTGAGGCGGGGGTAGGAGAAAACGACATCTATATCCATTTTAACCAAAATGTTGAAACCGTATCCATTTATCTTTATAATGACTCGGGAGTGTTGCTTTATCATAATCTGGTCAATACAGCTATTCAGCAGACGGTGATTATTCCTATAAACAGCGCCTATAATGGCTCATATTACTTGGAGATTGACAATGCCACAGGATATGCCGGAGGTGATTTTTAAAAAACCTGAAGAGACTTTGTTTTAAAATTAATATTTAATCTTTAAATATTAAGTAAATGTTCAAAAATAGTTTTCTATTAATACTATTAGTCGTCGATTCTCGTTATCCCAGTACAAACCTTAGTGGATATGAGAAAAGCAGTACGATTAGAACTAAACGAAGCCCAGCGGTTGGAACTCGAAAGAGGATACCGTCTGGGAGAGAAACACTGTTTCAGGATGCGGTGTTTGGCCATACTCCTGAAAGCGGAGGGACTGTCCGCCGCGAAAGTTGGCGAGAGGACAGAAATGGAACAGCACACCGTGAGCAAATGGCTCAAGCGGTACGAGAAAGAGGGAATCAAGGGTCTGGAGACGCGTCCTGGACGTGGACGCAAGCCTATCATGGACTGCTCAGACGAGGAAGCCGTCCGTCGTGCGATAGAGCAGGATCGGCAGAGCGTGGACAAGGCGCGGGAGGCATGGCAACAGGCCAGCGGGAAGGAGGCCAGCGAGTCCACATTCAAGCGTTTTTTATCAGCATTGGCGCAAGATATAAGCGTATAAGGAAACGCCCAAGGGGAAAACCCTCGCCGCAGCTCTACGAGTACAAGGCCGAGAAGCTGCAAGAACTTGAACGAAAGGCTGATGACGGAAGGATAGACCTCTACTATGCCGACGAGAGCCATGTCTGCACCGAGGGCTATGTCCCCTACGGATGGCAGTTCCAAGGAGAGGATGTCCACATCCCCTCCCAGAAGATAGCACGCCTCAACATCTTCGGAATGACCACAAGGGACAACCGATACGAAGGCTTCACCTCTAGGAGCGGCATAACCGCCGAAAAGCTGGCGGACTTTCTCGACAGGCTGTCCCTCAAACCTCGGGAATGGAACACCGTCATCGTGCTTGACAACGCCAGCATCCACCGAAGCAAACTCATAAAGGAGTTGAGACCTGTCTGGGAGAACAGAGGGCTTTTCCTCTTCTACATCCCGCCTTACTCGCCTCACCTCAACATCGCCGAGACACTGTGGCGCATACTCAAGGGCAAATGGATTCGTCCTCAAGACTACGAGTCCACCGATTCCCTCTTCTACGCCGCCGACAGGGCTCTGGCCGCAATCGGATCTTCTCTCTTTGTTAATCATTCCCATTATGCAGCTTAATTTTGACTATCTACTTACCATTTTGCAATACATCAACACAATCAACAACAAACCCATTGGGCAGGTTAAATATTCGCTACTTTAATTCCGCCAACGGATTCAATTATTTATTAACTATTTAACGAAGTATTTATAATTAAAATGAAAAACATGAAAACACTATTATGCTTATTAGCTTTTTTTGTATTTGTGAATTACGGTTTCAGTCAACTTAAAGTTGATAATTTAGGAAACATTGGCATGGGTACTAACTATCCAAATGCTGGCTATAAATTACATGTAAAAGGAAATGTGCTTTTAACAAATTATCCCGAAACTCCTTGGTATGAGTTTTATTTCAAAGTCGGAATAAAGAACGGTGCGGTAATTGGCTCAACTAGTGGGATGATAGATTTTTATACATTAACTACTGGTTATAATAAACTTATCGCACGTCAATTCATTACACACAGCCAATGGGATAAAGCCGGTTTTGATTTCATTGATGGATTAAATATCATTAAAGGATTGAATCCCGTTTTTAGACCTTCAGAGGGAAAGCTTGAGGATGAAAAAATGGAATCAGGAGAATATGTTATTGAACCTGCAGGTTTGTTGGATTTAGTTCCGAGTGCTATCCAAGTTGATGAAGATGGGTATGGCATAGACTATACTCAAATTATTCCTCTACTTGTTTCTGCTATACAGGAACAGCAGAAAATAATTAGTTCACTCGCCACAGAAATAGAATCTTTAAAAGACAATGATCAAACAAAAACAAATGAACAGGGTAAAAATGACGAATATCTTAATGTTCTGTTTCAAAATCACCCCAATCCTTTCAGTTCGGGTACAACTATTCATTATTGTTTAAAGCGAGGGACCCAGAATGCACGAATCATTATTTATGATTTAAAAGGAATGCAACTAGAAGAGCATCTTCTTACGGTGGATGGTTTTTCTTCAATCTCTATTGAATCAAATAAGTTTAAACCAGGTGTGTATATTTATAGTTTATTTATCAATGAAAAACTGATTGACACAAAGAAAATGACTATCACATCAAATTAATGGACTATGAAAAGAATAATCTTACAAATAATAATGGCCATCTTTATTATTTACACGGCTTTGTTTAATGCTAATGCTCAAACTCCATTCAATGATCCTAACTGGATTTTAATTCCCACATGGCATGATGAATTCAATGGCTTGGAAATTAATTCAACATACTGGACGGTAAAAAACTATTTTGATCATTATCTTTATAGTGTTGATATTTCTGATTGCTCTTTTACAAAAGGCGATGAAGGACAATTGTATAGAAATCGGAAACGTTCATATCAAGGACAAAATGAACGAGAGACATCAATTTATAATTATGATATTGAAAATGGGACACTAAAACTACTTCTTCAAAATGATAATTGTGATTGTCCACCTAACATGAGAACCCCCTGGGGATGCTCAATGCAATACTATTTTGATCATTGTGGTGATAACATCCCATTATACCATTTTTCAAGTGCGGCAATTGAATTAAAAGATGACTTTAGATTTAAATACGGATACATTGAAGCAAGGGTCAAGATGAATTGTGGGAATGGTTTTTTTCCTGCATTTTGGCTTTTTGGAATTGATGATTCCTCCTTACATCAAGGGTCTAATTACCAAGAAATTGATGTATTTGAAATGCAATACGGTCATTATGAAGACAACCTTGGTATTGTCCATGATCAAAATATAATGACATCAAACAGGCATTATACACTAGAACAAATCCACAAATCCACTTTATATACAATCTATGACTATACCAATTATCATAATTATGGATTGGAATGGACCCCTTCAAAAATTATTTTTTATGTGGACGGATATATTTACAGAATTGAAAAAAATGATGGAATTTTTGATTCCAAAAAGATTATTTTTAACTTTGCAATTCATGAAAATGAAGCTAATAATTTAGGTGATTATTTTCCGGGAATAATGGATATTGACTATGTGCGCATTTATAAACCACGAACAGATTACTCCACCATATTGAATATGAATAACTATGATTTTTCAAGTCACGACAACAAGGTAAAAAAGAAAATAATTATGACTGGCAACAATGCACTTCAGACTACCGACAATGTTTACCTGCGTGCTACCGACGGCGTGGAAATAAATGGTGATTTTATTGTGCCCTTAGGTGCTGAACTTTATATTGATGTTAATGAGGCTTATTGATTCTGATTCTATGAAAACCAAAATAATCATTTTATCATCCGTAATCGCCCTGTTTATTATGATTACAGGCGTTTCTTGCCACAAGGAAAAGAACATCTATGTTTTCAATGTGGATGTTCCTGCTGTTGATGATCAGGGAAACCTCAGAGAGAGTTTCATTCAAAGTAGAAGGTTCCGAGACGTGCTTCTTGTAGAAGACCATGCAGAAGCAGGATCATGGTTGTTTTGCTACGAAAACACCCCGGAAGATACACTGCTGTTTTTAACCCGCGACAGCAACGGAATTGTGAAAGGAGTCCTTAATCACACATTCAATTTAATGGGAAATCCCGGACAAATCACCCCGACGAACATTCAAGGCGAGATGACCCAACGCTATGGAGCATGCTATTTTGAGGGGACAGCCTCTTTCCATGCCGTTTTTAATCAAACCACTACCGGCGAGTGCTACCAACAAAAGGAATATGACTTTGTTTGTCCATTCAGAATTGTATCGTATTATTAAACACCCCCATTGACCTTAAACATACACTCTCATGAAAAAAGCAGCTTTACTGATTTCAGCGTTGACGATATGCTTGACATTTGCTTTCTGTAGCAAAGATCATCAACCCGTTTATAGAATGACACTTGACGGATCGTTTACCGATAATGCAACGGGGAAGGTGACAGAGGTGAAACTAAATTATAAACACGTGATTCTATACGATAACGATGACCTTTCTGGCCACTATATCTTTAGAAACGGTGACAAAGATTCTCATTCAAACCAAACAAATTCGGTCTCTTGGTTACATGATGAAGACCTTTGGATAGGTGTTGTTGACAACGAAAAAGTACGAGGTCAAATGAATCTGTCTCGTTTTGATGATCAATTCGATGAAATCAATACAGATCGAGTCAACTTAGAAGGTAAAATGACAAATGAGGGAGATGCCTTGTCTTTTTCAGGTACGTTTACTTACCGGTTTGAACGAAATCCTCATCCACCTCTTGGAGATACCACGGGCAACAGCTACTTTTTATATACGGTACAAGGTTCTTTTACCCTCAATCCAAGGTAGATTATGGCCTCGTTGGCGAGGAAGCGATAGAACACGTCCTTCCCGCAACGGACTATCGACTCCAAGGCGGAGCCGGCGTAGCGGTAGGCGTTCTTGACCATGAAGCAGGGGAACAGGAGCAGCAGCTCAACTCTGAGAAAGGCGACACTCCAAGCCCACCAACCCAAAACCCAGCAATGGAAGAAACTCCACACAGGGGTCACCGAGAATCTGACACCTACGATGGATGTAACACAAACTTTCAAGCCCAAATGGTGGTCACCAAATAACACCACCCCGAAAGAATCCCCCTTTAGTAATTTCTTGAATTTTCAACAATCCCGTCAATAATGGCGGGATTTGTTTATCGTTTGCAAAACGAAAAATAATGGATGAAAGAATGAGCCTCCGTTCCGTCTTATGGAGCCTGTTGTGTTGCGTTTCGATGGTTTTCGCATCGTGCCACCATCCTGTGCCGACGACGCAAGCACCGTCGGCAGACCCCGAATTGGCATCCGTTGACAGACTGATGTGGCAACAACCCGACAGCGCGTTGACACGGCTCATTCCCTGGTTTGACACCGAACCCGCAACGGAATACGACCGGCATTACGCCCACCTGCTGCTGGCCGAGCTGCTCTACAAGAACGATTGCGAGCAGACCAACCGCAAGGAATTGCTTCATGCGGTGGATTATTTTGACTCATTGGCGGATGGCCGTGACGCGTCCGCGACCATGGTGTTTTTAGACGCCCGCGCGCATTACATGAACGGGGTGGGGTATTACGAGCGTGACAGCGTGGTGGAGGCGTGCGCGCAATACCTGAAGGCCGTGGAAATCATGGAGAACAATTTTGATGAAAAGGAATTGACCGGCCAAAAGGCAAAACTCACTGCCTTGGCATACTCGCATCTAACACAATTGTTTTCCGACCAATACCTTCATGAACAAGCCATCTACTTCGCCCAGCGTTCTATACCATATTATAAAAAACATAACGCTACTTATTGGCATATAGCTTGGGTGTGGGAGATAATAGGCTCCCATTTCGACATGTTGGAACAATGGGACAGTGCGTCTTTTTATTACAACAAGGCGTTACAAGCCTTGCCTGATACAAACAATTTGACATTCAGAGACATCAAAACGGGATTGGTATTTTTGTCTTACAATACCCAAAAACAGCCGACTGCGGTTTTGAAACAACTACACTTTTTACTTGCCAAGTCTGAAAGCGTACCAGAACAACTCTCCCGTTGCCTTACCATTGGCGATGTGTACTATCACGAGCAACAGTATGACTCGGCCAGGAACTATTTAACAAAGGTCTTTGAGGAATCTTGCAGCCCAGGGTCGAAAAAACAGGCCGCGGAATGGCTCGTTGATATTGGTAAATCGCAGGGAATAAACACGGAATCGTATGTTGAGTTCCTGTTGCCTTTTGCCACCCATGAAGAGAACCAAAGCACAGTGAAATCCCAATTGGATGAAATGTATGACGCATTTCGATACAAGGCACTGAAATCAGAAGGGAATTCTGTTGGCTATAAGACCGTCTGTCTCATAGTTGCGATAATTGTTGGATTGACACTTCTTGTTTTGGCGACAGTGCACAGCTATCGTTCCAACAATAAGAAAACACCGGATTCCGAAACCGAAAACCCGCCAATAAAACTGTCGCCAACCGCCGCGTGGAATCGTTATGAACAATTCCTGAACGAATCCGTTTGCAAAGAGATCATTCTATCCGTGCAGGGAAAAAACATCAAACGAATAACGCATGCCCAAGATTTCCCGGAACTCGTTCTAAACGACACCCAGCTTCAACAACTTACATTGGTCATCAATCATTATTTTGGCTCGTTTGATACCATGCTAAAACAACATGGACTATCCACATATCCCAGCCTGGTAAACCTATGCCATCTTTATTTGCTTGGAATGGATGACAAACAGGCATCCGTACTACTCGACAGGGATTATTCATCCATCAAACGCAGTTGCAAAAAGTTGCATAGCGCATTCAACACACAGGAAAACATGGCTGTTTTCTTAAGGAATATCGTGTTAAGCTCTTAATAAACAGGATATTGCATCGTGCAACTATATGCAACCATTATTTTTGAGCAGGTTGTGTGATAATTCTGTATCTTTGAGGTGAAAAATATTATCACCATGCGCTATATCAAAAAGACGTTCACCTACGACCGTTTCAACCGTCTGGTCTCGGCGGATGCCAAAAACCTGTCGGGGACGGTGACCCACGCCAGCCAGGGCGTACAGTTCGACGGCAAGGGCAACATCACGCAGAAGGACGGCGCGGGCGGCTACGCCTATGGCGGCGGCAACCCCTACGCGGTCACCACCCTGGTGCCGGAAATGGCCGTCACCGGCGTGTTCAACGACCAGACCGTCACCTACACCCCCTTCGACAAGGTCGGCACGGTCTGCCAGGACGGCAGGACGTTGTCGGTGGACTACGGCATCGACCGCCAGCGGGTCACGCAGACCCTCAACGACGGCTCCTCGAGACGCACCAAGCGCTATTTCACCCCGCTCTACGAGACCGTCACCGAGAACGGAGTGACAAAAAAACTGCATTATCTCACCGCAGCCAACGGAATCTTCGCTATCTTTGTGAGCGCTTCGACAGGAGAAAACACCATGTATTACACGCTGAAAGACCATCAGGGCAGCCTCACGGCCACCGTCCACGGCAACACCGTGGAGCGGCTGAGCTATGACCCCTGGGGTCGCCGCCGTAACACCACCGGTTTCGGCTACGGCAACGTGAGCCACACCTTCGACCGCGGCTACACCCTCCATGAGCATTATGATGATTTTGACTTGATCAACATGAACGGCCGTCTCTACGACCCGATATTAGGCCGCATGCTCTCGCCCGACGTGGTAATCCAGGACGAGCAGAGCTCGCAGGCTTACAACAGGTACAGCTACTGCTTCAATAACCCCTTGAGGTTTACCGACCCGAGCGGGTATATGGTAAGGGGTTCTTCCTCATTATTCAACGGCTTCACACTCTTTCTTTATGAAAGCCCTCACAACAAAGGCGTTTTATTCAATACGGATGAAGCCTTAGGGCAACAATTGCCGAAGATTGAGCCATTTGGCGAGGAAGAAAAAAAGGCCTATATAGCTTACCGAAACACGGTGTTTTCTTATGACACAAAAGAATTCAAGACTATTCAAACGGAACTCATAAGGTTGGAAAATGCCGAAGAAGTGTTCCGTGTAAGAATGGGAGAGAATACCACAAGTGAAGCTGGTGGAGGGAATTTCATATACAACAAAGAAACTGGCGAATTTGATGTAAACATCGCCGATTATGGCGATTTTAGTACTATGGGGAAAATAGCCCATGAGTTAAAACACGCTGACCAGTATATGAAAAATGAACTTGGATTTGATTTACAAACGGGTATAATACTTGCCTATGATATTAATGATGAAATTGAGGCTTTCAGTAGACAGGGCATGTTTGGAAAAACGCTTTCCGAAAATGAAGTGCGCAATCATCCAAGTTATAAAAGTTTACCTAATATGAAATCTAATCTAACAATAGACAAACTACAAAATATGCGTCCAAGTTATCCATTTGATGAAATGAAAAGACTAAACCAATTATATCAAGAACATTGTAAAGTAAGATTCTTATATCATGGCTGGCAAAATGATATTAAATAAGACATTGTTATCTGTTCTGTGTCTTTTATTGGTAGGTTGCGCAGCAAATAGCGACTTGTCACAAGACACTATGAAACAGATTGTTGGGATATACAAGCACGAAGAGTCTTTTTTCCCTGAATCATTCCTGGAGTTGAGAAAAGATTTTACTTACCGAATGTACTATCCTGGTCCCAGTTATGAATTTGGCGAAAAGACTAAGCCTGTAGAAGGCAAATGGAAATACTCAAAGGGAAGCGTTATCCTTAATAGTTTTCTGAGCGTTGATATCAATGATTCCAACTGCTTTATTGAGCAACTCAGTACATTTGGATTTTATGGTGATTCTATCGTTATACAACTATTGAGTTTGTATGACAACAAACCCCTTGAGGATTTTGGAGTTGTATTCAGGTTCCGCGATGATTTGGGAGAGGACACTTTATTGTTTTCCAACTCAAAAGGTTTCGTCTGCTTTCCAAGAGATGGAGTAAAGAGTATAATTGGAATATATGGGTTGGAAGAGATAAAAGTTCCTCCAATTGGATATTATTATATTGCACATATTATTGATTGTGATTTTTCAACACACAAGAACGAAAAACTCCAAATAAAGGGAGACACTTTGATTATGCATTCCCAAAATTATGTTGGCAACAATTTATTCGGTAGGAAAAAGTTTAAGACACATAAACATTACTTTGAAAAAAAAGACAAGGCAACAACGGAGGAGGAACCATGCACTACACGCTGAAAGACCATCAAGGCAGCCTGGCTGCGGTCGTCCACGGCAACACCGTGGAGCGGCTGAGCTATGACCCCTGGGGCCGCCGGCGCAACACCACCGGTTTCGGCAACGGCACCGGCGCGCAGTACACCTACAACACCCATGGCATGGTGACGGGTGTCAACAACGGCGATGTCACCGACACCTCCAACACCGATGTCCTGGTCCCCGACCCCGCGGAAGAGTCGGTGTACAGCATCGGGACACAGTACCGGCAGCTCGCCTACGCCTACAACTCCCGGGGGTTCATCGAGTCGCGCTCGGAGCTCAACGCCCTCCAGTCGGAGTCCTACGCCTACGACAACCTCGACCGCCTGGTCTCCCACACGGTGAACGGCACGGGTGTGAACAGTGTCACCTACGACGGCACGGGCAACATCGCGTCCAGCACCGCCGCGGGATCCTACACCTACGTCGGCAGCCGTCCCCATGCCGTCACCCAGGTCAGGGGCGGCGACGGCTCCCCCATTCCTTCCTCCACCTGCGACGTGGCCTACGGCCTCAGGAACCTTCCCGTCAGCGTCTCCGAGAACGGCTACCGTCTCACCCTCGACTATGATGCGGAGGGCATGAGGAGGCATACGAGGTTCTACCAGGGCAACACCCTCCAGAAGACCGTGACCCGCGTGTCCAGCCTCCATGAGGTGGCGACCGCGGGCGGTGTCACACGCCAGCTCGACTACATCCGCGCCGGTGGCGACGTGGTGGCCATCCATGTGAGGAACGGCTCCGCCGACAGCCTTTACTACGTCCTCACCGACCATCTCGGCAGCTGGGAAAAAGTCATGGACGAGAACAAGAACACCGTCCAGCAGACCCATTTCGACCCCTGGGGCAACCGCATGTCCTACACGTCGTGGGACACCCCGCAGACGCAGGTCTCCTTCCCCTTCAGCCGCGGCTTCACCGGGCACGAGCATTACGACCGGTTCAAGATCGTCAACGCCAACGCAAGGCTCTACGACCCCGTGATTGGACGCTTCTTCTCGCCCGACCCGTTTGTACAGGTGCCCGACGAAAGAATTAACCACAGCACTCCAGACAATAATGTCAAACATAATAACGACATAGAAATACCCTCCCAATTACTTACTATGGCCAATTTATATACGACTATAGAGAGTATATCATATTATAATACATATTTGAGGACTTGGGGAGATAATCTGATTGAAAATGGAATTAATCCTGGCCTTCTTGAATATCAACCATTTAAATAAAACAATGAAAAAAATCAAAATACCATGAATGTAATTAAATACTTGTATTATAGATTGGTTATGTTTTATAAAAAACACTTTAATATTGATGAGTCCCCATTCTTTCTTATTCAAAGCTGTTATAGCTGGGGATTGTTAGTATTATTGACATCCTTTTGTTTTTATCTAATGTCTATTGAATGCATTATCATTTGGTGGATGGGATTTAAAATGAAAAAGGCTTATATTTTATTTACAATGTTACCTTTTGCTATAT
>JAEEGH010004166.1_pt1 | contig 37334 bp, 31 predicted proteins | sample 9134181 | NCBI WGS metagenome assembly JAEEGH01 (sample SAMN16246544, study PRJNA631951) | gut metagenome | biome: gut microbiome; feature: rumen; material: DP-attached | host: Bos | place: Iran: Karaj | collected 2018-10
CATATTATCCGTTCGCATGAACGAACGATGGTATTGGAAGCTCCCGCAAGCCGAATAAGGCCTGCAAAGTAAGATGTTAAGATGTTAATAATTCCTATAGGTCAAGAATCAACATCTTACTTTTCTTAGCAGGCCGAAGATGCGAGAACAGAATAAGAAAGAAGCAGGCATCGTTCGCCTGCTATTTTCGTTTCTGAACTCGCTAAAGGGAGTCAAGGGGTACTCCCCTTGCACACCACCTTGCTTGCAAGGTGTAGTGTGTTACACCCAAACAGATACTGAAAGAAAGTCGAAGGAAAACAGTCTTCCGGTGGACGACTGTTTTCGTGATGACTTTCGAGGCTGTTGGGGAGATATGAGTGCGCCGTTGTTTGGCGCTCTTATATCGACACAACAGAGCTTCGTTGGAAGATTGGCCGCCGCTTATTGCGGGCAATCTTCCATAAGGAGCGTCCTTCGGTATCTGTCGGGTGTACTAATCCGCATGAACCGCAAGATGTTGCTCATGGCTACCCTCTGAATTATTAACTTATTAACATCTTGCAACCTAACCTAAGAACGCCTCGCTAAAGAAAAAGCGGGGCTTTTCTAATTTCACACAAACAAAACTCAAAACAAAGGAGATTAAGAAATGTCTTACGCAATTATGAGGATCAACAAATGCAAGGCAGGCGCTGTCGGCCGACTTGCAAAACACCACGAACGCGAGAAAAAGGAATACAAGAGTAATCCTGATATCGATCAGACCCGCACTTCAGAGAACTTCCACATCAAGGGCCCGCCTGAAAGTTACAAAGGATTTATTGAAGCAAGGATTCAGGAAGTCGGATGCAAGGTAAGAAAAGACAGCGTTGTAATGCAGGACAGTATCTGTACTGCTTCACCCGAGTTTTTTCAAGGAAAGTCATTATATGAGACTTCATTCTTCTTCCGAAGAGCTTACGAGTTTTATGCCAAAACTTTCGGGGAGGAAAACATCATTTCCGCAGTCGTTCATATGGATGAGAAAACACCGCACATGCACATATGCTTCGTGCCGATCACCAAAGACGGCCGACTGTCTTCCAAAACGATTATAGGCGGGCCTCAAGGACTGGTGAAACTTCAGGATATGTTCTACGAGCACATATCAGCATATTTCCCGGAACTTAAGCGCGGTATCCCGAAGTATCTGACTCACCGCAAGCATCTTCCCGTCTACCTATTCAAGAATGCGGATATGTTGATGGAACACTTCGACGAGATCTCTAAGGCAATCAACGACATAGGTCTTATAAAGAGCAAAGAGAAAAAGGCTCAAGCCATAGAGCTCATATCCCGGTATGCACCCGAGATGGCCAAGATGAAGGAGCAGATCAAGTCCGTTGACAGGTATGTGGAAAGTCTTAAAGGTCAAATTGATGACCAGAAAGATGTTGGCCGTTACTGGAAGGGCAAAACGGCGGAATTGGAAGCAGCCATCAAAGAAAGGGACGGAAAGCTTGATGAACTCAGGGAGAAGCACGCAAAACTGAAAAAGCAGTTGGATCTGGTTCCGCCCGAACTGCTGGATACTCTCGCAGCACAAGAAAAGGAACGAAGAAAAAGGAATAATCGGATCAGGTAACGGAAAGAATGCCGAGACCTCCGGGCGTCGCCATAGCGCGGCGCTTTTTACATTCCTGCAAAAGGAAAATCTAATATCTGGAGGTCAGTATATGACTAACAAAACACTTATTATAGCTGCCAAAAACAAGGCAGTATCAAAGGTCTCGGTTTCAACAAGAAAAGGAGGTGATCGTTATGAGGACTGAAGTACCTATATCCGATAAGGCTCTTCTGACATTAGAAGAAGCTGCAGAGTATTTCAATATCGGAATGAACAAACTCAGAGAGCTCACCTGTGATGATCACTGCCCGTTTGTGTTATGGAACGGAAGCAAAAGACTCATCAAGCGTGAACCATTCAAAGAGTATCTGTATAAACAGTACTCTATCTGAGAACAACTGAATAATTTACTACAAGAAGAGTATGCCCGGGTTTATAATGAACTCGGGCATACTTTTTTGAAACTTATGGAGGTTCAAAAAAGATGAATAACAGCAGATATGCCAATAAAAGAATCAAGTTAAGGAAAGGAGAATATCAGCGAAGTAATAACACTTTTGCGTATTGGTGGTTTGATAAGAACGGCAAGAGGCAGTTCGTTTATGCAAAAACACTTCCCGAACTTCGTGAGAAGGAAGAACAGATCATCAGGGACACCTTGGACGGAATCGATTACAGCAAGCTTGATTCGACCATCAACTCTTATTTCGAGTTGTGGAAAGAGATTAAGAGCGGCATAAGAGAATCCACTTTCACATCCTATATCAGATTCTATAATCGTTATGTGGAACCTGAGTTCGGTAATAAGAAACTGAAGAATGTTACTTACAGCAGTATCGTGATGTTTCTTAAGAATCTGGCAATCGAAAAGGGATTGTCATTCGGAACTATAAGAAATATCAAGGTAGTCCTTTCAATGGTGTTCGATCTAGCAGTAAGAGATGGTGTCTTAAGAAATAATCCGTGCAAAGGCACGCTTCGCGAGCTCCAAAGAGAATTCGAGAAGAACACCAAAGATGTACGTGCTCTCACGCTTGAAGAACAGAAGCTTTTCGAGTCCTTCTTGGCAAGACCCGGTCATTATCACCAATACTATGCAGTATTCACCACGATGTTGTGGACAGGGATGCGAGTCGGCGAAGTACTTGGGCTTAGATGGGAAGACATCGATTTTGAGAACAACGAGATAAATGTCAATCATATCCTTATCAACTACGATAAAGGAAAAGGCAAAGGAAGCATATTCGCAATTAATCCACCCAAGACGAAAAACAGCAATCGTACTGTTCCAATGCTGCCAAAAGTGAAAGAAGCTATGCTAAAGGAAAAGGAAAAACAGGAACAACTCGGTATCTGTTGTCTTTCAGAGATCGATGGCTACACAAACTTTATCTTCCTTAACAGTAAAGGTAAAGTTTTAGACTATAAGAAACTGAACAACAGGCTTACCCAGATCAGCAAAGCAATCAACAAGGAAATCCACGCTGACGGAAATACTACAGTTGATGATTTCCCTCATGTACACAATCATATGCTGAGGCACACCTTTGCAACACGCATGAGAGAAGCCGGCGCAGATATGAAAGCTGTATCCGACATGATGGGCCACGAAGGCATCCTGATAACCCTTACAACCTACACAGATGCTTCACGCGAATTTAAGAACCGGGAGATTGCACTCCTGCAGGATTACTGCGAGAACGCTATGTAAGTTACTACAATACTTACTACAAAATCTACCACATTTATTGACAAGTTTATGTAGGCTTACGGAGACTTCTGATACAGGCAAAACTCTCCAACGCCTTAAAGACAAAGCTTATATAGGTTTTTATAGGATTATGGGAAAGCACATCAATGTAGCTCCTCATCTCCACCAAAAACATGAAGCTGCCTCATATGGGCAGCTTTTTTACTATGGTGCGTCTTTTCGAGTTCTTGGGCTGATTATGATCTCTTATGCCGCCGGGTAAGTTTTATTGCTAAAATGTTGCTCTTTCTGTCCGCTCAGAAGGCAACATAGAAAGCAACCCCCGGCATTGTTGCTCTAAATGTTGCTCTTTCTGTCCGCTCAGAAGGCAACAAATCCTTAACTTTAGGTTCACGCATGAGTGAAATATGCGCTTCTGTTCCCTGTTATAGAATAGCCCTGACCGCGCCAAGACAATGGATCCTTACAACTCGGTTCTCATCGGTCTCAGATATCCTTTTAAGTTCCTTCTCATAAGGTCTGACGAACTCAGGCCGTCTTTTTCCCAGGACACGGAAGATCTCCGGCGCCTCCATCCTTACCCTGTCATCGCTGTCACTTAACAAACGCTCAAACACGGACATGTAATCACCGTATAGATCCGGATTATTAGTTGCGATATTTTCGGATGCCCATATAAAGCTCAGCCTTACAGCCGGCACTTCATCTTCAGCAAAGCGGAACATCTCTTTCCAGAACGGTCTGATCAATTGATAATCTCCCCTGCCGATCCTGCCCAGAGCGTTAACGGCACGTTCCCGCAGAAGCGGCACGCTGCTATCAAGATAAGATGCTATTACAGGAACCGTCTGCTTCACCTGATCAGGAAATTCAAGTCCCATCTCACCGATGAGCCAGAGAGCCTTGGCCTTTATCTTCACAGATTCATGATCGAGCAAAGATGCAACGTAGGATATTTTCTCTTTCCGGCAGGACTTGTCTTTTGTTATCGCTCCAAGTTCTTTATATATATCTTTTTCTTCCAATCCGTTATCTCCATATTTGTTATATGCGCTCGAAAATCAGACGGCCTGCTTTGCAAAGCTTTCCAGCGTTTCCTTCTCCATCCTGATTATCTGCAGCATCCTGTCGATCGCACAGACTTCGATATATGAGACGTCATACTTGAGCATTATCTCCTTGTTCTCCAACGTTCCGTTCTCGTATTCATCAAGGAGGGCTCTGCGGATCTTGATCTCACGAGCAAGTTCCTTTTTGTTCAACACACCCGAATACATTACGGCTAAGCAGAACCAGACAGAATCAAAGTCCACACGCTCGAACAGCGCACAGACAGTATCCTTTAACTCCTGCATGCCGGCTTCGGTAAGCTGGTAAACAGCCTTCTTATCTGATTCGCCGGTGTTCTCGATATAGTTCTTCTTTTCGAGTCTTAAGCATGTCTCATAAAGAGTGGTCGCACCGACCGGGAACCAGTATTTCATATTCATTCTGTCGATCATCTTGAGCATGTCATAGGCATTCATCTCACCTTTCCTGAGCATTCCCAAGATCACTATCGAAGTTTTTGACAACATTTGAGCTTCTCCTCCACTTCCTGAATAAAACCCATATAACTGAAGCAAAAAGTATTACCAGAGCTATACCGAAAGAGACAGGGTTCCTGATCCCGTCTCCTGCTTCAGATGATAACAGAACATCCCACAAAGCTCCTACACCCCAGAAGAAAGGAAATATGACCAGCATGTTCCTAGTGATGTAGAACACACCGCAATACATAAATCCTACCAGGAACAAATGCAGGAACTCAGGCTGGAATCCGGCATGGTGAAGCGAATAGAACACTGACGTAAGTAATATCGCGGGAATGATCCCGAACGCCTTTTCGAAGCTCATTCGAAGGAATCCATATATGAATGTCATCTCGAAAATCCCTGCCACAAGAATATAGGAAGCACCATAAAGGTTCTTCAGTGAGATGACATCTGCAGGCTTCCCGTCCTTTAAGAAAACTGCAAGAAGGCCTGCCGCAAAGGCCAGGTTTAATATCAGGCTTAAGGCCCACTTGCGCTTGGTAAATCCGAGCTCTGCAATGATTTCTTTGCCCTTTTTCTCAACATACAGGCTTACGAAAACCACGCCAAGGCCGAATATCATCAGAACATCCCTTAATATGAATGCTACGACCATGTCTCTTAAAGAATCACCGCCAAAGGGGATCATCAGAAGGCTCAGGGCAATCATCAAAAGACCTGCAACAACAGCAATCCCGGTATCTTTAGTTACATTAAATCTAAACAGTTTTTTCATTCTTGCATTAGTCTCCTCATTACTACGTATGCGTAGTATAGTACGTATACGTAGTAATTGTCAAGGAGTTTTTCATGCAAACAAAAATGGGCTCTCTCCTTTTGAGAAAACCCTAATCTTTTTTGCTCAAGCGACAGCAACAGAGTTGTCAACTATCGCATATGCTCGAAAAATCGCATTTAGGATAGAAAATCGCCAATTTCTGTAATTTTCTACGAAAAAAACGTCATTTGCGATAGCGCCGGCAGTTTTGAGCGTACTATAACCCGGTGTGTAAACATCAAATGATGTAATACCACTCTTCGCTCTGCTTGACCTCTTCACTCTTAGCGTGCCTGCCGTCAGCCTTGTTCTCTTTCTCGAGATTCGTCATGCTGACCTTCGAATTCGGCTCAACAGATGCGGTGATAAATGAGTTGCCGCCGATTACGGTATTCTCGCCGATAACAGTATTGCCGCCGAGGATCGAAGCATTAGCGTAGATGGTAACGTTATCGCATATCGTAGGATGACGCTTCTTGCCTGAGAGCTTCTGGCCGCCTCTAGTAGAGAGCGCGCCGATCGTAACACCCTGATAGATCTTAACGTTGCTGCCGATTATGGAAGTCTCACCTACAACGATACCTGTACCATGGTCGATGAAGAAATACTTGCCGATCGTAGCGCCCGGGTGGATATCGATTCCGGTCTCTGAGTGCGCGTATTCGGTCATGAGACGCGGCAGGATCGGAACCTTCAAAAGATATAACTCATGTGCGATACGGTAGACTGTGATCGCCATAAGGCCCGGATAAGCGAGGATTACCTCATCGAAGTTTGCAGCGGCGGGGTCACCGTCCAATGTAGCCAGAAGGTCTGTCTCAATGTATTCCCTGATCATGGGGATCTTCTTGAAGAATTCAGTCGTGATGCGGTAGCTCTCTTCCTCGCGCTTTTCATCTGTCATCTTGTCGTCGCTCTGGGAATAGTCGAGAGCCCTGTAGATCTGCTTTTTCAAGTGATAGAAAACATCTTCGATCGTTACCGCGAAGGAGTTCTTCGGATTATAGATCTTATATGTGAGATCGCGGAAATATCCTGGATAGATGATCCTGAAGAAATGCTCAACAAGCTCTCTTACCTCATCCTTGTCAGGATTGCTGAAGAGCTTTATCGCATCAATATTCTTTCCGCCGTTATAGTCATCAAATATCGCCCGGACGATCTGGTCGATCTCTTCATGCATGGCATCTTTAGTCATATTATCTTCTCCTTCTTCTCAATAAAAAACCCGAAAACTTCATTGTTTCCGGGTGAATCTTACTTACAAATCATTTTTTACCGGCACTCATCGCATACGAACTGCGCCCTTAAGATCTCACCCTTGGGACAAACAGCAACAACAACATAAAAGATTGTTCTCAAATGTCATATGCAACTATACCTTTCTTTTTTCTTATTATGGATTCTATCAACAATTACCTACCCAGTCAATCGGAAGGTCTTTGTCAGGCAGCTTGACCGGTCAACAGCAGTTTTAACAGAAAAAGCAGCAGAAGATGGCCCGGATAGAACGCATAGAACAGCCATTTAAGTCCCTTGCCCTTCTTTCCGTTATATAGCAAGAGCGGCACTATACTTAATCCTGTCGTACAGTAGTAACCCATCGTTCTTGTAAGTGCCAGGAAGGCGACTCCGGGGATCGGCCTGACATAATGATTCACATCCTTAAACACATAGAACAGGAACACTGCTGCTACTGCAAACATCGTATAATCCGCTTTAACCAGCATAGCAACGGCCGCCATGGCAACTACAGCCAAAGCCCCAAGCATTGTCCTCCAAACACTGTATCTGCCTTTGATCTCACTTTTCGAACCTCTGATAAGATCGAAAAGCATCAGCGCAGCTATGGAGATAAAGAAGGACAGCATTATATTCTGGTGAGAAAGATTGATATTTCCTTCAAAGGCCAGGTCGAAGGGCACTTCACTTACAAGCGCGAAAATCCCCATTCTCAGAAGATACTTGTTCCTGCTTCGGGTATGAATATATCCTTCGGTAATACAGAAGGCGAAGATCGGCATTGCAAGTCTTCCGACCATCCTCAGCCAGGCAATTTCAGGGAAAAACACATCGCCCACATGATCAAAGACCATACTGATCATGGCAATGATCTTGAGCATTGTCCCGTCTAAACATCTGATGCCTTGAGTTTTTCCCATCTTAAAATTCCCGCCGCCAATATTATTAGATCACGCCGGTCATTATAACATTGCGAAAATCTGATGGTAAGGGCTCTTGCAGCCGCACATCAAGCGTTACTTGATCCTCTTGAAGATCGAATACTCAGCCCAGCTGTACTGTGACATGTACTCACCCTGATAGGAATTCAGGATCGTGCTGTCGCCTTCAAGATACTTGAAATAATCGCACTCAATGCTCTTGGGATTGATACCGATCTGGCCGCGCTGTCTTACGACAACGTCCTCTCTTCCGAGTTCGCTCAAGGTCTTGGTAAGGTCCTGTCTGAGCTTCTTAAGATAGTCCTGACGGTCCGTGCCGAAATCATCGTCTTCCCAGATGACCGCGATGATCTCATTGTTCGTGCACATCGCGCCTCTCCTGTCGATAAGATATGCCAGGAGTTCTTTTGTCTTCTTATACTTGAACTTGATGGGTTCACCGTTGCAGTAGACTTCAAAATTGCCGAAAGTAACAGCCTTGATCCGGTCCTGTTCAAAAACGGTGCCGTATCTTAATGTCTCCAGTGCCTTCTTGATCTTTTCTGACGTAACGGGCTTCATTATGTATGCCGATGCATAGAGCGAAAAGGCATCGCCCGTAAAATCGCCGTAACCCGTAACGAATATGATATTGATCTTCGGGTTCATTGTCTGAAGTCTCTTGGCAAGGGTTATGCCGTCAACATCCCTCATTTCGATGTCGAGAAAAGCGATATCACAGCCGTTCCTGCCGACAAATACTTCAGCATCAGTCGTCCTTCTGAATGAATTGACAGTCTCATTAGGAAGATTATCCTTAATAGCCGCAACAAGAGCTTCCAAAGATAACTTCTCATCATCTACAGCTATAATGTTCATTTAACGTTCTCCTTATTCACCTGCAGAAGGCTTTGCGTCTTCTTCGCCGTCATCATCAGGTCTTACTTTTGCCTTCTCGCCCGGGAGCTTGGGAATGGTAATTACCGCAGTGGTTCCCTTGCCCTTGGTAGAGAAAATATCAAGTTCTCCGTTTACCCTCTTCTCGATCCTGAATCGCACGTTGTCTATTCCGATATGTGAACGGCCGTCATAAGCACGCGACTTATTCGGATCGAATCCTACGCCGTTATCAACAACATAGATATAGAAATTCTCAAAATCCTCTATGGTCCTTATTATGATCTTTCCGCCATTGGTACTCTTGGCGATTCCGTGTTTAACGGCATTTTCCGCCAGAGGCTGGACAACGAGCATCGGTATATGGAAATCCGAAGGTCCGATATCATACTCGATCTGCAGATCCTCATCGAAGCGGAGTTTCTCAAGATCAAGGTAATTCTTGACATGTTCCAGCTCCTTGCTGAAAGGTGCCAGCTCATCAGAGACAAGGGAATCGATATTCGCTCTTAAATAACTTGAGAACCTGTCGATGGCAGTCTGGGCGAGCTTGGTGTCTTTCGCGCACAGATAATAAATGATATTCAGGACATTGAAGACGAAGTGCGGCTGCATCTGGGTAAGGACCATGTTGAGCTGGAGATTCTCGATCTCTTCCTTCTTCTCTGCAATGACCTTGTTCTGGTTTAAGAGCACCATATTCTGCTGGAGCACCTTCTTATTGAGCGCTTCTTCGAGATAGGTGATCCGGACATTATTTACGATGAAGATAATGATCAGCGAGATCGACATTCCGATGTTGGTAAGGCCGATGCCGGGCTTAAAGATAACCTGAAGGACTACCATCGAGAACGGGATCGTTACATAAAGGAGCAGGCTTATGATCTGCTTTACCATGAGCCTCTTGGTACAGATTATTATCTGGAGAACGACAAGAACATACAATACACCGATAAGAACAAGAGCGACATTATACAAAGGCTGTCTGTGATAGACGTTGTGCTCATCGATAAGATAGTACCAGTGAGTGTATTTCGCGGAGATAATACTGGTCAGAGCGCAGCCTGCAGCAAAGTAATAAGTGAACGTAGCTACAGCGTTCGACGCCTTACCTGCTCTTGCAAGATACTTAACATATCCCACGAACAGCGCGACCATCAGATACTGAAGAAGCATCGTAGCAAGCATCGCTAACCGGAAAACCACATGCGCCCAGGGCTCGTCGACATTCTGGCTTACAACTACACCGACGTCGAATGTCAATGTGGCCGCAGTAACGAACTGCATGATGCACATAACGGAATCAGCTCTGTTGTTGATCTTTCTGACCACGAGAAAGTATATTCCGATGCCGGAACATATCAGGATTCCCCAGATCTCAAATGCTGCCAGTAAGTACTCAACTTCCATTATTTATTCAAGCCTTCCGGTTTGTTCATCTGTGCTACTTCTTCAGGTGTCAAGATTCTTAGATCTCTATAAACAAAGCATATAACATCAATTATAAACATAATAGCACTAATTGCTATCATGACCGGCGTATACTTGTCGCACATGACCACCGGAGTCGTCATATCTTCGGTAAGGAAGAATACAAGAACTGAAGAACACAGAATGAATATCTCAATAGCAGTACCGGTGTTGACCCTTAAACGGAATCTCTTGAGCTTATCCTTGATCTTATCGCCGTATCTTATGATCGCCATGGCATCAGAGCCGCTGTATCCGTATCCGGAATAAAGATCCCTGATCTTCTTTGCTGCCTTGCTCTGGCTGAACTTGATCCTTGCCTTTGTAAAAGGCAGTACTACGACGATGCAGTAGATAACGCATACAACGTTAAGGAATGCCCAGTTCTCGGAGCCGAAGGGGTGTCCGATCGCTGTGAGCCTGTCGATAACAGTGGGAGTATCATTGTTGTTTCCACCGTTATTGCCGCCGTTCTCGCCGCCGTTGTCCGCAAATCCCGGAATATCCTTGTAATCGACAGGAGTAGCTTTGCAGAAAACAACGATTCGGCCGTTTGTTATGGCGGATTCACATGTGGAGAGCGCCAGTATCATTGCAGGGTCTCCGGACTTCTGGAGCTGGTCAAGCATGGCAGGTCCCTCTTTCTCGAACAATTCGAGAGCCTGTCTGTCAGAGTCGCTCAAGAGCCTGTAGAATTCGGAATGAGTGAGGATATACTTGATCCTCTCGCTTATCGTAAGCGCCTTTATATCGTAAACATTCTCATCGTAAGCGTCAGTCAGCATGACAGCGAAAACATCGAGCTTATAGTATCTGCCGCCCGCATAGAGCCAGCCGCCCAAGTGAGAATTGAAATAATCTTCTTTCTTATACTTTTCGAGATCACCGAACATGGCACCGTTATCCATGTGGTGACCGAAGATAACATTGTAGGGATCGGAAAGATCTTCCGAGTTGTCTGTCTTAAGATAGATCGCACCGGTAATGCTTGTCTTGCCGTAGATATCCTTGGTGGCATATTCAAGGTCATCTTCGCCCTGAACGACCGGATAGTCGATATTAGTATCGTAGACAGTGATCCAGCCTCTGGCATCCTCATTGACTTCTTTAAGTCTTGCAAAGCTGTCCTGATCGTAATCAGATCCGCTTCCGTCACCATTATCCTTACCCTTGCTTCCATCATTGGTATCAACAGGAATGGGTTTGAACTGTTTTAATTCGTAGGATGAGAACGCGTGCTGGTTGATATAGAACGTATCATAGAGAGAGTATGCAGCAAACATTATGATGATCACTGCAACAACGGCTACGATCGCTCTCATAACCGTCTCAATGATCTTAACGATGCTGCATACTGTCTTCATATGATGCCTCTATACTACTAAGGAGATTACAAATTGTTACGCCTTATCAAAGTAACAACTGAGCCTTTGATCTCTTTTGCTTTAACCGTACCGTAGTAACGGCTGTCTTCTCCGCCCTCTCTCCTGTCTACCAGGATGAAATATTCGCCTTCGGGAATAGTCTGGGGGAATTCCTCATAGCCCTCGTAACGGGGCGTTGTGTAGTAGATCTTAGGTTCTTTGATTGCATTGCCGTTGACGATCAGATGAGCTTCGTCAGTGATATCAACCGTATCGCCGCCTACGGCAATGACTCTTCCAAGGTAGATCGTATCGTTCTTATTGATGACTACTACCTCATTAACGTCGAACTTTCTGTCAAATCTGAAATAAAGGAGCAGATCTCCGTAATCGACTCTCGGAGACATATCATTCGAAGGAGCCTTCATGATTCCGAAAACAACTCCCAGCATGAGCCACACGAGAATTATGATTATCAGGATGCTCAGGAGTGAGAAATGGAGAGATCTCATCTGTGACTTGGCCTTGCCGATAGTCTTCTGTGTACCGGAAGCTACAGAATTCTCCTCATTTCTCTTCTCTATATTAGTATTCTCACTCATATGGCTACCTCTTATTACTCCCCTGTGGTTTTTAAATAAGGTACGGATGCTTCTTCAGCATCCGCACCCCTTAAATTCATTTTAACCGATAATCTTAGCGATTCGGATACCTTTCCGTATCAAGCTTCGTCTTCTTTTCTCTTAGCTGTACCGGCAACCAGGAATCCTACACCGAATGTAAAGAGAATTACGAACGGAAGGATTGCAAGAGCTACGCCTGTAGGTGAGATGAGAACGTATTCATTTGTGAATTCAACTGTCTTATCTTCGCCTGCTGCACCCTTCGTTGTAGTAACTGTAACAGGATCAGTATTATCCTGAGGCTCAAGCATTACGTTAGAAAGATCCGTCTCAGCTCCGCTTGTAGTTACATAATAGATCTTAGCGTCTATATCGTTCTTCTCAGAGATACCGACTGTTGTTCCGCAAGGGATACCGGTATATGTAACTGAATTACCATTAGCGATAGTTGTTGTTATACTTGCATCCATAGCTAAAGGATCGCCATCAGAAGAGATAAGATTGAAATTACCGGTGACGCCATCAGGTTTGGTGAATGTCAATGTGAACGGGAAACCATGGTCATTATTAGCAGCATCATTAACAAGTGTCTTTTTTACTTCAAGATTATAAGTATAGTATGCATCTGCCTTAAGTGTTGCTGCGCCGGAACCTGAACCTGTTGTTGTGTCAACAAAACCCTGTGTCTTAACTACATCATCAAGATTGTTGCTGGCAGCAGTAGATCCGTCGATATCATCATCAACCGCAAACAAAACGTAGCCGTAGATCTTGTAACCTGCTGTCTCGCCGTCCTTAGGATCTCTTACATAAACATCGAGATAACGGACAGTTTCAGTTGCATTATCGCCAACTACTCCGACAGCAGCTTTGTTTGAACATGTCTCAGTAACTACATAACGATAGACACCTGCACCGGGGAATGTAACACCATCAAAGCTTATTGTAATAGGCTTAAGGTTAGATGCACCAGCAGGCGCTGCATCTACCTTTTCATTATTCGGATAAGCAACCGCTCCTGTAATAGTCGGGGTGCCAACGCCGGCCTTTGTTAATGCCTTAACGCCGTCTGCATCTGTAATTTCCTTTTCTGCTGAACCGGCTCCAATAGTATATGTATAGCTTACGCCAGGTCCATAGACTTCATCAGCTGAAGGATTGTAAACCTTAAGATCCTTCTGAATTACCAGAGTTGTTTCAAGAGCAGTAGCAGGATTTTTATCACCTGTTACGCCTTCTTCCGGCAGTTCAGCAGCCATTGCTGATACGCCCAGCGCGGCTACCATAGCTGTAGCAACGAAAATACTTGCTACTTTTCGTAATATGCGTTTCATATTAGTATCCTCCTCATTAGTCATCAGTTTTGAGTTTTTGAATTTGTTGGTAGTTTGATGTTTGTTGTAACTTTTTTATACCATTTGGTTAGGGACAGAAATGGGACACTTTAAGCATTTTTGATACATTTCTCGAAAAGTGTCACACTTTGTTAATCATTTTCGCTTTGCTCCTGCCCCCCTTTCTTTATTTCACGTAATTTATAAAAACACATCTTATATAATCAATAAATATTTACTTTTGACCTATTAATGATCGAGCATCTGTTCATTCGTTCTCTTTCCTCTTCCTGCGCCTGCGCTTCAGCACGACCGGTACCAGCAGCAGGCTGGAAGCCAGCAACAGTGCATATGGATGCACATTGGAAGTGACTCCGGTCGGAGTGATCAAAGCTGTGCCCTTGTTTTTGAAGACTACAGTAAGGCTGTTGTTCTCATCAGGCTCAAAGGCATTATCGTTGCTTGTAAAATTCTGTGGTCTTCTGGTTGCCTGTTCCACCGCAAAGGTGTAGGACAATGTGGAGTTATCTGTTGAATAGGTAATGTTGTTCTCAGGAACCACGTTTTCTACGAAAACCTCCGATGTGTAGCCGTTCTTCTGACTCTGAGTGATATTCAGCGTGTACCTATAGTCAGAGACATAGTCGTAAACCTTTTGCTTTACACATTGCTGCAAGTAGTCCTCTTTTACCACAAGGCCGTCTTTATCGGTAACTGTGATCCACACACTGTACTCATAAGGCTCGGCTGTTGTTCTAGTAACCGTGATCGTGACCATATACTGCTGATTGTTCTTGAGTCTCGTAGACACAGAACCCCACGTGCTGTTCGGTGCACCGTATTCTAATGCACTGCTGTTCATTTTACCCCAGACCTGAACGTTCTGGATCTCGATATTGTAATCAAATTCGTCAGCTGAGTTTCCTCCCTCCGTACGGTTTTCCACGGTAAAGGTGAAGGTCTGACGCTTTCTTTCCGTCCAGGAAGTAACCAGCGTTACGTTCTCAGTAACAGGCTGCGTAAAGTCAAAACCATAATTGTTAAGAACAGTCTGAACGTTCTGATCAATGTTTTTAGCACTTGACCGGTATCCGTCTGTCGTAGAGTTATATTTAAGCCATTTGATGAAGACCCACCCGGTTTTTTCGGAATTTGGCGATGGATCAGCAGGCTTAGGGACACATTCGCCTTTAGCCACAGTATATGTGACATAACGCAGATCCGAGCTGTCCTGATAGAAAGCGTACGCACCGGGAGTATTGGTCACAGCCGGACCGTTCCAGGTATGGAGCTTGACCGGATTAGCATTAATATTGCCATATACGATATTGTATCTTACCATAACGGTATCACTCCAAACGGCGTACAGGGTCTGATTGTAGGGAGGCTGCTGACTGAAGTCCCAGAGGTAGTCGCTCTTGATCTTTTCCAGCACATTGGAGCCTGAATCCGGAGTAATGGTCGTCTCTCCCCATGTAACCGCTGTATCGGAGCTGAAGTCTGAATGAGAAGCAATATCCGAGTTGGTCGTCCAGCCGATGAAAATCTTGCTGTTGTGATCCGGGTCAGAAGGACGGTAGGAATTATTAACGATCTTTTCTGAGTCAATCGTGTACAGATCGCCTGAAGCATGTACGTAGTTCTCTGATGATTCCGTCCAGATACCGCCGTTTACATTATAAATGACCTGAAGAACGGGTTCTTCAGTATAGGTGACAATGATGCCTGTAGGATTGGTCACCAGAGTGCCTGTATAAGTTGCGGTTCCGCCAAACGGGATCTTGTCGCTGCCGGTGCCGTAAGGATCGGTCGAGCCGAATACGCCGTTGACTTTCAGCTTATAACCGAGGTGATCGTTAGTCGCCGTTGCCGTAACGGTATCAGTGCCTGCAACCGCACCCGGGAGGACGATCTTGACCTCACCGTTTACGTCACCCGACTTTGCGGGAACGGTGATCGTGCTCGTTGCCGCCTCACGGTCGAATTCACCGGTCGCCTTGTTGACAATGCTGATGGTGCTGTTTCCGCTTCCGGAAAGATTTATGGTGATCGGCGCGTCAGTAGTGTTGACAAAGGTGACATACACCATGGGCTCCCACATCGCATAGAGAGTCCTTGCATCGTTTCTGGTGACTGCTATAACTGAATCCGCAGCATATGCCGGGATATAAGCCTTAGCGGTCGTCGGACTGTTCGGATCAGAGTTTTCGTCAAATCCCAGCAACAGATAGCCATTTTTATGCGTGAAGAAATTCTTGCCCGTGATCTTATTAAACGCCTTCGTTGTAGCATATCGGTACAGATGCAGCGAAATATTGGACTGGAAATCGCCGAGCAGGATCTGCGTCGGGTTGCTTCCATCCATATGGTCAGTCGTATTGATGATCGAACTTCCGGGGCCGCTAAGTGCAGGAAGCAACGTGGAATCAGTTTCGTTCACATATCCGTCATGAGCATTATTCGCATCGAGGATCAGGTTGGTAACATCCGGCCTGCGGTAAGAATCACTGACACGCTCGTAATACGCCTGCATGTGTATGATGCCGCCGTGTCCATCGGTCTGGGTAACCAGCGCTGAATTTACGGTAAAATCGTCGCCGGGGCTGTAGTAGATCGGGTTTCCGTTTTCGCCGAACTGGATCGGTGTCCATTGCTGGTAGGTGTATTGCTGTCCGTTAACAGTGATCGTACTGCTGTTCCCGTCCGGCCTTACCACACGCCAGCCACGGAACACCCAATTCTCCGTTACATGCGTGGGCGCCCTCAGGATGTTCGTTGACGACTGGTCGGCATAGAGTTGCGTCGCCGGAAGAGCCGGATCAGTCCACTGTTCAATATCGCCGATGACGGCGGTGAATTGACCGTTCTCCTCTACGAAGAAATAAGGATTATATTTAATATAGATGCCGCCGTCGAGTCGCCATTTTGCGCGAAGCTTGATCTCACCATAGACAGGATCGTTGAAGTTGTAGGGCATGGAAGCCTCGGAGCCGTTATCATAGACCCTGTACCAGCCCATAAAGGTCCAGTGCTCGCTCTCGGTGATATGACGGTATTTCTGTGTGGAAACGTAAGTAGTTTTCCACTGGTCAAAGCTAAGGAGCGTAATATCAGGGCGCGATCCGTTATTTATGTTCGCTTCGGCAACCTTGTAATAGAAATCATACAAGTCAGACAGCTCTGTTTCCGTGACATACAGAGCGATACGCAGGTCAGACGGGAGGCCGCTTGTGCCGTCAGTCTGTTTATGCTGCATGTTGACATAGTAGTAGACATGGCCGCGGTAAGTTGCCGCGTCCTTATCGCTCAGCTGTACATAATTCTTCGGACTGAGAGTGTATTGACCGATCCTTTCGCCATAGGTGCCGTTGAAGTAGGTGGACTGGTCACGGCGGTATCCGCTGTCAGCAGGACGCTCTACGATCGGCTGATTCTGGTCATCTAAGACCTGCTGGCCAGTGACCGGATCCAGCTTATAGAGAACACCGCGGTTAAACGCTCCTCTGCCGGAACCGTCATACGAAGATGTTTCATCATGGTTGATATGGTCGATCTCACCACCGTTCGGATCGATCTCCACCTTGTACTTAAGCGCTTTCATGACCGGATAAAGCAACACATTGGCTTTAGGCATAGTGCTGTTCGCAAAATCGAAAGGTTCGCCTATGCCGGCTTCATTGGTATACCAGCCAAGGAATACATAACCTGTCCTTGACGGCGGATCATACTTGTTTGCATCCGCAAGAGACTGTGTATAGTAATAGGTATCTGTCTTATGGTCCGCCTCGTTCTCGTACATGAAGGTCAGGTTATACTGCTTCGGTCTGAGGAAGAAGTATATGTGATAATCCTTCTGGCCGGATATATCCGGATTTGTAACCTGTGTAGGGTTATAGCAGCTGTAGAAGAGTTCATAGCCATCAGGCGTGTCAACCAGCTGGAACTGAGGTTCCAGGTTTGAGATGAGGAATCTCGGAGAATCTGAAAGCTCTATGAAATTGCGCCCTGCGATCTCGCTCTTATCACCTGCGGTGTGTTCCTGGCTCCAAGTGGTCAGATTATATGACTGGTAATCATTTCCTGAGACAATGTGGGCAGTATTCGGATCGTAAGTGCCCGGAATTGCCTCGTAGAGGATATGATACTGCTTAAATCTGGTGGATTTATTCTTTTCTCCGAACCAAGCCACCAGATGGTGAACCTGATTTTCGTTGATAATTGCATCTCCGGCTCGGTTGCTGCAGAGTTCCGCAGACATATACTGGTATACGCCGTTGATATCCGGGTTTGCACCCTGAGGATTGCCGACGGTATTTCGTTCATTGGCGATACGGCAATAAAGGCTTCCGTAATAAGCAGCCCAGATGTACAACGTATATTTCGAATTGTCGGGTCCGGCAAAAGTGAAATTCGGATTGGACGGCGAAGGCCAGCGGTCACCGATGTAAGCGCCGTACTTTGCCTTGATGACGTACAGGTTGGCCTCATCATCCGCCGGATCATAATCACCCATGACATTCGCATTTGTAGTGACGTAGGTCGAATCATAGGTATTGCCTTTATAAGACATCGAATATGTCCCCGAGTATGATTCCGAGGCATTATGCGAATTGGTATAGCCCAAAGCCGTAACCTTCGAGTCCTTGAACATGTATTCTATCCAGTTGCCATCCCAGGTATCAGGCGTATCGGCCGGTTTCTGGTGTCCGCCTGATTTTACGTAACCGTCACGGCCAATGTGGAATACGATCTTAAAGACCTTGCGACTGAAATAAACGTTGATGACCGTAGTTCCGTCGCCGTTTATGACAACGGATGCGTCAGATAGGTTCTCGTCCAGGTCGTAGAACTTTTTCTCATCCGCAGGTACTGCTCCGGCCTCGTCCAGGTATTGCTCGTTCAATATTGAAACCGAATTAACCTTGAAGTTTTTTAGAGCTGACAGGGGCAGCGTAGATCCGGAAGCATAGCTTGTGCCAAGCTGAGCATTCAGGTCTGTAGTCGAAATAATCTTTACGGAAGCGGATGTATAATCGTCTTTCGGATCGGAAGGTGCAACATAATTCTGCTCCTGTGCATTCTCCGTCCAGTAAACGATAGAGATGTTGGTCGCCGCAGGGATCCATTTTGCATAGAGTGTCAGACGAGAAAGCCCGTAGTAGAATTTTAGCTTGCCGTCAGCTACTTCCCAAGCCTTTCTCCCTCCCTCATATCCGGGGGGAATCGTCATATCTGTACGAATGCTGACCTTTCCGTCTGTGATAGTTGTTTCGGTGATACGTGTACCGCCAGTAAACTCTCCGGTACTTGTATCATAATGATCAGGATTCACGTACCAGCCACCAAAATCGTAGCCCCTGCGAGTAGGAGCATCAAGCTTTGTTAATATGCTCTGCCTTTCGATTTCCGAAAGAGAAGCGTTGACACCGGTTTCCTCCCATGCCATCAGATAGCGTGATTCGACATAGGTGGCACCGTTGCCGGAGATACCAACGTTAAAATCCGCCCAGCGGGCTTCGATAAAGATAGGATAGAGATCAATATCTCCTGTGACAGTGATATATTTTCCGTCTTTTCCGGGATCCTTGAGCTCGTTTCCGTTATAGTCAATAGTTTCAACTTTGACCCAATCAGTGCCGTCATAATACTCCCAGCCTTTAAAGATGAGGCGGACAGCATCTGTGCTGGTTGCCGCAACATCGCTGACCTTGACTTCTGCGGAAGAAGCACCGCCGAACACCAAAAGCTTGCGCGTCATCAGGTTGGAAGCGCTGGATCCTGCTCCGGAATCGTGCGCGAACTGCATAAAGTTCACAAAATGATAGTTCTCATATACGGGCGCAACAAGGACGTGCACATTGCCGTCTTTATCGACAGCACCGGATCCTGTAACTCCATCTAATGACCAATTAACCGTATCTCCGACACTGACATTTTTCTCACTGATGGAGATAGGCTTCTCAAATGCGATATGGTCGGGTTTATCCGGCCATGTATAATAAAGTTTATTATTATTTTTACCTATTCCGTATTCATCAGTCTCTCCGCTCTTCACATACGGATCTACAACATACCAGCCATAAAAATACTCCGTCGCGGTATTTACAGGATCCGCGATAAGCTCGAGCGATTCATCATCTTTCAATATCTGGGAATTTTGTTTGTCCTTATTCTCACTCTTATTATAGAATTCATAAGGATCTACGGCATAGTAAGAAGTATTACCTTCAGTCATCGGGCTGCTGAAATCGGCACTGATAAAATGGAACTTGACTCTGGGCGTAACAACGGTGCTCTCATCCTCGTGCTCGATGATAACATAGACACTGAAATGCCCTGCTTCGAATTCTACCTTACCGTTCTTAACCTCAGCGTCGATCTTCTCGATATTTTCATTCTTGATGTCGACCGGCTTGCCGCTCTCGGCGATCTCATCAGGAACATAAATGACTTCTGTTTCATTTTTTGTAACGCTGTTACACTCTTCCGATGCTACCTCGATCTTGAGGAGCTCAGCGGGCTGCCATTCGTTTCCATTCTTATCGAAAACCTTGATGTCGTAAGCTGCGATAACCTTTGCACCGCTGACTTCGACCTCTACTTTCTCTGCAGTAACTTTAACGTCTGCAGGTAAAAGGCCTGAAACATATATATTTTCGCCTTCAGCCTTGATCCTGCGCTCTTTGAGCTCGATATCAGGCTTAGCGGGCTTTGTCTCATTATTCTCAGGCTCTGATGGAACCTCTTCAGAACTTTCTGTCTCTTTTATTTCTGTTTCTGTGGATTCTGTTGTCTCTGGTTCTGCCGGCTCTGTGTTTTCGATATCCGTGAAAGCTGTTTCATTTTCACCTTCTGTAACATCGATGACATCAGTTTCATTTTTATCTTCCGGTGTCACATTCTCGATCGTGGTTTCAACGGGAGCTGCTGTGGTCTCTACAACGGGATCCTCGCTCTCGGCCGAAGACGCCTCAGCATCTTCGACCTCATCAGCGAAAACAGTTCTTATCGAATTGAAGAGCTGGCCTGCTTTGTCGTAGGACATGATTACAGAGGTTGTCATTGCAGCAACCAGAACGATAGCAGTGCTTTTTTTGAATAATTTGCTGTAATTTATACGCTTCATATTCATGTCCTCTTCAAACAAATTGCCCAGTCTTACAATCCGATAATAACAAAGCACCGGGGACAGAATGGGGACACAATAAAGCTAATTAATATAAAAATCTGTAATTTTGTTTTTCTTTATCTCAAAAATGATCGATCAATCTGCAGTACCGTTAGGTACGGTCTCTATGTGCGGGACAACATAACTGCCGATCTCACCCCAGGTTCCCTTTTGAGAATCATATTCTTGAGTATATTTTGTGGATCCTTCTATTGGTTTACCTGCGATCAGATAGAAGTCGCCACCATTAATAAAGACTGCTTTGTCATTAACGGAAATGGATTCAATGGTGACATCTTTATCAGGATCGTACTTGCGGTCTTCATAGCACATCTTAGTTACAATGTATTTTCCGTCCCGCTCTTCAATCTTGTTGCCGGCATTTACTATTCCGTCAGCGTTATCCATAGTTACATAAACGCGAAGTCTATCATCTTTTACATTCCGGAGCGAACCGCCATAACGGCTGTTTTTCTCGCATACCGCTTTGTCGAAAACAATAACTACTTCGTACTTGAAGATAACGATGCGCTCAAGGCCGTACATGTTATCCGGAGAACATGTATATACCGCTTTGGCCTTTTCCTCTCCGTCAATAACTATAGGAGGCGCTGCGCACCCTGACAGAGAGGCAATCAATGCCATTATTAAAGCAATCGAAAATAATCTCGTTTTTATTCCCATAAAGATCCCCAAACAAATAAAAAACGATCTTCGCCGATACCGGCTCAATTACTAAACGAGATTATTATATCAAAATATTAAATACTGTTGCTGCCCTTGCTGTAAGGGATTAATCAGAGTGTTGCTCCAGCGCATCCTCCAGCGTGTGCCAGGCGAGCACGGCGCATTTTACTCTTGCGGGCACTTTCGCTACACCGGCCAGAGCAGAGCAGTCTTCGAGTCTGTCTATATACTCCTTCTCATCTGCTTCGCCCTTTATCATGCGCAGATAGAGATCAACAAGGCTCTTTGCCTCTTCAACGGTCTTTCCCTTGATCAGGTCTATCATGAGTGAGGCGGAAGCCTGTGATATCGCACAGCCCGAACCGATGAAGCCTATGTCTTCCACGATGCCGTTTTCTATCTTTACCTGGAGAACGATATCATCGCCGCATGAAGGATTGTTGCCTTCCAGACTTACCGTAGCACCCGGCACAGGCCGCCTGTTGTGGGCAGCACGGCTGTTCTCGGTAATTATCTGAGAATACAAGCTCTTAAGATCCAATTTCCATCACCTTCCTTGTCTGCTCCACCGAGCTGAGAAAAATGTCTACATCTTCTTCATCGTTATATAAAGCGAAGCTCGCGCGAAGACATGATCCGATCCCGAGTCTCTCCATTAACGGCTCGGCGCAGTGGTGTCCCGCGCGTACGCATACACCAAAAGAATCCATTATCGTAGCTGCATCATGAGGATGGACGCCTCTGATATTAAATGATATAAGGCTCCTGTCCCTGTCAGACCCTGCCGGATATATATCGATCCCGCCGATATCCTTAAGACCATTTAAGGCCTTCCTGCAAAGTTCAGTCTCATGTTCCCGGATCTTATCAAGACCGATCGATTCCACGTAACGGATTGCTTCGACAAGCCCTGCTTCAGCACCGAGATTGCAGGTTCCCGCTTCGAATTTCCTTGGTGGTTTGGCATAAGTCGTACCGCTCTCATGGACATGGGATATCATGTCACCGCCACTTAAGAAAGGCGGCATCTTATCCAGCAATTCATATTTGCCGTAAAGAACACCTATTCCCATCGGTCCGTAGACCTTATGTCCGGAGAATGCTGCAAAATCAGCATCCAGATCTCTTACATCGACTCTCATATGTGCAACGCTCTGTGCGCAGTCGATGACCGCTATTCCGCCGTTCTGATGAACGAGGCTTACGGCAAGCTTTACGGGGTTTTCTATTCCCAATACATTTGACACCTGTGCCGTGGCAAGGATCTTTGTAGATCGCCCGATCTTTGAGGTCAGCTCCTCTTTAGTATATTCGCCCTGTTCATCCGGATACAGATAAACTACTTTGGCACCTGTGATCTCAGAAACGCGCTGCCAAGGAACAAGGTTGCTGTGATGCTCCGATACGGCAACGGCTATCTCATCGTCTGTTTTAAGATTGGCAAGGCCGTAACTGTAAGCCACCAGATTAAGCGCTTCTGTTGCGTTGCGGGTGAAGATTATCTCTTCATCCCGCTCGGCATTCAGAAAACTTGCAATTATGCTTCTTGCTTTTTCATGTACATCAGTCGCTCTCATTGCGAGCTCGTATACTCCCCTGTGGGGATTTGCATTATCGGCTGTGTAATATCTCTTAACGGCAGCCAGCACCACATCCGGCTTCTGCGTTGTCGCAGCGTTATCGAGATATACCAGACGCATATCGTTTTCGAGCTTGCTAAGTATCTTAAAGTCTTTCTTATAATACTGAGAGAGCATCGAGTCTTTCTCCCATTGATTTCATTACTCTGTTCTTGATCTCTTCATTACCGATCAGGTCGACAACAGGCGAGAACCTGGATTCGATGATGAGGCGCTTCGCGTCTCTTAACGGCACGCCCCTTGACTGCAGGTAGAAGAGCATATCATCGTCAAGCCTTGTAGTCGTTGCCGCATGCATTCCCTCGACCCACTCTTCTCCGCAGAGGATAAGTGGCGTGGTAAGATTCGTTACTTCATCGGAAAGCATGACGGTATCCTCACCTTCATGGCCGATCGCATGCACGCATCCGCGCTTGAAATCGACAGTCTCCCTCAGAGTCTTATAGGCACGCCCGGACAAAAGTCCGATCGCCTTGATCTCAGAGAAAGTTTCCCTGCCGTAGAAGTTCGTGCTGTCGTTCATATCAAGAATCTCATCGTTATCAGCAAGATATGCCGTTGTTACGTTGCAGCGGCTGTTATCGCCGATAAGTTCTGAACGGATTCCGTAAAGTGCACGGAGGCTTCCTATAGCAATCCTGACTACTTCAATATCAGCGTTCTCTTCGGCTTTAATTGCAACACCGCTCCTGATGTCTGAACGGATACCCGACAGATTAAGCAGATAGAGCTTTAATTTGGCATCCCTGTGAGCATAGACCTGTGTCAGAATATCCAATTGCTCTTCATTCTCAGAATCAATTATCTGAACAAGCTCGGCTTCGGCGCCTTCGAATACCTCAAGGCATTCTCTTACAACGCCTTCCTTATATTCTGATACGAAAGTGTTATCCCCGCTTTTTGCAGCCACACTCTTGCACTTGATCACCGATGCATTAGCTTTAACGTCGTTGTCAAAATCTGCTCCCGCACCGCTTACCATGTCATCGAAAACAGGACTTACGGAATATTTTTCCAGCTTTTTGGAATTATTTATGTCTCTCTCGAAAACTTCCGGTGCATAGTTAACCTTCAGGTGGTTCCATGTAGGCATCGGAATAGTATTTACTCTGTAACTCATAACAATACCTCTGTCAGCCTATGCTGCCTTTCATCTCAAGATTGATAAGGTTATTCATCTCAACCGCATATTCAACCGGAAGTTCCTTCGCGATCGGCTCGGCAAAACCGCCTACGATAAGGGCCTTCGCGTCGTCTTCGGACAGCCCCCTGCTCATGAGATAGAAGATCGAATCTTCACTGATCCTTCCGATCTTTGCCTCGTGGCCGATGTCGACCTTGCTGTTTCTGATATCTGATACAGGGATCGTGTCAGATCTGGACTGGTCATCGAGCATCAAAGACTCACAGGTAACTGCAGACTTGCTGTTTTCAGCTTCACGGTTGATCTTAACCTCGGATCTGAAGTTCGACTTGCCGCCGTCTCTTGAGATCGACTTGGTCGTGATATGGGAACTCGTGTTCCTTCCCATATGGATGACCTTTGCACCTGTATCGAGCTCCTGGCCTTCTCCGGCAAACGTGATGCCCGTATATTCCATTCTGGAATTATCGCCTTTGAGGATGCTCATGGGATAGAGATATGACGTGTGCGAACCGAATGAACCTGATACCCACTCGATTATTCCGCCCTCTTCAACAAGAGCACGCTTGGAATTCAGGTTGTACATGTTCTTGGACCAGTTCTCGATCGTCGAATATCTTACACGTGAATTCTTTCCGATATAGATCTCGACACATCCGGCATGGAGATTTGCTATGTTGTACTTCGGCGCTGAACATCCTTCGATGAAATGCAGATAAGCATCGTCTTCAACGATGATGAGCGTGTGCTCGAACTGGCCTGCGCCCGGAGCATTGAGTCTGAAATAAGACTGCAAAGGGATCTCCACCGATACGCCCTTGGGAACGTACACGAATGAGCCACCTGACCATACAGCGCCGTGAAGAGCCGCAAATTTATGGTCTGTTGCAGGGATCAGCTTCATGAAGTGTGATCTCACTACATCTGCCATATCACCCTTCAGAGCGCTCTCGATATCTGTATAGATAACGCCCTGTGCTTCTACTTCTTTTCGAACATTATGGTATACGATCTCAGAATCGTACTGTGCACCTACACCGGCAAGAGACAATCGCTCGGACTGGGGAATACCGAGCTTCTCGAATGTATTCTTTATATCTTCCGGAACCTCTTCCCATTTCGCGCTCATCTCACCCTTCGGACGGACATAGGTAATGATGTTATCCATATCAAGTCCGTCTATGGAAGGTCCCCATGTTGGGATATCAAGTGAGTTATAGATCTTCAGTGATTCAAGCCTGAATTCGGTCATCCACTCAGGATCTTCCTTTTCCAGTGAGATCTGTCTTACAACTTTTTCCGTAAGACCTGAATCAACGATCATTGCAGGATCAAGTTTATCCTTAAAATCGTACATGGTGCGGTCGATCGCATCCACCCTCGTTTTCTCTTCAACTTCAAACATGATCACACCTCTTCCGTTACCGAGGCATAACCGAATTCATTGATCCTGTCGATAAGACTTCTGTCTCCTGTTCTTAAGATCTTGCACTTTCCGATAACATGGACCTTATCAACATCAAGTCCGTCAAGGATGCTCGCATTGTGAGTAATGATGACAAGCGAATTTTCCTTGTTGTGGAAGTGCCTGATACCCTGAGTTACTGTCTTTACTGCATCGACGTCAAGACCTGAATCCGTCTCATCGAGGAAAGCGAGCTTCGGCTGGAGCATAAGGAGCTGCAGTATCTCGGCTTTCTTCTTCTCACCGCCGGAAAATCCCACATTAAGATATCTGTCCGCATAAGCGTGATCCATTCCGAGAGCATCCATCTTCTCTTCGAGTTCACGTCTGAAGGCAACGATCTTTTCCTTCGTTCCCCTGATGGAACCTCTTGCTGTTCTTAAGAAGTTCTCCATCGTAACGCCCGGGATCTCCAAAGGATTCTGGAACGACATGAAGATGCCCTTTCTTGCTCTCTCGTCAGGCGAAGCATCAGTAATGTCCTCGCCGTCGAAAAGGATCTGTCCTTCCTCTACTTCGTAGGAAGGATCACCCATTACAGCCGAAACAAGAGTTGACTTTCCAACACCATTCTGTCCCATCAGGACATGGATCTCGCCCGGTTCGATCTTGAGATCGACACCGTTAAGGATCGTCTTGTCTTCAACTGCAACCTTGAGATTTTTAATTTCTAAAAGTGCCATTAATGTAACCCCATTTCCAAATATTTGTTAGTCATGACTAACTTCAAAAAGAATTATATATCAAATTAGTAGGTTTAAAAGGGCGCTTTATCCCGGTAATGCTAAAAGATCGTTGAATTTTGGGCGGGTTTAGACATTTTTATTCCCGAATGAAAATCATTTTAGGGCTAAAAATTTATTACAAGAAAGCGTCCTGTAATATTGTCTTCTTGATCAGCTTAGCCTTATCACCGAATCACAACATTCATTGATGAACTCGTAATCGTGCGTTACGACATAGACGGTCTTTCCCGCCGCCTTAAGGCGCTTCAACTCCTGTGATAAACGCATCATATTGAGTTCATCCATTCCGCTGGTGGGTTCGTCCATCAGTATTATGTCTCTGCCTGCAGCAACACTCGAAGCTATTGCAACTCTCTGTTTCTGTCCGCCTGACAGAGCCATCGGATGATGGTCAGCAAGATCCCTTATGCCGAAGCGGTCCAGGATCTCTAATGCCTTTTCTTTCTTCATATCTTCGCTTAACGAATCATTCATGCCGATTATCAGTTCATCCAAGACACTCTCGGTGAACAGCTGATGGTTAACGTCCTGGAAAACAAGATAACAATCCCTGCTTCTAAGTTTTCTTTTCCAGCGGCTGCCGTTCAATGTGATCTTATCCTTTTTTGTCTTATAGATACCGCACAGGCACTTAAGGAAGGTGCTCTTGCCCGCACCGTTATTTCCGATGATCGCTACTACCTGATTTCCGGGAAGGCTCAGGCTTTCCACGGATAGAGCGACAGTCTTTCTGTCGTAAGAATACTTGAAATGCTCTATCCTGATATAATCCCTGATACCTTCATCAGATCTTCTGACGATAAGTTCCGGTTCTATGAGCGGCCTGATCCCCATATCCTTAAGAGACGGACTCAGATCACTCATTTCCTCACGGCCAAATATCCTCGTTATCCTGCCGTCTTTCATCACAATAAGCCGGTCAGCCAGTTCCCTGAGGAAGAATAAGCGGTGTTCGGCAATTATGATGGTCTTTCCCTGCTGCTTCCATTTCGCCAGTACACATTTAAGCTTTTCGATGGATTCGGCGTCGAGATTGGAAGACGGCTCATCAAGAACGATAACCTTCGGATGCATAACGGCTACGCTGCCGCATGCGATCCTCTGCTTCTCGCCGCCTGAGAGTTCAAAGATACTGCGGCCTCTAAGCTCTGTAAGATCCAGATCATCTGTAACCTGATCCATCCTCCTGATTATCTCGGAAGGATCCATTGCGATATTCTCTGCTGCAAAGGCCAGTTCACTGTCAGTATCGACGTTGAAGAACTGGCTTCTCGGATTCTGGAAAACGCTTCCGACAGTCCTTCCCAGTTCAGTCACTGACTTTCCGATGATGTTCTCACCATCTAAGAGCAGTTCACCCGTAACTGTTCCCGGATAGTAATTTGGCGCAAGTCCGTTTATCAGCCTGGTAAACGTAGTCTTGCCGCATCCGCTCTCGCCCGTAAGGACGATCAGTTCTCCATCTTCAATGGTCAGATCGATATCAATGAGATTGCCCTTGTCGGTCTTATTATTCTTATATTGGAAGTTGATATTCGAAAATGTGATCATGTTCCGATTACTCCTCCCAAGAATACGTGTGCGAAAAGTCCCGCCGCGGCACACAGGAACATAATAATATCCAGAAATGAGAATCCGACTTTGGCTATGTGCGTTCTCTTTCCGTCAACGGAAAGACACTTGGTCATTGATGCCGCCGAGAGTTCATCCGCGATCTTTGAAACAGACATAAGAATAGGCACCATGACATATTCCAAAACATCCAGCGGATTTCTTCCCGCAAGACCGATGCCCCTCATCTTCATGGCGTTCTTAACGTCCTGCCATTCTTCTTTCAGCGTCGGGAAAAAGCGGAACATTACAGCGAACGGTATTACGATCACCTTCGGAATATGCATCCGTTCCATAGACGTAACGAACTCACTTACCGTCGTGGTCTTCATGAGGTAATACGCCATCATTACACCCGCGAGGAAACGCGACAGCAAGCCGGTCGTAAACAGCAGTATGATGAGGGGTACAGGATGGATATCCTGCAGTGTAAACCGCTCAAACAGGAATACATAAAGATACAGGAAAAAGTATATGAATGATCCTCTGAACCAGGTCTCCCTCATCATCAGGAAAAACGGGATCAGGGCAAAGACGATCCTCACGGGCACGAATATGCCCGTGATCTTTCCCGTCATCATTACCACATTTATAACTACGAGTAAGAGCAGTTTTGTTCTCGGATCGAGTTTTCTCATTCAACAAGATTTGCCTTGGCAAAATGCTTTCTTAAGATCCTCTTGGCAAAAAGACCGCCCAGGAATCCGCCGACAACCGCAATGATTATCATTCCGATGAACATCCAGTCAGGTGTAAGCGATCTTATGACCTCTACATACTCCTTGCCATATCCCTCTTCAAGATTGGCAAGATAGCTGTCTCTGTATCCAAAGAACAGCGGCAGTCCCATACCGGCTGTCCATAGCATCATTGTTCCGCAGCACACAGGACCGAATTTGATCTTGCTGAAACCGGCTTTCATCCAGATAAGATCCGTAATGAGTCCTGCAGCAAGTCCGATTACGACGCAGGGCCAGGGTCTTCCCATCAGTAATGTGATAAGACCGAGAAGCAATCCCATGATCGTGATCATGCCGAACTTCTTGACCTTTGTTAAGAATATCATGATCGGGATAGCTCCAAGGAAGCCCTCAATGATCCCTGCAAATATAAATGCCTGCGGGATAAAACCGAGCATCGCTACCAGAAAGATACAAAGGAAATGCAATGCCGTATAGATACCGATGTTAATTAAATCTTTTACTTCAAACTTCTTCATGCTGTTTTTGCTCCTTTCTTCCAAGCAATATCTGAGTTGATCTTTTCAGTGAAGTTTTTGTATAAACCGCCTTTATTCATAAGCTCGGCATGGGTACCGCGCTCTTTGATAATGCCGTCATCGACTACAAGGATCTCATCTGCACTTCTTATGGTCTTAAGCCTGTGTGCAATGACGAGCAAAGTCTTGTCCTTTACCAGTTCGCTGATGGCTTCCTGGATAAGGCTCTCGTTATCCGCATCTACTGAAGCTGTTGCTTCATCCAAAATGACAATAGGAGAATCTTTTAAGATGCATCTTGCGATAGAGATACGCTGTTTTTCTCCGCCCGATAAAGTCGCACCGCCTTCACCGATAACCGTATCGAATCCGTCAGGAAGAGCCATTATGAAGTCATAGCAGCGGGCCTTTTTCGCAGCCTCGATAACTTCTTCTCTGGTCGCATCAGGACGTCCCATAACGATGTTGTTATAAATGGTGTCCCGGAAAAGATATACACGCTGGAACACCATGCTTATCTGCTGCATCAGCTGCTGCATGGTAACGTCCCTGATATTGACACCCTTGATCCTTACGGTTCCGGAATTAACATCCCAGAATCTTGCCAGGAGATTGGCGATTGTGCTCTTTCCGCTTCCTGAAGGACCTACAACGGCAGTCATTGTATTAGGCTTCATCTTAAAAGAGATATTCTTCAATACTTCCTTCTCGTCATATGCGAAAGAGACATTCTCGAATTCGACTTCCGCTCCTTCATATTTCTTCGGGAAGATGCATTTTCCGCTGTCATCAAGTTCCGGAACAGCCAGAACCTCTTCTATCCTGTCCATGCAGGCGCTCATGACAGTAAGTCTTGTGGATTCGTTATAGAGCGCATATACCGGCACATAGAGATCAAATAAGAAGAGCATCATGGCAACAAAGGCCGAGGTTGTGATAACGCCGTTCATAACAAGAAGCACGCAGATTCCGAGAGTAAGCGCCGAACCTGTGGCGAAGATAACACCGAGTCTGATATTCCAGGGATGGACCACATGCTCGAACTTGATGTTTTCCTTGCAGCTCCTGTCGAAATTATCAGTCAGATCCTTGGAAGACTTGCCAAGCATATTGAATGTCTTTATTATGTTCATTCCTTCGGTGTAATCGATTACGGCTGAAGTAAGTCTTTCCGCCTGTGCCTGACGCAAATCCGAATGCCTCTGGATCTGCTTCTGTGAAGCCTTTCCGCATAAGATTATCGCAGCAGTAGTGATCAGGCCGACAATGCCTACCCTGTAATCGAAAACAAACAGGAATATGATCATGATCGCTTCAGAGAAGAAATACGTCATAAGCTGTGCGATCTGTGACATGCACACTTCCTCGACCATGGACATATCTGTCGTGAGGATCGATGATATCTTGCCTATATTGCCTTCAGTGTAGTAACCCATCGGAAGGTTCTTAAGATGCTCGCCAATGGCGATCCTCATGTCGGCAAACATCTCAAAGCCTGTAGCAGACTGAAGCCTGTCACCGATGTACTGTGAAATGATCTGAAGCAGAAGGATCGCAGCCATGGCGATCGAAGCCTTCATAAACAGGTCTGTAACATCATTTCCCTGTAAGAATCTGTCAATGACAAGAAAGGCTACGATGACCGGGCTCTTCATAAGAAGTCCCTTTATGAAGCAAAAGATATAAGCCAGTCTGATCCGAAGCTTTCTCTTGCCGGCAGCTTCGACGATTCTATGTATTAACTTGATCATGGTCTTACACTCCCTCCTTTATCTGCCACTCACCGGTCTTTGCCTGAGAATCCCACAGATGCTTATACTCTGCATTTCTTCCAAGCAGTTCTCCGTGAGTGCCTATATCACTGATGTTCCCGTCATCGAGAACGACTATCTGATCAGCTTCAACGATCGAAGGCAGTCTGTGAGCGATGATGATGATGGTCTTATCCCTGATGACCTGCGAAATGGCTGCATTCATCTTCTCCTCATTCTCCGGATCGATAAATGCGGTAGCCTCATCGAGAACGATGATCGGAGCATCCTTTAAGATCGCTCTTGCAAGAGCAATGCGCTGTCTCTCACCGCCTGACAGCATCTTTCCGCTGTCACCGACCTTTGAATCTATTCCCATTGGAAGTTTTTCAAGAAAATCACTGCACTGCGCACGCTCTGCAGCGGCAAGCACCTCGCTTCTGTCTGCACCGGGCTTACCGATGAGAATGTTCTCATAGATCGTTGTATTAAAGAGGAACTGTTCCTGTGATACATATGAGATCTCATCATTAAGAGCTTCAAGGGTCATATCCGTAATGTCCTGTCCGCCTATTGAGATCGAGCCGTCATTCAGATCGTAGAAATGTACCAAAAGCTTTGCCAGCGTGGATTTGCCGCTTCCTGACTCACCCACGAAAGCCGTCATCGTATTCTCCTTTATCTCGAAAGAAACCCCATGTATTACTTCAGCATCTTTATAAGAGAACCTCACATTATCGAAGCGTATATCATGGTTTGCACCTTCAAAGCCGTTATCGCCGGTCTTAAGTCCTTCGCCTTCAGTCAGCTTCTCAAGTGCCGAGATCTTATACTGAAGCTGAGGAAGCGTTGAACCGTAACTGCCTACCTTGAGCAGCGGTGTTCCGACAGAGATAGTTAAGCAGATAATGAGAGCAAACTGTGAAAGTGTGAGTGTTCCGTTTGCAAGGAATATAACGCCTGCCGGAAGCGAGAATATCGTCATGCAAGGCAGAAGGCTCGTAGTAATGGCAAGGAATGGCCAGCAGACCTTATACCAGTCCAAAGTATAATTCCTGTAATTAACAACATCTTCCTTATATTTTTTGAATGATTCCTCATGTCGGTTAAATACCTTTACGACCTCCATGCCGTTAACGTACTCGATGATCGTGTTGTTCATCTTTGCTGCGGCCGCATAGTATTCGTTCATCTTCTTCATGCATGAACCGAACATGACAAAACTAATGATAAGCGAGAGCACAAGTGCAGCAACGCTCAAAAGTGCCATCCTGATATCTACAAAGAACATTGCAATGATCATGACGGCCGCGCCCATAAGGTTGGAAAACCCTTCAGGTACCGCATGCGCCAGCAAAAGTTCAATACCGTCAATATCATCCGTAAACACCTTTTTAAGCTGGCCGGTTCCAATGTCCTGGATATTGCCGAGAGGCATTTTCTCGATCCTGCTCTGAACATAAGTCCTGATGTTCTTCAAGGTGTTGAATGCACCTTCATGAGAGAACTTAAGGCCGAAGCAATAGAGCACCTTATATGCAAGGATGCATAAGAAAAACAGCAGCACTCTTATCAAGACATAAGATGCACTTATATTCTCCTTATTCAGCAATGGTTCTATCAATTGGTAAACCAGTAAATAAGGAACCATCGAAAACAATACGCCTGCTGTAAGCACCACCATCGCAAGGACAGTTTTCTTCTTATACTTTCCGGCATACTTAAAAACGTAGGAAATCATATATGTCCCTCCATTAATATATCTTTGATGATCTTCTCCTGAGTCATCGCGTACTTCCTGATCAATCCCTTATCTATCTCCAGAAGTTTGCAGTAATCCATGAATAAGCAGATATTAGATGTAAGCGTTACTATCTCGTCCCACGAATAGTCATGAACAAAAGGTTCACAGATAGCTTTCCAGTAAGCGGCATCGAGAATATGCAGGTCCGTCTTTGATATCTTCTTTCTGGTAATCCCGCGTTCATAAGCCTGCAGATAAAACCGGTAATTAGACTCACTCATATTAGTTGCGAGCTTATGCTCAAAGTCCTGATACTTGGTACCGGAGCTGCAGCGGAGCAGCATTGTAAACGGCTCCTTGCGTTCCATTATCACTTTGAACCAGTAGAGCATAACTTCATCGCTCATATGCCAGCAATTGACAAGGAATTCCTCAGACTGAGGCTGCTTAGATAATTCATCTTTATATGTCAGACACTTATAGATGAAATCCGCAGTGTCTTCCACTATTGCGGAGAATAATTCCTCTTTGCCTTTGAATCTTTTGTAAAGTGCACCGGTGGTTACATTGGCTCTTCTGCATATATTTCTCAGTGAAGCCTTCTCAAAACCCTTTTCGAGAAATTCTTTCCTGGCGCACTCCATTAATCGTCCGTCAATGGACTTATCCGATACTGACATATTCATTCCTTAAGATATAGATCACCGATAACACTGTTATCTGAAACTACATAATGTTAGTGTAAACTAACTATTGAGTCAATAGGTTTTTTCAAAATCCGTAAAAGATAAAGATTATTTGCGTTAAGGGCATTCAGAATACCTAAAAAATCAGTCTTAAACTTGCACATTAAGTGCAAAGAATAATCCTTAAAATGTGTTATCATAACAAAAGTTAGTCTTAACTAACATTTTCGTAAATAGATATAGGAGGATAATTCCAATGAGTGAAATTTTCGAGGGCATTCCCGAGATCAAATTCGAAGGAAGCTCGAGCAAGAACCCGTTCGCATTCAAGTATTATGATGCAGACCGCGTCGTTCTCGGCAAGAAGATGAGCGAGCATCTCCCCTTCGCCATGGCATGGTGGCACAACCTTTGCGCCAACGGTACAGACATGTTCGGCAGAGGCACGGCTGACAAGAGATTCGGCGCCGCTTCCGAAGGAACTATGGAACATGCTAAAGCCAAGGTTGATGCAGGCGTCGAGTTCATGAAGAAACTCGGCATTAAGTACTACTGCTTCCATGATGTCGATCTTGTACCTGAAGCAGATGACATCAATGAGACTAACAGAAGACTTGATGAGATCTCTGACTACATTCTCGAGAAGACCAAGGGCACTGATATCAAGTGTCTCTGGGGCACGGCCAACATGTTCTCCAATCCGAGATTCATGAACGGCGCAGGAAGCACCAACAGTCTTGATGTTTACTGCTTTGCTGCAGCACAGGTCAAGAAGGCTATCGAGCTTACTGTAAAGCTCGGCGGTAAGGGCTATGTTTTCTGGGGAGGCAGAGAGGGTTATGAGACTCTTCTCAACACTCAGGTAAAGTTCGAACAGGAAAACATCGCAACCTTAATGAAGATCGCGCGTGATTACGGCAGGAGCATCGGATTTAACGGAACATTCCTTATCGAGCCCAAGCCGAAGGAACCCATGAAGCACCAGTACGATTACGATGCTGCAACAGCTATCGGCTTCTTGAGAGATTACGGTCTTGATAAAGACTTCAAGATGAACATCGAAGCTAACCACGCTACACTTGCAGGACACACATTCCAGCACGAACTCCGTATCAGCCGCATCAACGGTATGCTCGGTTCTATCGATGCCAACCAGGGCGATATCATGCTCGGCTGGGATACAGACTGCTTCCCGAGCAACATCTACGATACGACACTCGCAATGTATGAGATCGTCAAGAACGGCGGACTTCCTGTAGGAATCAACTTCGATTCCAAGAACAGAAGACCCAGCAACACATACGAAGACATGTTCCACGCATTCATCCTCGGTATGGATTCATTCGCATTCGGTCTCCTTAAGGCTGCCGAGATCATCGAAGACGGCAGACTCGAGAAGAATATCGAAGAGCGCTATTCTTCATTCAATTCCGAACTCGGACAGAAAGTCAGATCCGGAAATGTCACGCTCGCAGAGCTTGCAGACAGAGCCGCTGAACTCAAGGCACCTGCTGTTCCCTGCTCCGGAAAGCAGGAATATCTTGAAGGTGTACTGAACAACATAATCATCGCAAATAACTGATCGAAGTTCTAATCCCAACAAAAAACGGGGAGTCTCAAATAACATGAGGCTCCCCGTTTGTACTATTGTGCCTTTCGGGTAAAGGTTGCTTATTTATGTTGAGGAACTTCTTGCCTTCTTTAATGCGGCAAAAGCTTCATCGCTCAATACATGTTCGATCCTGCAAGCATCTGCTTCGGCGGTCTTTTCGTTCACGCCGAGAGACATGATGAAATCCTTCAGAACAACGCGTTTCTCGTATATGTTCTTTGCGATGCTCTCACCTTTTGGTGTCAATGTTATATATCCTTGCGGATCGATCTTTATATAGCCCTCGGTCTTAAGCTTTCCCATAGCGCGGCTTACGCTCGGCTTCGAAAAACCCAAGTGATTTGCAACGTCCAACGAACGTACCGGCTCATCTTTCTCAGATAGCACCAATACTGATTCAAGATACATTTGCCCCGATTCTCTAAGGACCATAAAACCTCCTGTTCTTCTAAAAGGGAGAAGGACTGCCGCCTCATCAAGACGGCAGCCCCCCTAGACATGATGTATAAACAGAGGAGAAATCATTTCTTAACGTTAAATGCGCGCATCTGCGGATAATCTGCTGCGTCGCCTAATTCTTCCTCGATTCTCAACAACTGATTGTACTTAGCAACTCTCTCAGAGCGTGAAGGAGCGCCTGTCTTGATCTGGCATGTATTAAGAGCTACAGCAAGATCAGCGATAGTAGTGTCTGCAGTCTCACCGGATCTGTGAGAAGAGATTGCCGTATAGCCTGCCTTGTGAGCCATCTTGATAGCTTCAAGTGTCTCGGATACGGAACCGATCTGGTTGAGCTTGATGAGAATGGAGTTACCTGCACCGAGAGAGATTCCCTTTGCAAGTCTTTCTGTGTTGGTTACGAAAAGGTCATCGCCTACGAGTTGTACCTTGTTGCCGATCTTGGCGGTCATCTTCTGCCAGCCTTCCCAGTCTTCCTCATCAAGGCCGTCCTCGATGGAGATGATAGGATACTTATCGACAAGGGACTCCCAGTGAGCGATGAGCTCGTCTGATGTGAAATCCTTGCCTGACTTGGGCTGGTGATAGAAGCCCTTGCCCTTCTCACTCTTCCACTCGGAAGAAGCGGCATCCATGGCGATCATGAAGTCCTTGCCGGGCTCATAGCCTGCAGCCTTGACAGCTTCAAGGATCTTCTCGATGGCAGCTTCGTCGCTGTCGAGCTTGTTGGGAGCAAAGCCGCCCTCATCACCTACAGCTGTAACATCGCCCATCTCCTTGATAAGCTTCTTCAATGTGTGGAATACTTCAGCACACCATCTTAAACCTTCCTTGAATGAAGGAGCGCCTACCGGCATGATCATGAATTCCTGTGTATCAACTGCGCTGTCTGCGTGAGCACCGCCGTTTAAGATGTTCATCATAGGAACAGGTAATTTTGTGCCCTGTACGCCGCCTAAGAATCTGTAGAGCGGGATATCAAGAGCATTTGCTGCTGCTCTTGCTGTTGCAATAGATACAGCAAGGATCGCGTTAGCACCAAGATTGGACTTATCCTTGGTTCCGTCCGCCTCGATCATTGCCTTATCAACAGCATAGATATCTGAAGCATCAAGTCCTGTGATGGCATCGCAGATTACCGTATTGATATTCTCTACGGCTTTGGAAACACCTTTTCCGAGATATCTTGACTTGTCACCGTCTCTTAATTCCAGAGCCTCGAATTCGCCCGTGGAAGCGCCGCTCGGAGCTGTTCCTCTTCCGATTGTACCGTCATAAAGAGTTACTTCAGCTTCAACTGTAGGATTTCCTCTGGAATCGAGGATCTCTCTTCCGTAAACATTTACGATTTCCAAAAAGTTCATGTTGATCTCCTTCATCTCAAATGAGATTTGTATTATTTCAGTTCGCCTTTTTAGCGCCCTGATTTGCAACTGCTTTCATTTTCGCTTCAATGGCAGACTGGTCACCAAGATAACGGTGGCTTATAGCCTTGAAGTCATCACCGAGCTCATATACAAGAGGTGTTCCGGTAGGAATATTAAGACCCAAGATATCTTCATCAGAAATGTTATCGAGATACTTAACGAGAGCTCTTAAAGAGTTTCCGTGAGCAGCGATAAGAACGCTCTTTCCTGCACGGATCTCCGGAACGATAGTCTCAAGATAATAAGGGATGACTCTCTCGATCGTTGTCTCGAGGCTCTCTGTCAAAGGCAGGAAATACTTATCAACATATTTGTAAGCAGGCTGCTTTGCAGGATTTCTATCGTCATCTTCTTCCAATGCCGGAGGTTTTACATCGAAAGAACGTCTCCAGATCTTTACCTGATCCTCGCCGTATTTCTCAGCTGTCTCAGACTTGTTTAAGCCCTGCAGAGCGCCATAGTGGCGTTCATTAA
>JAEEGH010004168.1_pt1 | contig 37323 bp, 30 predicted proteins | sample 9134181 | NCBI WGS metagenome assembly JAEEGH01 (sample SAMN16246544, study PRJNA631951) | gut metagenome | biome: gut microbiome; feature: rumen; material: DP-attached | host: Bos | place: Iran: Karaj | collected 2018-10
CATTCCTGACCACATTTGCAGAACCACAAAAAAAGCATTTTTTTTAGCATATCAATGATAATTTCTGCAAATATATGTATTTCAGCGGATTACAAGGATTTCATCCCTCAAAATGTCTATTAGCCCAACATTTTGGATTTGGGGGAAGCATATCTACGGCAATTACCGTTGGGAAGAGATTGAAGGTTGGTATATAGGAGGTCAAGGAAATGAGAGAAATAGTGGAAAATATAGTGGAAAGTATCTCTTTATAAAACTTTATGCCGAGGACAAGCCTTTTTATCTTAATATCAACTCCATACATCGTGCCGACAAGAATCTAAACAGATATTTTACCAAATTCATTATTGGCAAGTGGGATTGTTCCCTTCCAGATATGCTACGGAAAAAAGATTCAATATTCGATAGCATCAATGTTGTATTTGGGTTCGTGTCCATATTTTTGACATTACCTTGCTTCAACCTGTTTGACAAGACATTCATTGTCTCTTGGTTCTGGATTCCTGTCATAGCAGGCAGTATGCTGGCAATCGTTCCTTTGTCTCGATTCACACAATTTAGAAAGGCATCTTCTAACCCGACCTTTTTTTACGTTGTTTTTGCTTTCAATCTTGGATTAACTCTCTGCTATGGAATCCTCAAGGTAAATTATGTCTTTGCCGATTGGGAGAGCGAACCCACCGTCCGCACCTGTGAATTCCTAAGCGTTTCGCCTCAATACCCCAGTAGGGGACCTAAAAGAATCATTGGCTACTCTCTCAAAATAAACACAGGGAAAGAAATCAAGAGTATAGATGTATCAACGCCCAATCAAGGCCAAACAGACAAGACCATCGACTTTTACGTTTACAAAGGTGCCCTTGGACTGGATGTAATGAAATAACAGCCAACAACGGAAATCCCCTTTTGTACAAAATCACCCCAACCCGAGCGCCCACTGCATCGAGGGTTGGGAAAACGGAAGAAATGGGGAAAAGGAGAAGGACAGAAAAAAGGATTCAGGGTTGAAGTTTGCGTCGATACTCCTGCGGGGTGACGCCCTCCACCTTGTGGAACATACGGATGAAGTAATTCTGGTCGTTGAAACCCAGGGTGTAGGCCACCTCCTTGATGGTCAAGTTGGTGGTATAGAGCAAGAGTTGGGCACGTTCCACTTTCTTACAGTTGATGTACTGGATGGGCGAAAAGCCGAACTCCTGACGGAAGAGCTTGATGAGGTAGGGCTTGGAGACATTGGCTACCTGCGCCAGTTCTTCGAGGTCGATGCTCTCGCTGATGCGGTTGTGGATGTAGCCCAAGACCCGTTTCATGCGTTCGTCGCCGGTCCAGACGCGGGGTGTGGCCTGACGGAGAAAGTGGGAGACAATCATGAGCATGGCGCCGCGCAACTCCATCTTCTGCCACAACGACATGTTGCGGTAGCGCTCCAAGTAACGGGAAATCTGTGCCGTGTTGTCGTAACTGCTGGGATCGGCATGTGGCAGACGGGCATCGGGTTGTTGCCGACAGATATATTCGAAGAGATGCTCGGTCACCTCGGTGGCTTCCACTTCGGTGGGCAAGTCATAGACTTCCTGTATGTTCATGTCGTTCTTAAAACCCTCATAGACATGGAGATAATAGAGCCGGAAGGGACCGTGACACTCGTACGAATGGACGGTGTAGGCTGGGATGATATAGAGATGGCGGGGATGCAACGCCACGTCGGTGTGCGGCAAGTGCAACAGCGCCTCGCCCTCCAGGACATAAAAGATGCGGATGAACGGAGAACTGACATTCTGCCAGTTCCAATCGGCATTGTGATTGGCCCGCCCCACATTGAGCAGCATGAGGTTCATCGACTCGACGGGTATCTGGAACATAGGGGAAAATAATAAATATTAAATATTTTAATTACTAATTACTAATTACAAATTACTAATTACTGATTACTAATTACCGATAACAAATTACGGCAAAGATAAAGATTTATTATTTCAGAGCAGAACAAAAGGGTAAAAATATAGCACAAAATTAGCCTTTCCGGGGGCGATGTTAATTTTGTGCTACTTTTGAATAATAATTTGATACGCAAATTGGTGGACAATACGTACCTTTGCGCCATCGACCAATCAAAGAGAATGAGTTTTTAAAGAGGGAAATATCCGCTCGACGCATTTCCAAGCACCCAAAACCTAACAATTTAACCGCAAAATGAAACAAATCATTTCGTCCATCATGCTGGCAGCGATGGCATGGATCGCCAACGCCCAACAAAGTGACGTTGCCGTACAGACAGGCACATTCGGCAACGACTGGGAGTCGCTCTCGGCATGGGAGTGCCCCGAGTGGTTCAAGGATGCCAAATTCGGCATCTGGGCTCACTGGGGTCCACAATGTCATGCAGAAGCCGGCGACTGGTATGCGCGCTTCATGTACTATCAAGGCACCGGTGCCTACAACTGGCACACAAGTCATTTCGGCAACCCAAAAACCTTTGGTCTGAAAGACCTTTGTAACGACTGGAAAGCACAAAACTGGAATCCAACGGAGTTGGTCAACCTCTACAAGAGTGTGGGTGCCCGCTACTTCATGGTGTTGGGCAACCATCACGACAACTTCGACCTCTGGAATTCCCCCTATCAGGAGTGGAACTCGGTGAACGTCGGACCCAAGAAAGACTTGGTGAAAGGCTGGAGCGACGCTTGTCGTGCCGCCGGTCTGCCCTTGGGCGTTTCAATTCATGCCTCGCATGCCTGGACCTGGTTGGAGCCATCGCAGGACTACGACGGCAACCTCACCAAGGAGGACGGCAAGGGACTGTGGTGGGAAGGTCTTGATCCTCAAGAACTTTATGCCCAACGTCATGAGCATTCGTTGGGCTGGGAGAAATCTCACACCATCCACAGTCAGTGGGATTGGGGCAACGGCGCCAACCTGCCATCGGCCGCGTACAAGAAGAAGTTCCAGAACCGCGTGTTGGAACTCATCAACGACTACAACCCCGACATGCTCTACTTTGACGACACCGCCATGCCTTTCTATGGGTGCGACGACCAGGTGGGCAAGGACATCCTGCAACACTATTACAACCACAGCGCCGCCTTGCACAACGGTAAGCAACAGGTGGTCGTCACTGGCAAACAGCTCACCGAGCAGCAGAAAGGCTACATGATGTGGGATGTGGAACGCGGTGTTCCGGACCGTCCGCAGTCCCTCTATTGGCAGACGTGCACCTGCATCGGCGACTGGCACTACAGCCAGAGTGTCTATAACGGCAACCGCTACAAGAGCGGTGCCACGGTTATCCGTATGCTCATCGACGTCGTATCGAAGAATGGCAACCTCCTATTGAACATCCCTATCAAGAGCGATGGCACCATCGACGACAAGGAACGGCAGGTGCTGGCCGACATCAAAGCATGGATGGACATCAACAGCGAAAGCATCTATGAGACCCGTCCCTGGAAGACTTTCGGCGAAGGACCATTGGCCGAGGCATCGAACCCCATGAATGCACAGGGTTTCAACGAGGGCCAGTCCTACTCGGCGCAGGATGTGCGTTATGTCGAAAAAAAGGGTAGCGTCTATGCCACCATCATGGCTTGGCCCGACTCCGGCAGCGTGACGTTCAAAGCCCTCTCTCTGTCCGACAAAAAAGCCAGCAAAGCGAAGCAAGTCTCCCTGCTGGGACATGGCAAGGTTCGCTTCTCGCAAGACGAAAACGGGTTGACCGTCGAAGTTCCCACACAACATCCCAACGACATTGCACCTGTCTTCAAGGTCACGTTTAAGAAATAATGTCCCCATGCCTAACCCCCTCAGCAAAGGGGATCACCTCCCCCGGATTATCAGGTGGTTATGGAGCCAAAAAAGTCCCGCCAGATTATGCTGGTGGGACTTTTTCAGTCAGACTTGTCCGAAGTTCATTTGGACACCGGAGCCGCTTTCTTCACGAAGTAACTGAAGGCGGCAATCATAATCAATTCGACAACCACGAGGCCCAGGACAATGGGCATTCCGATGACAGCTGCCTGTCCTCCTTCGCTGAACATGTAGATGAGGTAGGCGAAGAGCAGTTGGGCAAAGATGGCAGAGATGTGCATCAACGTATTGACCATATAGCACTGGCGCTCGGTCTGCAAGGAGAAAGGCATGTTCATCTGCTTCGGGAAATAGGCGGTGATGTCGAGCACCAAGGTGGAAACCACGGCGGCGCCTGCCATTATCCAAAAGACCGACTTTTCGCTGTACCCGTTCGGGTTGCCGTGCAGGTCGAAGTGCGTTGGAACGCGGTCGGGTGCATCCATCCACAACATATAGGTCATGACCACGATGCCCAACAAGATAGCTACATGCACCAGTTCGAACACGGTGCTTGTCATGGTACGCCTCAGACGGGTGGGCAATTCGGGATTATTATTCGGCTTAAACAATTGCATGGGAAAGAATGATTTACATATTATTGATTCAAGATAGAAAGAGTGCGACAGGAACGACATTACTCACACTCCGTTGTCTCGGTTGAGTCGGATTTCGACTTGGGCGACCTCCGATTCTTGCGCAATGCCTCGTTGATGATCCATTGCAACTGGCCATTGGTCGAACGGAACTCGTCGGCCGCCCATTTCTCTACGGCTGCCATGGTCGCAGCATCCAGTCGTAGAATAAAACTTTTTGTTGCTTCTTTCTTAGCCATAAAGGGTTAGGTTATTTAATTGGCAAAGAGGCAAGGGGCGATGACGCACCCCTCTCCTTTCTGCCTTTCCGGACAATTTACATGTTCAACGTGCCGGTGTTGACGACTGGAGTGGCCTCGGTATCGCCGCACAGGACAACCATCAGGTTGCTGACCATCGAAGCTTTCTTGTCGTCGTCCAACTCAACCACCTGGTCGGCCGACAGTTTGTCGAGCGCCATCTTGACCATGCTGACGGCACCTTCCACAATCTTCTCGCGGGCAGCGATGATAGCATCGGCCTGCTGACGACGGAGCATCACAGCAGCAATCTCAGGAGCGTATGCCAGATAGTTGATGCGTGCCTCAACAATCTCAATACCAGCCATATCGAGGCGTTCGTCGAGCTTGCTCTCCAACTCCTTGTTGATCTCGTCACTACCGTCGCGCAAGGTGAGTTCTCCCGCCGACTCATTGTTGTCGTAGGCATACTGACCTGCCACCTGACGGAGGGCCGCATCGCTCTGCACCTTGACGAAGTTCTCGAAAGCACGCATGATGCTGTTGACATCGGTGCCGATGGTGGCGCTGTTGTTCGCTCCTGCCATCGTCTGTGAGTCAATCTCGAACATCGCCTTGTATGTATCTTTAAGTTTCCATACAAGCACCAAACCAATCATCACAGGATTACCCTGCTTGTCGTTCACCTTGATAGGTTCGGCATCCAGATTACGGGCACGGAGCGACAGTTTCTTGGTATTGACGAAGGGGTTGACCCAATAGAAACCATAGTTCTTGAAGGTACCGACGTACTTGCCGAAGAACATCATGACACGTGCCTCGTTAGGTTCCTGTTGGAAGAGACCCTTGAGCATCAAGAAGGTAAAGGGACAGATGATGATGCAAGCAATGATGAGCAATATGTTCTGATGACTTATACCATATAAAAGTGCCACAATATTGGCAAATATAAGGAACAATGACATCAATAGGCCGACGAAACCGTTCAAGACCAAGCCATTGTACTTGCGCTCACTGCAAACCCTTGTCTCGTTGTTCAAATTCTTGTTTTCCATACTGAATTAGTTTTTGTTGTTAATATTTATGAAGTTTGTTATTTGTATCAGTAGCTACAAAGCCTTGATATCCTCCGAAGAAAATGATATCAATTTGATATCGCAAAGATATGCCTTTATTTTCATATTTGCAAGAGAAAGGCCAAAGATTTAAGGAATATTAACAATTCGACAAACTAAGGAAATGACTATTTGCCCAAGCAAAGCAATAGGAGATGACGAAAACGCAAGAATGCCCACCCAGGCACAGGCAGACAAAAAAAATAAGGCCGCAACCCATGAAAGAGTGCAGTCTTACCACATATATTCAATAGACTTGTGAGACAATAGAAAAAATATCGCAGGGCGATATTACTTTACAGCCAACTGGTTGTAACCGTACAGGACGGTGTTGAGACCAGTCTTATTGAACTCGTTGTTCAACAGATAAAGATAAGCACGATACTGATCTTCATCTACGACTTCACGTACAGCGGCCAGGTTCTCAGCGAGAATGAGAGAAAGTTTTGCCTGACGTTCCTCAGCTGGGATAGTCTGGAGGCGAGCGATGTTGCGGGTCAACTGACCATTGGCCAAGCGGAGATCCTCAACCTGATCGACATCCAAGTGCATAGCCTTGTACATGTCGCGAAGGCGGATACGGAACTTATAGATCACGGAGTCAGCATTCACCTGAACATCCTCTACTACATAAGAGTTCTCAATACCTTTGATGCTGTCTGCACCATTTACGCCTTCGGCCTTTACATCTGCAATGGTCATTGCTACCAGTGCCATTGCCATTAACATAACCTTTTTCATAACGCAAATACCTTAATTCGATACCTTAATAAACTAAATAAACTTTAATCTTTATAACCTTAATAACTTTCCTGAACAACACTTTTCCAATCTAATACCTAAACTTATAATAAAATATACAATACACTTCAATAACGCAATGTCATCGGGAAGTCTGAACTGTTGTCCTTTGTTCCTTTTGACGATGCAAAGGTAGAGTGTTTTTTTGAATAGTGCAATAGTTTGCACGATTTTTTTGATAAAATAGGTCTCTTTCCGTATTGTTTTGCTAATTATGCTATGCAAAAAACATGTTTTATAACATATTTTGCCCCTCGAAAAGGTCAAAAACATGCTGAAGAACATAAAAAAAGGTGCGCCGCAGCACACCTTTCTTTTGTATATTACACTTTACAAATCAAGCCTATAGATAGCTCAATCGCTATTTTCAGTTGACAAAACGACTAAAAATACAATTTCACTCCTCTCCCAGGAACATCGGATCCCAAGCAGGCAGTAGAACAGGCTTCTGCTGAAGCATGTCGAGATACTTCTGTTCGACATAGCGCTTGTTGATGACCAAGCGGAACATATAGTTGTCGAACCATTCGTCGGTCATGATGAGGTGACCCTTGTAGCCGTTGCTTTCGCCCCAACTGTTCTCCACCATCCACTTACGCACCTTGAGAGCGTCGGTAGCGGTAGTATCAACGTCGGCAGCCACCAACGTCATGGCGTGGCTCGAACCCGAAGCATGCGTCTGCACGCGCTGACGCTTGTCCATGTTGAACGTAGTGCCCAACAGAGCGGCATAGTCGTAGTTGTTGAGGTCGAGGGTACCGTTCTTGCGGTTCAGGAACTTGGCCACGTCACAAGAGAAGTACATAGCCGTCGAATCCTTGATCGAGGCAACGGCCATCGGCTTGATCTCGTCCACAGGCAGGTTCAGATAGACCCAATCGTGTCCGTCGTAGGTATGGCGGTCAAAGTCAATGCGATAGGTCTTGTAGTACTCGCGCAGAGGGTCGTTCATCACCATGATGTTGCTCTCGTAGAGGTCCTCGCCCTGCCAGAACTCCTGATAGAAACTCTGAGGAGTATAGGTCTTGGTGTTCAACACCTTATCCTTGCTGTCGCGCAGGGTGTAACTGAACTCGGTAGGAGGCACACCATAGGCGAGCGTAAGGATATGATAGATCTCGGCAAGCATCTCCACCTTACGGCGCTGGAGGTTCTCGGCCATCACCTTGTCACTCACTTTGGGCTTCGACTGACGGCCCATGGTACGGAGTTCCAGACCCATCTCACGCAACTTCCACTTCAACAGCATGTCAATCTGACTGGTATTGTTGCTCGAATAGGTCTCAGGCATAGCCTCCTTCGGACAGACGCCATACTTCTGCACCAAGTCGGCCACACCACAGAAAGTGCCTCCGTCGCTCAGCGGGTTCTGGAAGAGCCAATCCACCATACGGTCGTCATCGGGCGACTTTCGGGTGTCGATGATGCCTTGCAGGAAGAGGTTCGACTTCTCCAACTGGTCGAAGAAGAAGAGATAGACCTGCGACAGCTCCAACTCCTTGATGTTAAAGCGATTGATGGCCTTACTGCGGAGCACGTTCATACCCGTAAAGAGCCAGCAACGACCCGAACTCAACTGATTGGTGATGCCCTTGTTGGGCACGCGGTAGGTGAAATGGGTGTCGCCCAACTGGAGGGCGCTCACATCCGAAGCCAACACCGAGATACTGGTGTAGGCCATGGCATTGCGGATAGCCTTGTCCGACTCCTTCGGTTTCTGCGCCTGCAACTTACTGAGCACTTCGGGCGTGATGGCGGTCTGTGCTACGGCGGTTGCCGACAAGAGGCTCAAGGCACTTATAAATAATGTACGCGCGAACATAAATTTACTTCTCCTCTTTCTTTTCTGGTTCAGGCTCCGAGAAGTCGTCGTTGCCGGTCTCAATCAGGATGTTGTACCACTGGATGAACTTCTTGATGTCGCAGGCACGCACACGGTCGGCATCGTACTCCGGCATCACCTGAGCAAACCATGCACGCTGCTCGTCGGCAGGAGCATTGAGAGCCACAGGTGCAACCTTTCCACCGGTCAAAGCCTTGGCCTTGCCAAAGACGGTATTGAGAGCCACTTCGCCATCGACGGTGTACATGGCAATGTCGGCCAACGAGAGCACCTTGTCACGCTGGAGGGCAGGAATGCGCTTCTTGTCTGCCAAATTCTCACAGATGAGCATATTCTTGCCACGACCGATCAGGCGAAAGAGGCCTGGCTTTCCTGAAATAGATAAAATCTTGTCAATCATAGGATTTATATATTTTAATTGGTTGATAAATGCTTGGTTTTTTTCTAAAAACTCTGAGTACTCCGATTACTCCGATTATTACGATTATTACGATTATAACGACTATAACGACAGTTCCTTATTGTTATAACGACAGCTCCTTAATGTTTCAGCAACTGCACGATGTGCTGCGCTGCCACCTGTGGCGCGTTCTTGTGCTCCAACTCCAGACGGGCACGCACCTCGGCATTGCCCTCCAACTGCTGGCGGCGCTTGCCGTTACGGTCGGTGAGCAGTTCCTCCATCTCGTGGCGCAAGGTCTTGGCCGACAGATAGGGACCGAGCAACTCGCACACAAAGGCTTGGCGCTCATTGATTTTGGCACCACCGCCCAAGCCGTAGTAGATGAGGTTGGGCAACGTGACAAACGATATCTTGCGGAGCACCCAGTGCATGATGCTATAGACCAACATGCCACCCTTGAAGTTGTAGCACACCACCTGCGGGCAGTCCAACAACGAGGCTTCCAACGCCGCCGTACCCGACGTGACTGCAGCCACCTGGGCATTGCGCATCAGCGAGTGGGTCTTGCCAAAAACGACTTCGACACTGTCATGCCCCTTCCCCATCTGGTCCAACACCTCGGCATAGAACTCAGCGTCCAATCCTGGCGCACCGGCAATGACGCGGGGCATGTTCATGTCGCGTGTAGCGCCGAGCATAACGCGCAGGTTGTCACGCACTTCCGCCTTTCGGCTACCCGGCACAAGCAGGATATACTGCTGGTCGCGAGGCACTTCGGCTTTGGGCTTGGCCAACAATGGCAGCACCTCCTCCATCGAGGGGTTGCCCACATAATAGACCTTGTCGTAGCCCCTCTTCCGGTACCAATCGACCTCGAAGGGCAGGATGCTCAACACAGCATCCACATCCCGCCGGATGGCCTTCAGGCGATGTTCCTTCCATGCCCAGATCTTCGGCGAGATATAGTAGAAAATCTTCGTCTTGGGCAGATGCTTGCGCACCCATTTGGCAATGTTGAGGTTGAAGCCTGGGTAATCGACCAGGATGAGTGCATCGGGCTGATAATCAGCAATCTTCTTCTTGCACAACTTCATCCCCTGCAGGATGGTCGAGAGGTGCAACATCACTTGCACGAAACCCATGTAGGCCAACTCCCTGTAGTGCATCAACTGAAAAGGGCTGACCTCCCGCATGGCGTCTCCCCCGATGAAACGGAAATCCGCCTCACCATCTTTCTCCTTAATCTGTAACATCAAGCGTGAGGCGTGGTAGTCGCCACTGGCCTCTCCCGCGATGACAAAGTACTTCATGTATTTTCCAAATATTTGAATGTAGGCAAATGCTTGTGGTGGGTATAATCCACTCCGACAGGCACCACCGCAACGTAGTCACGCTCCAACCAGTAGCGGTCGGTATCGGTGTGATCGCCCTCGCGGCTCATGTATTCGCCTGTCACTTGGAATGTGGCAACATCCTCATTCTCATTGCCTTCCACATAGTGGAACTCCTTGTGCCAATAGCCATCGGCCTGACGGCACACGCGGATACCCTTCAGTTCGGGCGTGGCTGGGATGTTGATATTGAGGCCGACGCCATAGGGCATCGGATGCTCCAGGAGTTGAGCCACCACCTGACGGGTGATGGGTTTGGCCGCCGTGAAGTCGGCGGTGTGACGGTGGTCGAGCAACGAGAAGCCGACCGCCGGAATGCCAATGACGCAACCCTCCAGCACGGCACCCATCGTACCGCTGTACATGATGCAGATGGAGTCGTTGCCGCCGTGGTTGATGCCCGACACGATGAGGTCGGGCGCCTTTTCGGAGAAGAATCGGTGCATCGCCAACTTCACGCAATCGACCGGCGTGCCGCTACAGGCATACAGCAGGACGTCGCCGTCGTCACTCAGACGACGCAGGGTGACGGGTTGGGTGCAAGTGAAACTGGCCGAAAAACCCGAACGCGGTCCGTCGGGCGCACACACCACGATGCGACCCAGACCTCGGAGCGACTCCACCAATGCCTGGATGCCTCCCGCCTGATATCCATCGTCGTTGGTGACCAGGATTGTACGACGTCCCTTCTCGTCGGCTGGGAGTTGCCCATACCCCGTTGGTTCGGGAAAATAGTCCATCGATCCATTGGCCTGCGACATGTTGGCGGCGGCTTGACAAGTAAAGTGCTCTGCGGGTTTATTCTGTGACATAATCTTTCTGGAAACTTCTACCAATTTCTTTAGGGTACTTCTAATAATTGTCATTCTGAACGAAGTGAAGAATCTCTATCCTCGTTTTACGGATATCAGAGATGTTTCGGCTACGCTCAACATGACATTTTTTAGAATATGCCTTAAAATATTGGCGCGAAGATAATCATTTTTCGCCGATTCTCCAAAGAAAAGGGGAGATTATTATAAAAATACACCTTATTTACCCCCATTCGGGGGAAAACACCTCCCGTCACTTTGCCAAACTCCATCCATCACTTGACCAGAATGAATCGTCCCAACAGAGAAAATTCTCTTGACCGGAGGAATCGTCCATAACGGGAAAACGAGGAGTTTCACACCCCGTTGCCCAACCGCTGCCGTAACGGAGTTGCTACCTTTTTCCTCCCTTTTTGCTACCTTTTTCCTCCCTTTTTCGTTCTTTTTAAAGACGGCAAGGCTGTCGCAGGTCAAGAGTTGCATCACCCGAACAAACCCGGAAGTGCGGTACGGCAAGACAATGGGCAAAAAAGAAAGGCGACGGGGACCGATTGGAACAGAAAAATTGCGAAACGGACGTCGAAAGTTATCAACAAAAACGGCAGTTATCAACAATTTTTCTTAAATAAAATAAAAAGATTTGGTTACTTGCAAAATGAGGGTTATCTTTGCATCGTTGAACAATCTCTAATCAGTTTACGACTATGGGACTTGTAATTGCAATAGCTAACCAGAAAGGTGGCGTCGGCAAGACCACGACAGCCATCAATCTAAGTGCCTCGCTTGCCTCGTTGGGCAAGAAGGTATTGCTCATTGACGCCGACCCGCAGGCCAACTCCTCCAGCGGCTTGGGCATCGACCTGAAGAAAGTCGATACCACCATCTACGACTGCCTGATTGGCAAGGCCACGGCCAGCGAAGCCGTCATGCCTACCTGCGTCGAGAAACTGGACATTATCACTTCGCGCATCGACCTGGTGGGTGCCGAACTTGAACTCATGTCGTTGGAGAACCGCGAACAGATGCTCCGCAAGCAGATCAAGGCCATCCGCGGATTGTACGACTACGTCCTGATCGACTGCTCTCCGTCGCTGGGTCTCATCACCTTGAACTGCCTCACGGCGGCCGACTCGGTCATCATTCCGGTTCAGGCCGAGTATTTCGCCCTGGAGGGTATCTCGAAGTTGCTCAACACCATCAAGATCGTCAAGACCAAGATTAACCCGAAACTCCAGATTGAGGGCTTCCTCATCACGATGTACGATGCCCGCCTGCGCCTTGCCAACCAGATTTACGAGGAGGTGAAGCGCCACTTCCAGAAGTTGGTCTTCGACACGGTCATCCAACGCAATATCCGCCTCTCGGAGGCTCCGAGCTATGGCCTACCCGCCATCCTCTACAGCCCCGACTCGAAAGGCAGTCAAAACTATGTTGTCCTGGCCCGCGAACTGCTTGCCAAGCACCACGACTCGGATAACTGATTAAACCTGGAGGGCCGGAAACCTAGATAATCTAGAAAAACTAGAAACTCTAGACCCTCTTAAAACCCAAAAACTTAATGGCAAAAAAAATAATGGGTTTAGGTCGCGGACTCGACGCCCTGATCTCAGCAGACGATACACTGACAAGCAACAATGCCCCCTCGTCGATCAACGAGGTGGACATTGACTTGATACATGCCAATCCCGGACAGCCCCGTAAGGACTTTGACCAACAGGCGCTGGAGGAGTTGGCAGAATCAATCCGTAACATCGGCATCATCCAACCTATCACCCTGCGTCAGGAGAGCGACGGCACCTACCTCATCGTGGCGGGCGAGCGCCGTTTCCGCGCCTCGCAACTGGCTGGTTTGGAGACCGTTCCGGCCTACATCCGTAAGGTGAGCGACGACGATGTGATGGAGATGGCGCTGATTGAGAACATCCAGCGCGAAGACCTGAATGCCATCGAAGTTGCCTTGGCCTACCAGCAGTTGCAAGCCAAGTCGAACCTTACGCAAGAGGCTCTGGCTCAACGTGTTGGCAAGAGCCGCGCCTCGGTTGCCAACTTCATGCGTCTGCTCAAGTTGCCGGCCGAGATTCAGTTGTCGCTCAAGGAGAAGAAACTCAGCATGGGCCACGCCCGTGCCATGTTGCCTATCGAAGACCCCGAGCAGCAGGTCAAGTTGTTCCACCTCACCATCGAGCAAGATCTCTCGGTACGCCGCGTGGAGCAGTTGGTCCGCGACTTCACGGAGGGTCGCATCTTGGACTTTGCCGAACTGGACGGACAGCCCTCGCCCAAGCAGGACAAACCGGAGAACAGTGCCACCAACGAGTTCTGCGACTCGATGGCAAGTCACCTGGCCAACCTCTTCTCGACCAAGGTCAAGATGACGTGCAACGACAAGGGACAAGGCAAGATCACCATTGCCTTCCGCAATGATCAGGAACTACAGAACATCGTAACTCTGCTGGATAAAGTTGAACGTTAAGATATTACTCATCACCCTCCTGTTGGGATGGTCATTCGGTGTGGGCGTGGCTCAGACCGATTCGACTATTATCATACGTTACGATGCTGAGGCCAGTGCTGACGACGGTCGGATCCAGCTGGAGCAGGACAAGATGGATGACTTCAAGGTGTCGCGTGCCGACTCGCTGCTCTGGGAGTTCGAGAAACAACGCCGTGCCGAAGAGGAGGCCAACTGGACGCCCGATCTGGACCCTTACTTCGCCAACTACGACCCCGTTCCTGCCAAGGCGGTGTGGTATGCCGCTCTCTTTCCGGGTGGCGGACAGATCTACAACCGCAAGTACTGGAAACTGCCCATCATCTATGGCGGCTATCTGGGTCTCATCTATGGTTACCGTTGGAACCAGAAATACTATCGCACCTACGCCAACGCCTACCGCGACTTGATGTTGGGCAGTCCGAATGCCAGTTATCGGGACTTCCTGCCCCCGAACTATGACGTCGAATCGCACCGTTCCTATCTGGAGAAGGCCTTCAAGCGCAAACGAAACACCTATCGCAACTACCGTGACTACTGTCTGGTGGGCATGATAGGTGTCTATCTGGTTTCGATTGTCGATGCTTATGTGGATGCCTCTCTCTATCATTTTGATGTCTCCACGGACCTGGACGCCAACAACCGTCCGACGCTGATGGTAGGCTATCGTCTTGATTTTTGATTATGAAACAGTTTACTATATTTGTCTCACTATTTATCGCGTGCGCCAGCGCATGGGCGCAAACTTCTCTCCCCGACACCAGCAATCCGGCCTATCAGGCCATGCTCAATGTCACCGACTCGGCTCTGGTCTTCCCCGAGAGCATGAGCGACTCTATCGACACACTGAACTTCTACAACTGGACGGAGCGTTTCTTTGTTCACTACGACTCGACCTGTGTATCGGATGCCGACGTTCCCCCTGTACCGGATTCGGTCTATATCCTGCGTCTGCGTGCCCTGCCTACCAAGATTGACATGCCATTCAACCAGCCTGTGCGTCAATGCCTTGACCTCTTTGTGCACAAACGTCGCGAACTGGTGGAGCGCATGGCGGGTGTCGGCTACAACCACTATTTCCCCATCTTCGAGGATGCCCTGCAACGCTACGGAATGCCGTCGGAGCTTAAGTATCTGGCCTGCATCGAAAGCAGCCTCCGTATCAACGCCTACAGTCGTGCCCGTGCTGCCGGTCTCTGGCAGTTCATCCCGTCGAGCGCCATGCTTCAGGGCTTGGAAATCAACTCGTTCATCGACGAACGATATGATGTCTATAAGAGCACCGATGCCGCCTGCCGCTTCCTGCTGCAACTCTATAACATCTTCGGTGACTGGAACTTAGCCATTGCCGCCTACAATTGTGGTCCGGGCAACATCCGCAAGGCCATGATCCGTTCGGGTGGCAAACGCACGTTCTGGGAGATTTACAACTTCCTGCCTCGCGAAACGAGAAGTTATGTACCTCTCTTCATCGCCGCCACCTACATCATGAACTACCACTGCGAGCACAACATGTGCACGCGTCTGAGTGAGATTCCGCCGCTGTGCGACACCTTGATGCTCAACACGATGGTGAACTTCGAGCAGATCAGTCAGGTGCTCAACATGCCCAAGAACCAGATTGAGAGTCTCAATCCGCAATATGTCTATGACATCGTGCCGGGTAGTCCCGAAAAGGCCTACGCGCTGACCTTGCCACAGGACATGGCGCTCAGTTTCATCGAGTTGCAGGACTCCATCTTTGCCTACAAGGCGGACTCGCTCCTGCCCCACAACGGTGACCTGAAGGAGATTCCAACGCGCGGAAAACGAAACAGTTACATCAAGAGCGGAAGCTATGGTCGCGGCGTGGCCGACTCGAACGGCATCTACCGCGTCCGCAAAGGTGACACCTTGGGTGGCATTGCTTATCGCAACCACACCACGGTGGCTAAACTCAAGAAACTCAACGGTCTGAAGAGTGACCGTCTCAGCATCGGCCAACGTCTCAGGGTTCGCTAATCCCTGAGGCCGCCGGCCGGAGCGTGCACTCCGAAAGACTTGCTAACATACGGATATAGGATTGTTTATATCACGGGACAAGCCCAAAGTCCCTTTCTAATCATTTGACCCATGAAAACTACAAAAGTCAATCTGCCTGTCGAAAGACCTATCACCCCGGAAGAGGAGGCTTTCATCGAAGAACAGTTCCAAGGACTGTTGAACGACTATGCGCATACGCGTAAAGGCGACAAGGCGGACCTAATCAAACGTGTTTTTGAATTTGCCAAGAAGGCCAATGGCAACCTACGCCGTCTGTCGGGCGAACCTCAGATTTGCCACGAATTGGCGGTGGCCCGTATCGTGTCGCACGACATCGGTATGGGTTCTACCTCTATCTGCGCTGCCCTGATGCACGATATCGTCGCCAATACGGACACGACGTTCGAAGAGATAGATGACACTTTCGGCGAACGCATCGGCAACCTCATCCGAGGTCTGAACCGCATATCGGGCAACAACTTCCGATTTGTGACCGAGGAGACGTCCGACGCTTCACATCGAGGCATCAAGAACCCCGAGGAACAGGCCGAGAATTTCCGTAACCTGTTGCTCACCATGTGTGAGGACATCCGCGTCATCCTGGTGAAGATTGCCGACCGCCTGCACAACATGCGTACGTTGTCGGCGCTCTCGCCCTTCAAGCAAAAACGTATTGCCAACGAGACGCTATATCTCTATGCGCCATTGGCTTACCGCCTGGGATTGTTCAGCATCAAGAGTGAACTGGAGGACCTCAGTCTCAAGTACGAGCACCCCGAGGAGTACGAGGAGTTGAAGCAGAAACTGAAAGACAGCGAGGAGAGCCGCGACCGCCTGTTTGCCACATTCTCGGCTCCTATCATCGGTCTGTTGGATGGCTTGGGACTGAAATACACTTTCAAGGAGCGCATGAAGAGCCTCTACTCCATCTGGAACAAGATGCACACCAAGCACGTGCCGTTTGAACAGGTGTACGACCTTTTCGCCGCCCGCATCGTCTTTACGCCTCAGAGCGAGGAGAGCGAAAAAACGGACTGTTGGCGTATCTACACCGCCATCACGTCGGTCTACAAATTGCACCCCGACCGCATCCGCGACTGGATCAGCCACCCAAAGTCGAATGGCTACGAGGCTCTGCACGTCACGGTCATGGGTCCTGACGGCAACTGGATCGAGATTCAGATTCGTTCAGAACGTATGGACGAGATTGCTGAACATGGTCTCGCCGTCCATTGGAAATACAAGCGCGGCAAGCAAGTGAACGAGGCGGACAACGACCTCGACAAATGGGTGAAGAGCATCAAGAACATCCTCGACGACCCGAACCCGAATGCGCTGGACTTCCTCGACACCATCAAGCTCAATGTGCTCAGCACGGAGATTTATGTCTTCACGCCGGCGGGTGACCTCAAGGAGTTGCCGAAAGGCGCCACGGCGTTGGACTTTGCCTTCGACCTGCACACGCACATCGGCCTTTGCGCTGAGGCAGCACGCATCAACCACGAACTGGTGCCTCTGAGCACGGAACTGGAGTCGGGCCAACAGGTGGAGATCATCACCTCGCCCAAAGAGACATGCCAACTGGGTTGGGCAGCATTCGTTACCACTTCGAAAGCGCGTAGTGCCGTGCGAAGCTACCTCAACAAACATTTCCCAGAGGAGATGGCATTGGCGCTCAAGAAACAGAAGGACTTGCAACGTACCTCCACTACCCAGAAATTGTTGGGCATGTTGCACCTCAAGAAGAAAAAGAAGGAGAAGCCCGTCAACGACGTCTTCCGTCCCGAACAGGTCTCGACCACTTTGGAACTGGCAGGTATCGATACGCGCGGTTCGTTAAACACTATATCGAGGGTCATCTTCGATTGCAGTACTGCCAATATCACCGACATCCAGTTCACCTGCAAGGAAGGTCTCTTCACGGGCCACATTACGTTAGATACCGCCAACAGCAAAGTCATCTCCCAGATTTGCAACGAGTTGAAGAAACTCCATGAGGTGCAAAAAGTGAGCAAGCGTTGAACAACAGGACGTCACTTTTCGATCATCCTCCGATATAATATTTATTATAAAGTAGAGTCATTTATATAATAAGATATAATTGGGAAAGGGAACAAAACTTTTCACTTCCATAGACAAGGAGAGAGCTTCCAACAAGCTCTCTCCTTCCTTGTTTCAAGGGCTGAGGCCAATCAGAGCAACATCTACAATAGTAATTATCGTAAAAAGTACAATAACCTCTTGCGATTATCGGACCATTATTAAAAAATCTGGAGAAAGAGAGGAAAACTTAGATTGCACAACTAGTTTTGCAACTGATTTCTATGTTGCACAACATATTTTTGAAGAAAAATCAAGAAAAATAGGGCTTTTTTATCATTTTTTCGTAAAAATATTTGGAATGACAGATTTTTTGCCATACCTTTGTACCACAAAACAAAACAACAAAGTTTCTATTGCACACAATACAAGTTAAAAACCCAAATGATTATTAAATGATTTACTAAATGCCCAAAGTGACTTTTTTATTGACAATTACGGATTAAAGATTTTAACACTAATGCTTCATTTCCGATACGACCCATGTGAATAAGTTAGTTTTTGTGGAATACACTCAGTCGCCGAGACAGGGTGTATTTTTTTTGTGCCCACTTCTCGACTCTGTTTCAAGCACATGCCGACTCATTCACGGGTCGAACAGAATCACGGCATCGCCTGAATATGTCGGAACAGTCGCCACGTCTTGGCCGACCGATAGGCACTTACCGACTCCTTGGGAACGTACAACGAAGCACGAGAACAAACAACGGAAGCGAAACTCTCGAACCAAGTGGAGGGCGGTGTCGTTGCACGCAGGTACAACGAGTTCAACTTCTGACAATTATCAAACGCTGTTTCTCCGATGCTCACCACATGCGCCGGCAAATCCAACTTGGTCAACGCGCCGCAATCCAGGAAAGCATAGTCCCCCACTCGCGTCACGCTGCCAGGCACGTTCAACTCGGTCAAAGAAGAACAACCACTGAAAGCGCCGTTGCCGATAGACACCAGCCCTTCGTGAAGGATTACCTCCTTCAAACCCGAACAAAAACAGAAAGCATATTCGCCCAGACGGGTCACGCGAGCAGGAACCTCGACCTTGGTAAGTCCGCTGCATTCATAGAACGCACTTCCACCAAGTTCAGTCAATGACGCGGGCAACGTCACGTTGCGCAACGACTTGCAACCATAGAAAGCATGATGCTCGATACATTGGAGCGAATCGGGCAATCGGACATGCTCCAACGCCTTACACCCAGCGAAAGTATAATCCCGCACATGATCGACAGCATCGGGCAATGCCACCTCGCGCAACATCGTGCAGTTGGCAAACGCGAACGGACCCACAGAATGAAGACTTTTCGGCAAGACAACTTCCTCCAACGAAGAGCATCCTCCGAAGGCCGAAACACCAATAGAGCGCACTCCGGCGGGCACCTCAACTTTCTTCAAGCCTGTGCAACCACCAAAGGCACCTTCACCGATGCCCGACACGCCTTCAGGAATACGCGACGTCTGGCAACCCACCAGAAGAACATTGCTCCGACAGTCGATTATAGCATTACAATCCCCTCGGCTATCGAAATTCTTATTCCCCTTAGCCACAGAAAGAGAAGTCAATGCCGTGCAACCATCGAAAGCCGAGCCTCCCAGCACCTCCAGCGAAGAGGGAATCACCACCCTTTGCAACTGAGTACAGCCGCTGAAGGCCGAGCGTTCAATCTCGACCAACCCTTCCGGCAAGATGACCTCCTGAAGTTGAAGGCAACCGCTGAAGGCGTATTTGTCGATATTGTTTACCCGATATTGGACATCCTTGTAATCCACCCGCGAGGGCAACGTCACCTGACCCGAGATATTCTTGTAGGTCGAAGAACCAACCACAGAACATCCCGACACGGAAGTGATGGTAAAATACAAAGGAATACCTTCCGGCGAGGTTACCTTGAAGCTAGCCTCCGGATTATCACTCGGCGCACCATCCGCCACATACTCGGTGCATCCACTGCATGACACCATGCAACGCACCAAGAAACAAACGAACAAAAGGACAAAACAATGTCTCATGTAAAGGTTTGCAGTTTTAAGGTCAACAATAAATCAGGTACGTTCTATTATCCCAAATATAGTAGAACAGAATCTATGGGAAATAAGGCGTCTCCCAAAGAAAAGAAGTTAGTAGTAGCGAAATATCAATTTCGGAAAATCGGGACAAAGATAAAGCATTTCTTTTACAATCGCAAGAAAATCGTCTATTTTTTTGCACAACTTTGCACAAATCCTCATAAAAGGGTCATAAAAGGATGATAATACCCTGATAATAGGACAACAATACCAAATCCGTTGCACAACGCCATCTACCGACACGCCCTCCCATACATGAACTAATAAAAGAAATACAATAAAAAAGCAGACATGCAAACGCATATCTGCTTTTTTATAGAAGGAGCGGTAGACGGGACTCGCTCCCGCAAGGCGTGACCGAAGGGAACAACCTGCGACCCTCTCGCTTGGGAAACCAAATAAAAAAAAACGTCCCTCAAAACGAGAGACGTTATATTTGTTGGAGCGGTAGACGGGACTCGAACCCGCGACCCTCGGCTTGGGAAGCCAATGCTCTACCAACTGAGCCACTACCGCAAGAAACGTAATTGCTTCGGACAGTTCATTGCACAAGGCAACTACGCATTTATTATTACTTGATGACCAAGTTAGCCATCATATTGACCATGCTTTGAACCTTCTGGGCGCAACAACGGCCGAACTGATAAGGAGCATCTACTTTATCCTGATTCGTGAACACTCCAAAGATATAAGGAATATCGCTATGGAGGTTCAACTCCGTGTAGCCATAAACGACACTCTGGAGGGCGCTTGTATAAAGAGGAGAAATATAATCCTCCGTTTTCTCGCAGTAGCCCAGCATGATTACTGCTTTAGGCTCTTGAGTGACAGACATCTGTCGTGCTGCGAACGTCAGTTCCATAACAGAAGGGACATGGGCGACAAAGATGTCTTCGGCTTCAACTCCGAATTTATCTTTCAAGGCATCGACAGCGCCTTGAAGAACTTGGCTGGTTATCTCACCGTGGTCATCGGAAACAACGATTCCGATAGATGCACCTTCTAAATCGGCGGGGCTTGCCGCCGCAGGGTCAGGGTTCATAAGGATGAATTTAAGTTTATACTGGGTTGCAAAGTCAATCGCGAGCGATCACTTTACGCGGACAATGTACTTGTCGATGGTGTTGGCCAACTCCGAATCGGCCCACTTGGTCTTGATGGTCTCGTAAGCCTTGAGAGCCTTAGCGTTGTCACTCTTAGCCTCGTAAGCCAAACCGGCCTTGAAGAGGTAGAGAGGAGAGAACTGAGCGTTGTTGGCCAACGAAGCAGCCTTCTCAAATGCCTTGGCAGCAGCGGCATAGTCAGGAGTCTCCAACTCGACATAGCAGTCGCCAAGTGCAGAAAGCATGGCAGGAGCGATGATGTTATCTTCGCCATTGTAGTCCTCCAGATACTTGATAGCGGCGCTGTAGTCGCCCAAATTCTTCTGGCAGAGACCGGCATAAGCCTTAGCGAGGTTGCCCGACTTGGTAGAACCGAAATCGTTGATGACGCTCTGGAAGTTCTCCAAAGCAGCGCTGTAGTTACCAGCCTCGAAGTCGAACTGTGCCTGATAGAGAGCCTCGCTCTTGGCAGCCACTTCGTTGTTACTGTCGTTACACATACGGATGCCGAAGAAACATGCTACGACGACGATGACGGCGCAGAGGGAATACAAAATATTCTTGCCGTTGTTCTCTACAAACTGCTCTGACTTGCTTACCTGAACCTCTTCAGGTTGCTGGTTCTGTTTTGTTGCCATTGTATTGTTTAAGATTTATTTTTCAATTTTTATGCGTTAAAAAGCGGTGCAAAATTACTATATTTACAGAAATAACCAAGTATTTTGACAAAAAAATGCAGTTTTTTCTGAAGAATTGCCGTAAAATCGCTATATTTGCCACGTTGAAATGCAAAGAAAAGATGAAACTGGAGCACTTGTCGATAGTCAACTATAAGAATATTCGAGAGGCCGAAATAGACTTTTCCGGAGGGGTCAACTGCCTGGTCGGCAACAACGGCATGGGCAAGACCAACCTGCTGGATGCCATCTATTATCTATCATTCTGCAAGTCGCTCAATTCCCTTCCCGACAGTCAGGTCATCACACATGGAGAGGATTTCTTCATGTTGAGCGGCAAGTTCGAGTTGAATGGTCAACCCGAAGAGATTCGTTGCGGCTATAAGTACAAGAGCCGCAAGTCGTTCAAGCGTGGCGGCAAGGAATATACCCGACTGTCCGACCATATCGGTCTCCTGCCCATCGTCACACTCACTCCTGCCGACAGCGAACTCATCCAAGGGGGCAGCGAAGAGCGCCGACGCCTTATGGACATGATCATCTCGCAGTTCAACAAGACCTACCTCGATGCCCTCATCCGTTACAACAATGCCCTGCAACAACGCAACACCTTGCTCAAGCAGGACCCGCCTTGCACCGACGTGAGTCTCTATCAGGTGTGGGAGGAACAGATGGACTATTATGGTCAACTTATCTACCAGGCGCGACTCGACTTTGTCACTCGCTTCGAACCTGTGTTTCAAGAGTTTTACACCCAGATTTCTCAGGATCAGGAGAAAGTCAGCCTCACCTATACTTCCCATTTTGCCAACGGTTCGCTCCTTCCCCAATTGGATGAAGTACGCGCCCGCGACCTCGCGTTGGGATACACCACACGCGGTGCGCACAAGGACGAACTCATCATGCAGTTGGGCGACTGCCTCATCAAGCAGGTGGGCAGTCAGGGGCAGAACAAGACCTATCTGGTGGGCCTCAAGATGGCGCAGTTCGACTACCTCTGCCGTCAGGGATTAACCACACCCATCCTCTTGCTCGACGACATCTTCGACCGCCTGGACGCCCGCCGCATGGAACAGATTATCCGCCTGGTGGCCAGCGACCGTTTCGGTCAGATTTTCATCACCGATACCAACCGCGAGTACCTGGACCGCATCATCGAGAACGTGTCGGGCGACTACAAACTATTCATTGTTGAGGAGGGCCGTTATGCAGAGAAGAAATGAACAATCCATCGGCGAAATCCTTCGTCAATATCTCAAAATAACCCAGTTGGACAATGTGGTCTTTGCCGACCGCATCGCCACCATCTGGGAGGAGGCTTTGGGCAACGAGATTGCCCGACAGACCGACCGCATCTTCCTTCGCGACGGTGCCCTCTTCATCCAACTCAAGTCGCCATCGCTCAAGGCGGAACTCAATATGCGACGCACCTTGATTGCCAACCTCCTGAACGAAAAATTGGGCAACCGTATAATAAAGAACGTCATTATACGTTAATAAGGTATATATTTCAGGGAGTTAACTGGAGTTAACGGGAGATAACCGGAGTTAACGGACAATACCTCCTGCCAGCAGAGGGGGTGGCGTTACCTTTTCCTGCCATCACAACAAACGTCCGTTAACTCCATAGGCGTAAGCCTGTTAACTCCTCCTAACTTCCATTAACTCCCATCAATCACCTTCCCGTGAAGAAATTCCTTCTCATCCTATTATATATCCTCTTCGTTTTCGGAGGCTTGAAGGCGCAAGGCGTGCTCCTGGTTGGACGCGTCACCGACGACCTGGGCGAACCTCTGGAGATGGCGCATGTCCGATTGTCTCGTGGCAATATCGGTACCCTGACCAACTTCAAGGGCGAGTACAGTCTCCGCGTGCCGGAGAGCGATTCCCTCGTAGTTGTCTTCACCAGCGTGGGCTTCAAACGCGTCGAAAAGGTGGTCAATTCCCGTGCCGCACAAAGCGCCGACGGGTCGCGCCGCACCCTCCAGCTGAATGTGCAGATGCGCACCAATCAGGCCTATATCAATGACGTAGAGGTGGTTTCCCATCAACAGAAAGCCTCCACCACCGAGAAGATCAAGACCGACCATTTGAAACACATTACTTCTGCTTCGGGCAATGCCGTCGAGGACCTCCTCGGCACCATGGCAGGCGTCACCATGAACAACGAACTCTCCAGCCAGTACTCTGTCCGCGGCGGCAGTTTCGACGAGAACCTCGTGTATGTCAACGGCATAGAGGTCTATCGTCCCCAACTCATCACCAACGGCCAACAGGAAGGTCTTTCGTTCATCAACCCCGCTATGGTCAAGGACGTCGAGTTCTCCACCGGCGGTTTTTCGTCCGAATATGGCGACAAGATGTCGTCCGTGCTCGACATCACCTACCGCCAACCCGACACCCTGGAGGCGCAGGCCAACATCAATTTCCAAGGGGCATCGGCCTCTTTGGGACACAGTTACAAAAGTTTCTCTCAGTTGCACGGCATCCGCTACAAACGTAATTCGTCCATCCTCTCCAGCCTCGACACCAAAGGCGAGTACGACCCCCGATTCCTTGATTATCAGGCCCTTCTCGCCCACCGCTTCAACGACAAGTGGGACGTTCAGGCCTTGGGCAACATCGCCCTCAACGACTACCGTTTCCAACCCGAGACGCGCGAGACGTCGTTCGGCACGTTGGACGACATCCATAACTTCACCGTCTATTTCGACGGCCACGAGCAGGACCGGTTCAACACCTATTTCGGTGCCGCTACCCTCAACTACAAGGGTATCAAAGGCACGCAACTAAGTCTGATGGCCTCCGCCTTCCGCACCGACGAAGAGGTCACCTTCGACATCAGCGGCGAATACTGGTTGGACAACGCCGTCACCGAGAGCCAGACCGGCCGCGGCGTGTGCGTCTATCACCAACATGCGCGCAACTATCTGGACGCTTCGGTTACTGCCCTGTCGCTCAAGGGCATATCACAACTCGGTCACCACAAACTCACCTATGGCTGGGCTTGGCAATGGGAGAATATCGAAGATCGCATCGCCGAATGGGAACGCCGCGACTCGGCAGGCTACACCCTTCCCCACACGGGCGACAAGGTGCAGATGGTCTATAACAAACACTCCTCCTATACCAACACCACCACCCGCTTCTCCACCTTCGTCCAGGACCAGTTCGGTTGGAACATGGCGGGCGGCCGCTGGGTCGCCATCGGTGGCGTGCGTCTCAGTCATTGGTCGTTCAATCAGGAGACTATCATCTCGCCCCGTTTGGCTTTGCGCTTCACCCCCGACGCCCTCAACAACGACCGTCGTCAGACCATCTTCCGTCTTGCCACGGGTCTCTATTACCAAGCCCCCTTCTATAAGGAATATCGCAAGACCTACCTCGATGCCAAGGGCAACACCATGGTCCGCATGAACCACGACATCCGCAGTCAGCGTTGCTACCAAGTCATCCTCGGCAGCGACTATACCTTCCGCGCCTACGACCGTCCCTTCAAATTCACCGCCGAGGCCTACTACAAGCACATCGACAACTATATTCCCTATACCGTCGATAATGTCCAGATTGTCTATGCCGGCTCCAACTGGGGAACCGCATTCAACACCGGCATCGACCTCCGCCTCTATGGCGAGTTCGTTCCGGGCACCGACTCCTGGCTCTCGTTCTCTCTCATGGAGGCCAAGGAGACCTACGACGGTTTGAAGACCTCCCGCCCCACCGAGCAACGTTACTCCTTCGGCATCTTCTTCAGCGACTATTGGCCTGGAAATGACTCCTATAAGGTTCACCTGCGCGGCGTGGTCAACGACGGCCTTCCGTTCAACAGCCCCATCGTAGGTCGTCAGGGTGGCACATTCCGCACCCCTGCCTACCGCCGTGTCGATCTCGGTGCCTCCCGTCTGTGGAATGCCTCCAACGCCAAGTTCATGCGCCGCGGACACTGGAAGCGCGTCAAGGAACTCTCCCTCGGTCTGGAGTTCTTCAACCTCCTCGACATCCGCAACACCAACTCCTACTACTGGGTCACCGCAGTTGACAACAACCAATATGCCGTCCCCAACTACCTCACGGGCCGCATGCTTTCGCTTTCGCTCTCGGCCAGTTTCTGAGAGGGAGCACCGTTGACACCATAAGAATCCCTCCACCCGCTTGCCATATTCGGATTGCTGGTGGAGGAATTCTTATTTTTGCAAGTTTTCGCTCCAAAAGGTTTATATCATCAACCTTCTAAAGCCATTTCTTGCAATTTCGATTAAATTCATCTGGTACAAATGCACGTTATTACCTTATCAAATCGAAGGAGTGATGACCAATCTCCAAGTGCCATCTTTTTCGACTCGCTGTATGAAGTGTCTGTCTGTCAACATCTTCATCTGCTTGTTCACAGCCGTAACGGAGATTCCCACTTCCTCCGACAACTTCTGTAGGGTAATATCTGGATTAGTATAGAGGAGGTTAAGAATCTTGCTTGTCGATTCACTTCTGAAAGATACTTTTTCGCCATCGAACCACCACACATTCTCACCTCTTTCCGTGAGGAACTGGATGTTAAACGAAACCTCTTCAACAAACAGATTGGTAAAGTAAGTCAAAAACTGCTGAATAACCCGCTTGGAGGCATGTGCACCCAAAGAGGGAGTCGAGCCAACCGTCAGGTCAGTCTTGTGCAATGCCTCCAAATAGTCATTCTTCTTTCGACTTCTCACCACAATCATAGGATAACCATGACGCGAAAGTATATAATTGACCATCAATCTGGCAATGCGACCATTCCCATCTTCAAAAGGATGAATACGGATATAACGATAATGGAAGATGGCGGCAAGCTCTACAGGAGTGAACTTGCCCGATTTTTCGGCCTCATTATACCAGTCAACAAGGTCGGACATCAATGCAGGAGTCTCTTCGGGTGTGGCATATTCGAAACGGTCACCATATCTTGTGATGACACTGTTCGGACGAGTCTTATACTGCCCTGCATGAATCACATAACTCGTCGTCTGTCCACCTGGCAAATTTCGATAGACCGTATAATCTTCACGCAATAAAGTCCTGTGAAGCGTGCGGATAAAGTTCTGGGTAAGAGGCACATCCTTCAATCCTGCTTCCTCGGTCATCATCTTCAGGCCCACATTGCTGGCCGTCATCTCTTGCACATCTCTTACTTCGGCCTCTCCGACCACCTTTCCGAAAAGCAAAAGAATCTCCGTCTGACCATAAGTCAACGTATTTCCTTCAATATGATTGCTGTTGTAGTTGAAGTCAATAGTAAAGCGACGGCTCAACAATTCCCTATCTCTTTCCGATAGTGGTTGCAGAGCAGTCCAACGTTCCATTATTTCTTGTACTTTATCCATCGTCGCATCTTTTTTGCAAGTTTTCGCCCTAAAAGGTTTATATCATCAACCTTCTAAAGCCATTTCTTGCAATTTTCAATTAAATTCTTTGCGTGCAAATATACATCTTTTTTCTGAATTATCCAAATATTTCCAAGATTAGAAATAAAAGAGCCACGTGTTGAGGGTTGCTTCTTATCTATACTTTCACATCCACTTTCATCATAATGAATGCATTTCCGATAATCCCTAGAATATCGTTTCAATAGAGCCTCAACATATTTCCTATCTTCCAATCGGAAATACACATTAAATATCTTGGGTTTCTGAGTCAACCACGAATCAGACGGAACGACTTCCCCTCGGCTACGAATATATTTCTTTATTATTTCTGCTCTCATCTCATATTGCTCCCACTCGACGTCAATTAGATTTAGAACATCTAAATATACGCTCAACAACTTGGAGTTCAAAGACGGAAGACTTTCGTGATAGATAATAATTTCTTCCTCAGCCAACCATTCTAATTCTTCCATAACATCACGAAAAGCATTATAATTGGTTACCGTAGTATATGGAAATTGCAAAGATTCCGTAAAGAAATGCAATAATTCTTCTTTACTCTTAATGGCATTGCTGACAGTTACCATTTTGATGGTATTGTCTTGTATTTGTGGTATTTTATCTACGAACTTGAACATAATCGAAATCGATGAAAACAGCGCAAATGTTTCTCGGGCACAAAAATACTACAAATCTCGGAATTATCCAAATATTTTCCTAAAAGATAATCAACTCTCATTAAAATCGACACGTTGGTATTGACAAGCGATCGCCCTGAGAATGGGCAAAAGCATTCCATACCATCCAGAAATGCTTTTGCCCTTTCAGGGCGTAGTACATGCAACCATTTGTTCCCCAGGGCGTTGCCACTGGGCTAATAGCGATTGCGCCTTCAGCGCGACAATAGAAGTCCGTAAAAAATAACGGGGGCTCGCACCCCCGCCTATAATCTGTTGCACCCTAAGTGTATCAACTTCACCTCTTGCATTTCAACTTTTCCCCTATCACCAATTCTTTCTCTGTGATGGTTATCGGTTCATTATCCCAATCCCAAAGATAACGGGTATCAAGGAGTCTTCGGCGAAGTTCGTTTTCCAATCTTTTCGAATTCCGATCTTCCTCTCGGAATGTCTTGACAATGTACGAAACAGAGTCAGTCATCAATGACCCATAATTGGACTTCGAATCGGACGCATACGTTTTAACACCCTCATTCTCAACGAATGAAGATATTTTGCCATCTTGAATCGAATACTTTCCTTTAATTTCTACCATTCCCTGCAACAGATGGTTCTTTTCTGGAATGGCAAATCCTTTATCCAAGTTGCGTATCCCTTTGATTTTTATTATCAAGTCCCCATTCTTCTTAAAGTGATACGTACAATCAACAGATTCGTAAACTGCGCTAAAACTATCACTTATCTCTGGTAACGGCTTCCACTTCCCCGTTATCTTCTGAGAATAGGCAAACGTACAGAATATAGATACCAACAACGATAAGATAATCTTTTTCATGCTCAATTGTAAGTTTTGAGATAAATGAATATTTTTATAATTTGTGAATTAAATGCATAGGGGCACTTTGCCCCTACGCAACAATTACAAATTCCATTTTCCATTACTCTCGACCAATGACATAAGGAATGCTGGCGAAATCTCAAAGCAATAACCCATAGGGAATCCGTTCATTAGGGTAAGATAATCGCCAGAATCATTGCATCCTATGACACAAGTGTTTACATTAAGGCTAGAACCAGAAAGATCAAAGAAAATTATAGGAAGACCAGGACATGCTGTCCAATTAAAAGGGTCATCGACATAACCTACATAATAGCGGTGTCCATTTATATAAATTTTCGGCGAATTTCCAAGTGCTGTTCTTAAATCCACCTCAATTGAAAAACGAAAATTTTCGCATTTACTCTTAAACGTCGAGATTTCAGCAGCGGTATGTTTATAACGTGGTTGTGTGTATTCAATATAAGCAAGAGAAGATAAAGTACAACTTAAATTATTACTTCCCCACTTATCTTTTGGTAAATACTCAAAAACGCTATGATAACCGACAGGGATCGTTGTTCCTGAGCCCGTATCAGAACCATCATTGCTTTTATAAGGGCAAGACTTCTCATGGGTATCCTTTTCTTCTTTAGAAGAGAAATAAGCACGGCAATACTGACATTGTTCTCTATTTGGACAATAAGGATAATGCTCATTTGCTTTAGTTTCAGAAGTAAATTTTCTACCACATTGATACTTGCACACTATTCGATAGCACTCTTCATCTTCATGCACATGATGATATTGCAAACGACCATAAGAGCCATATACGTTAAAACACTTTTCGCACATATAGGATTGGGCTTCCGTATTCATGTGCTGTGCCTCAGCCGTTGTAAAAGAGCGTAATTCGATAGCACCATCCTGATTGATGACGCATTGCAAATTTACAAACAATAATAGAATAAATAGTATTTTCTTCATAACTTTTATATTTATTTAACTATTAATGTCTGATATTGCTGATTTCCAGCCAAAACTCGTATGGTATAGGCACCGTCTGCAAGACTCGGAGAGAGGGTCAATGTGCACTCACCGGCAGGCAGATAACCGTAGGTGAAGTTCTGCACATTCAAGCCCGTGCGACTGAAGAAGCTGATGCGCACTGCCGGGACATCCTCCGCCAGGGTGAACTTCAGGATGACTTGGTCGGTCGTTGGACTCGAATAGGCCTTTAGGCTGTTCCGTATCTCCTCGTCCGACAGTTCAGCCCCTGTCGCCTTCAGCAGACAGACATACATCGGCCGTTCCGGCTCCATTTCCGAAAGCGAATAGAGTCGCAACTGCCCTGTCAACGTTCCAGTTTGGTAGTTGAAGTCTGCCTTATCGAAACGATAGGTCGAACGGCCCGAAAGGGCATAGCGGTCATACAGTTGTGCCGTGACATCGCCGAAGTGCAATACTCCCTCTGGAGTCAACCTTGCCGTGAACGGGATGGTGTCCAACCCCTGTTCCCACAAGCCCGAAGCGCTGTCTCCCTGGACGGTCAAGTCCACTGCCAACGGCTTCTCCTCGATGATGTTCTTGCCGCTCCAGTCATAGGTGACAATCACACCTTGGTACTGCCCGGCCACCTCCTGACTGTTGTTCTGTGGCAGGTAGGGAACGATGCTCGGCATCTCCTCCGGCACCGTGATGCTCTCGTCCAACGTGGCGGCATGTGCCCTCACCATGGTATTCTCCGGCTCCTCGTTCAGCAGTTCCTCCATCGCATCGGGCTGTCCCAAGGCTGCCGACTGACGCAGATACGTGTTGCCAATAGCAGTATCGGCCTCCACGCCATAGCCGTTGCGATAACAGAGTCCAAGCATGAACAGTGAAGGTGCATGGTCATAGTTGGCGGCACGGCGAAAGAGTTCTACTGCCTCCGCATAGTTCTGTTCACATCCCAGTCCCTTGTAATACATAAAGCCACAATTGTAGCTGTTGGATGGATCCCCAAAAGTTGCTCCCTTCTGGAATGCCTCAAAGGACTTCTGAAAGTTTTGTTTCACCCCTGTGGCATACTTATACATCATGCCAAGGTTGTGGTACGAGAGCACATAACCCATTTCGCCCGACTCCTCAAAACATGTCACGGCTTTTACCGTGTCCTGCTCTGTGCCGATACCATGCAGATAGGCTATGCCCAATACGTTGAGGACATAAGCATCCTTTTCCTCCGTCAATGACTGTTCGAGCCGCTGTACGGCCCACGCCTTGTCCCGTGTGTTGTCCTTTCCTTTCAGGACATTCACCGCGAGACTCCACTCTTCCTTGTTGATTTCTTCGCCCAAGACAGGCAAGGATGTCATGAAACAAGTACCAAGCAGAGCGACTGTAAGTAGTTGTTTGTACATAAAATGTTAGTTTATAAAAGTGAATATTCAGGTAGGTGGATTTGACTTACCACGCAAACGCCGAACCTACCCGTTCCTGATGTTTTTTCTGAACCCACTGCTGCATTCCCTTCGCCTCATATATCTTGATGACTTTCGGTTTACGGGCATAGAGCTCTTGCAGGTTGTTGTCGATAATTTCCTTCTCGCCGACATAATAGTCCCGGATGTACATCTCCTGCAAGTAGTACAGATAAGCCCGATTGGTGTGTTCCGCACTGTCGGACTTGGAAAGGAGTTCCGACTCTCGGACACTTTGCCACACATCCAGGGCCTTGGCTCGTGCCTCCTTGGAGTTTTTCCAGTTGATGACATTCTCCAACTGATCATGCGTCAGTTCCTTGCGGAGCACGTCCATCTCTTCACGGGCAATGTAGGCACACGGATTTCTGTACAGCCGGCGGGCGAAACGCAAGGCTTGTTCCATCAGCACCTGACATTTATCGTCCGACAGGTTCAGGTACGATGCATTCCGAAACACCGTGCCGATGGTCGAACCCGTAATCTGTGGATTGTAAGGTATCAGCACCCGATTGATTGAATCTCGATATACGCTATCAATACGGCTTTTCTCTTCTATTCTCTGTTCTGCCGGTATAGGCAGGTAATTGTAGGTATATTTCCGTTGCTCCCGGTTGTAGCAGTATTCATGTACCCTGTCAAACTGGTCAACGGGAATCCTGTATTGTTTCCTGAGACTTGTAAAACCGTCTTCTGCCAGAAAGTTGACAGGGACTATCATCTCGGCAAAGTGTTCCGTCCATGTCTTCTGTTCCACGGAATCTGGAATTTCTGTCTCGGCACGAAGGACGGTAGCTGCCAAGAGCATACCGACCACGAACAATTGTTTCTGTTTCATTATATTTTAAATTAGTTGATACTTTCTACTCTTTACTCTCTACACATTTTTTTTGCCCCTCTCCTTATTGCCTCGCTCCTTGCATTTTTCACCTTGACTGGCGTGCTCAATATCTCTCGTGCCATACCTTGAGCCGCAAGGGTATCTCCTTGGCGGTCATACCATTGCATGAGGATGGACTTGGCAGTCAGGTTCAGGGGCGACATCCTGCGGATAGTCTCGACCTCCCGGATGCCATCCTCCGCCCGTCCCAATCTGTCCAGACAATCAAAGGCATAGAAATAGACACTCGGCACCGATGTGTAGCGTTTCGCCTGCTCGATGCTCTGCAAGGCTTTTTCGTACTCCTTCCTGCTCGCATATTGCCTATACATGAATGTCCAATAGGCCTCCGAGGTGCTGATACTCTTGCCCAAAGTTTCTGCCTCCTGCCTGTCTATGGGCTCTCCTTTTTCTGCCTGACGAGTCAACTGTCCCAATTGATACTGGCTCCACAACAACCTGGGTTGCCAACCGAGCAAGAGGAGCAGTCCCAACGAGAAGAGCACACTGCCTGTCCTTCGTCCGATTCCTGTCCTCTCCTTTTCATTTTCGTTTTCGTTATCGTTATGCTTTTCGTCTTCGTTATCGTTTTGGTTATTGTTTTCGTTTTTCGTTATCGTTTTCGTACGAAGTCCTTCGTTTATACTTCCAGCGCTGAGCAGTACTATCCAAGGCTGAATCGTGGCATAGAAGAAGTTGATGCCCGACATCACCACGGCTGCGGCAGTCAGCATCAAGGCCGTTCGGTTCCTCCGCCGATAAGCCGTCCAAAGCAATGTTCCATAGAAGGTTATCAGCAAGAGGGCACCAGGCAATCCAGTCTCCACCCCTTGTTCCAGATAGTCGTTGTAGGCCATATAGACGGTGTCCGACACCCATCGCTCGGCATCGGTGGCCTCGCCGCTGGCGAAATAAGCTCCCTGTTGCAGGTTATAGTCGTGCTCGAACATGCCTGTACCGATGCCCAAAGGATGCTCCCTGACCATCTCGGCCGACACTTTCCACACCAGCCGACGGCCATCGGCAGAATCCTGTTTCATCTGGTATAGCCCGAAGCCCGACAAGAGCAGGACAAGAACCAGCCCAGACTCCATTCCAGTCCTTTGGAACATAGTTCTCTGCCGCCACCATCCTTGCACTTTTTCATGACTTGCCACCTCCACCAGGACCATGACCGCCAATCCGACATACGCTGTGCGGCATTTCAGCAACACCACGAACAGCAAGGTGACTGCCAACAGGATAACATACATGACGCGGAGTTTCTTCCCCTTCACCCTTTCCCACAGCAGCGGCACGACCATAACCAACAGAATAGCCGTCACATTGGGATTCTCGTTTATGCCCGTCAAAGGGAAGAAACTGTTATAGGACGACACCGTACCTCTTGCCTGCAAAAGCAGCATCACCAACTGCACCGCCAGCATCAGGAGCCATCCTCGCTCCACAGCCTTCTGGGTCAGCAACCCCGTCCGTAACAGATAGGGCAAGGAGAATAGCAGCGTGAGGGTTATCTCCATGTAAGTCAGTTTGTAATACTCCGTCTGCGGCTCGAAGAAACTATGCGCCAACAGATAGAGTCCCCACGCCAGGGCGGCATACTGCACCCGACTAAGCATCAACGGTTTACGCTTCCGCCAACTATGACATACCGCCACCACTCCCAGCAGCAGGACGAACACCTCGCTCACCAATGTCTGCGACAGGGAGAGATAGACGAACTGACGGGTATCCAGACAGCACGTCAGACAGACGAGGAGCCAAAGAGCTACAACGAAGACCCCTTCCCGACTTGCCCGACGGGAGAAAGATATACCGCTTGATGTAAAATGTTGCATAGTGTTGCTTTAGGTTGAATGTTTTCTGGTTCTGGTCTAACACATAGTATTAACGCACATGAATTAACACGAGCGCAAGCGAGTATTAACATGAACGAAGTGAATATTAACACTTTTGTATTAACGCGCAAGCATTAACACGAGCGTCAGCGAGTATTTCACCACCATACCTGCTGGTCGTCCTCGTAGGTAAAGATTCTCTCCTCCCAGCCCTTGGTTTTGTCGCGCAGCACATAGAGTCCATGGCTCGGCATATCCTTGTATGTCAGCACATTGTCCTCCGCCGTCCGTGTATCGAGGAGTCTCCACGCACCACCGTCCCAGCAGTAGAACTCGTAGGTATCGCCCACCTCGACCGTGTTGCCGTCATTACGGCCGATGAACTTCATCCGACCAATCTGTCGAGGCTGACCGAAGTCCAATCCGACCCAATGTCCATCGGGACTGATGCCGTTGAAGCCTGTCAGGATATCACCATCGAAGACTTTCTCCTTCTCCTGTCCCCCACTGCCCTGCGTTCCTATTATCTTGCCATTCAGGCTCTTGCCCTGCGGGTCGAAATATTGCAGTTCATTGATGTTGCAGTAAGAACCGTTGGGACCCAGATAGCGCACATATCTGTAAGGTGTATTGTCTTTCACCTCCACGTCATACCAGTTGCCGTTGGTGATGCCCACGAAGGTGTGAAGGTCCTTGGCATCCGAAAAGTCGGACTTATTCGCTGCCTGGAACCGTCCCCTTGCCATACGGGCATTAAAATGGTCCTGTGCTCCGAGGAAGGGGAACTTCCTCCGCAAGGTCATCTCCTGCCTGTCGTCGTTCGACAGTTTCACCGTGTGCATCCTGCCATCCACGTCGAAGTAGAACGGGTCGCCGAAGGTCTTCATGCCTCCATGCTCCGAGACGGCTGCAATATACATGATACCGAAGGCCATGTCGGTGAAAGTCACCCCATTGTCAAGTATTTCTCCCCAGAAGACAGGTACCCACCGGCGGTTGTCGAACACGCAGATGTAGGCCACTCCGTGCCGGCTCAGAGTGTCGGGCACAGGGACATAGGCATCTGCAACGGGACAATATTCGGCGGTCACATCCTGATAGCAGGGAAAGAGCATCCACTGCTCGGGCAAATGGTCCTGGCCAATGATGCGCTGGTAGGCTGTATCGACGGCAAAGCGTGTACGGAATACCTTCGGTTTGCGGTAAGGGTGGAAATAGGTCGTAGTGTCACCCAGGACAGCTTTCATATAGAAAGGCATCCCCGTGCCGTCCTCCTTGATCAATACCGGCCACTCGTGCGACTGACTGCGGTTGCCCCAATGCGGTGTGAAGTCGATGGTGGCAGGTATGCCCAGATAACGGCACAGGCTCACGGCATACATTGCCTCCTCGTGACAGTTGCCCGTGCGGCTCCTCAACAGCGTGGCCAAGGTCGGAGGCACCACAGTGTTGCATGCGCACCACTTCCACAACTGGGTATAGTCATAGACCTTCATCGCCTCCCGTATGGCGCTGCCGTACAATGGTTTCTGCTTTCCGACAAAGAAACGGCTGGACTTGATGTCCCAAATCTGGGCATCCCGCTCGGCATAGCGGGTCAGATACAAACGGATATTGCCCTTGCCGTCCTCACGTGCCTCCAGAAAGAGTCCACTGTCTTTACCCATAATCCTGTACCGTCCGTCCGACGTGGGCAACAAGGTCCACAACTGGTGCGCGCCGAACGTATATCGGAACTGCGCACCTCGCGCCCCCTCCATGTAGTTGCAGAACTCCGCCTCCAGACAGAGGCTGTCCCGATGCTCCTGCATCGGAGAAATGGTGCAGCATCCATAGCCTCGCGAACATATCTGCAACGTCTGCCAGCGGTTGCCTTTCTCCCAATCGGTCAACGAAACCAGCGACGAGGCATCCCGGCGCCTCGGTTCGCCAAAAGTGAGGACCTTGTCATAATGGCAGTTCCTTATCGTGCACTCTGCCGGCATGTCCAATGCCTTGTCTTCGGCCAAAGGCTCTACGGCTCGCAACATGACATAATCCATGGCGATGGGGTTTCCGCAATTGGCCACGGTCACCCTGTTCTCGCCTTGGCGGAGACGGATATCCGCCATACAACGGCTCTCAATATAGGTATGGAGGTCGTTAGAGGCATTGAGCACCACGGTATCTGCCCTGCCTCCATTCACTGAAATGGCAACCGTCGGATTGAGTTCGGGTGCCGCATAGCGGAACAGAAGTGACTTACGGCACGCACGTTCCGTGCTGAGTACCAGCGTGAAACGGCCGTCTCTCTCCATCCAGAGCATCTTGCCCTCGGAGGCTCCCAGCACCGTCCGCACCTCACTGTCGGTCAAGGTGGTATCCACTTCTATCCTGTAGCCACGGCGGCTACGCACCTCCTCCTTGCCCAGTTGAGGATAGATGTAGAGCATCTCCTGCCGCCAGTTTCCTGTCTGCTCATCACACACCCTGTAAGGCAACAGGTAGTTATAGAAGACGTCGTCCGTGTAGTCCTTCGCCCATGGCGTTTTCCTCCATAGGTCGAAGGTCCTGTCGATATGGCTGATGAGTTGCCGTGTCCCCACACGACGTATGTCGAGGTCGAAGGCCAGGCCCTTGGTTCCCAGTTCCTGCATACGGTGGGCATAGTAATCTCCACGACGCGCCAAAGGCTGCCGCGACATCTGCAAGTAGGCACTGTCGTACTGGCGTATCTGCGTCCCATGAATGGCAGCATGATAGGGCATGTTCTCCGCCAGGAACAGAGCCGCATCGTACTTTTCTCGGCTGCCTTCCTCTCGGTAATGTTCCAATACTTTTTCTATCTGAACACGGTTTTCGTCCGCCATCTCCAGCACTGACTCCTCCAAAGGTCGGTATCCGCAGGAACACAGGAGGTACGCTCCACATATTCCTATGAGGAGAGTCACATTATCCTTTCTTTCCATACCGCTCAGCTTCTGTAGGAAGAGTTTGCTATATGAACCGAGAGGCTGGAAACACATCTGCTGCCGACAGCAGCAGTTAACGAAATAAATGAGGCTTGTCTTTTCATGTATCTTAAATGTGTAATGTTAATCACTGTCTTTCAAGGTTTGTTTACCCAAAAAGAATGCGGTTTGTTTAGCGCTGCAAGTCTATACAATTTTCTCCAATTCTCCAAACAGATTATTCATCTTGCCCTCAATTTTAACACTTTATGCGTCTTATTTACCCCCCCCCCATCGGCTGTATTGATATGTCCAATAAGCAATTTGTATAGGATAGCGAAGATGCAGGAAGGGTTAACGGTTATAGTTTAAGGGTTAACAGGTGAATGGTTAAGAGGAATTGGGCACACACCGTTTTTCGTGTACATTCGTGAATTTCGTGGTTAATTCTGTCGCCCATTCTCGGGGCTTTCGCGGGTTATGTCACACAGCAGGGGTTACGCTTCGCTCACCACCTGCCTGTGGTCTGCCACTCCTTCGGAGTTTTAGTTACTCTCTCCCATCACAGCAGGGGTTTCGCTTCGCTCACCCCTGCCTGTAGTCTTGCCAGCCCTTCGGGCTTGCTTTTTTCAGCCGAGCGTCCTATAAAGAGTACGATTCTCCGTGCTCCTCAGATTGACCCAGAACAGACTGCACGCGCCCCCTCCCTCGCGCTCATGATACGGTCAAATTTTGGTTTATCATTGGTCTAAATTCGGTGATTGATTTCGGTCGGTTCAACCTTACGCCAATCGATACCCAATCGATACCCGAC